>JADEYI010001824.1_pt1 | contig 13378 bp, 10 predicted proteins | sample 8542331 | NCBI WGS metagenome assembly JADEYI01 (sample SAMN16510988, study PRJNA670497) | mine drainage metagenome | isolation source: biofilm near Copperflume 1 | place: Germany: Marsberg coppermine Kilianstollen | collected 2018-02 | reverse complement strand
CGTCCCTACGGCGCTCGATGAAATCCGTGCCGGACGAATCCTCATCGTCGTCGACGACGAAGATCGTGAAAATGAAGGCGACCTCACCCTCGCTGCCGAGTTCGTCACGCCGGAAGCGATCAATTTCATGGCCCGCTTTGGTCGCGGGCTCATCTGCCTCACCTTGACCGATGACCGCGCCGACCATCTAAGGCTGCGGCCCATGACGGAAGAAAACACATCCCGCTTCGGCACCGCTTTTACTGAGAGCATTGAAGCTCGCGAAGGTGTCACCACCGGCATCTCCGCACAGGATCGCGCCCACACCATTCGCGTCGCCATCGATTCGAAATCCACTGCTGCCGACCTCGCCCGCGACTGCTCTCCCGGCGAGACCGCCATTGCCACGCTCCGGCGCTGGGCGCGCCACTTTTCGGCACACGCCCTGGACCTGTCCGAAGTGCTCCCGGAGTTGCGCTTCGACCCCATGCTCCTGAACTGGTTGCTCTATGCGGACTACCCCGATGACCCGCGCCGCCAGCAACAGCAGCAACGCTTGCTGGAAGATGTTCGCGAACGCTATGCCGGCGAGGACGCCGGAGAAGAAGATGATTCCGATGACGCCTGATGTTGAAGCGATCCTCGCCGAGTTGGATGGCCACCGCCTTCGCTTCACCGTGCTCTGCCGCTCCCTCACCAGCGAAGAGCTCGAGCGGCCGGTGCCGCAAAGCAGCTGGATCGTGCGTGACTTTATCGCCCACCTCGCTACCATCGACGGGCCTGTCGGCGGGATGTTCCGCACCATCCATGAAGGCGGCGACGCCGGGATCCGGGGCAATGACGGTGCACCCTGGGACGTCGACCGCTGGAACGAGGTGCAGGTCCAGCAGCGCCGCGCCCTGACGGTTGACCAACTGCTCTTCGAAGCGGCAGAGCAGCGGACTGCCCTCCGCAACCAGCTCGCCCGGCTGACCGAAGATGATCTGGACCGGATCATCAAGTTTGGCGGTGACGCCCGTCGGCCCCCGTCTGAAATTGCACTGCGCAGCTACCTACGGGGATGGTGCAAACACGACGTGATGCATGCGGTCGATATGGCGCGGGCGTTCCCGGAAAAGATCTCGGCGCGTACCGCGGAGTGGTTCGCCGACCCGGTCGTGGCCATGTACCAGAAATCGATGAACGGCCCGGCGTAGGCAGATGCGCGTTTCGCCCCCACGGGTCTTCCCGCGCGCCACGCGTTCCGCCACACCACCCTCCGAGAGCGAAGGATCGGTCGATGCCTATCGCCAGACGGGATTCCTGCTCGCCCCCACCGTGGACCTGCTGGTTGAGGGGCTGAACGCCGAAGGTGCCATCGCCCAGGCCTCGTCGTCGGCGAAATACCGCACGCAAAACATGGCGGCGGCGATGGGGCTCTGGTCGCGCAGCTGGCTCACCCGGCTGCAGGCTCTCCATGCCGTCGAGTGGGGAAACTACGTGGCCGCCGCGCCGCTCGTCCGCAGTGCTGCTGACTACCAGGCCGCCGAAGTTGCCCTGCTCGGCGATGGAGCGGCCGAGTGGGACGAGTGGCTCGCTGCGGGCGGCGTGGGGCTTGAGCTCGAAGACCACGCCACGCGCTATCGCCTCCACGCCTTCCGCTCCGCCGAAACGCTCGCTGCCCACCCCGTCCTCGGTCCTGTGTATCGCGCTTCAACCGACCTTTCGCTCAGCCACTTTGGCGCGACCCTCATGCTTACCGGCAACGATTCCAGCTCCGACCGAATCGCAATGACGTTCGGCGACCGCGACTTCCACCTTGGGCTTGCCGAGATCGAAATTGGCTGGTTGCTCGCCCTCGGCGTCGTGCAGTTGGATACGCTGCTCGAATGCCGTGGTGTCTTCTGCGTCGAGGCGCCCGCTCCACTGGCTGAACTTCGCGCGCGAGTAGCGGCGCGCGAAGCCGACTCCAACCGCTGCAGGATCGAACCGCTCGATCCCCCGGGCGACAAGCGCTACCTCGTACAGAACTGGCGGCGCAGCCCCGGGGCAGCCGCGAAGCGCCTCGTCCTGTAATACGCCTTCACGCTCGGCCCCCGGCAGCGAGCGTGTATGAGTCGCGGTTGTAGCATGAAGCTGATGCAGAGCCCGCGACGCTATCAGGCTTCATTTGCGGCCCTCATGCTCGTCCTGACGTTGGTCGCGGCGGCCTGCGGCGGCGGAGGTTCGAAGGCGACGCCAACGCCCGCAGTGAGCGGGCCACGCGCCACGGACCAGCAATACCTCAAGGCCATTTGTACCGGCACGCAGGCCTTTTCCGACGCCCTCGTTAGCAAGACCACAGCGGCCGGCATTGCGCAGGTCATCAAGGACTTCTCAGCCAGCATGAAGAAGATCAATCCCCCGGCAGACCTCCAGACCTTCCATGCGGCGTTCATCAAATACCTCGACGGCTCGCTCTCCGACCCCACGTCGCTCGTCACGAAAAGTCCGCCGGAGCCACCGGCCAGTGTCCGCCAGCGGCTGGCTTCGGAAGAATCGTCGGTGCCCGAGTGCAAGCGGCCCACGTTCTTCGACGTTGCCGCCGCGCCGACCCCAACCTCCGCTGCCACGCCCGGCAAGTAGAGACCGTCCCGGGCGCATGGAATTGGCTGCCCCGCGGCGACCGTAGAGCCTCACAGGCTATACTGAGCAGCAGCCCATCTTCTTGGTGCCAGGAGCAGCGAAGACATGCCAACCCCGTATGCGTACTTCCAGGGCAAGATCGTCCCCCTTTCGGAAGCAAAGATCGGCGTGATGACCCACGCCTTCAACTACGGCACGGCGGTATTCGAAGGCATCCGTGGTAACTGGAACGAAGACGACCAGACCACCTACCTCTTCCGCCTGCGCGAACACTTTGAGCGGCTCGCCCAGAGCGCCAAAATCCTCACGCTTCAGCTCCACGAATCGATCGACCGCCTGTGCGATCTCGCCACCGAGCTGGTCGAACAGAGCGGCTTCAGCGAGGACATCTATCTTCGCCCCATGGTCTACCTGTCCACCGAGCAGCTTGGCGTGCGCCTCCACAACCTCGAAAGCGACACGCTCATCTTCCTCACGCCCTTCCCGGCCTACCTTCCAGACGTCGCGCGCTGTCACACCAGCACCTGGCGCAGGGTCGACGATACCGGCATTCCCCCCCGCGCCAAGGTCACCGGAATCTACGTCAACAGCGCCCTCGCCAAGACTGAGGCCAACCTCAACGGCTACGACGAAGCCATCATGCTTAACGCCGACGGCCACGTCTCCGAGGGCAGCGGCGAAAACATCTTCATGATCCGCCACGGTAAGCTCATCACGCCCGCCCCGGCCGATAACGTCCTCGAAGGTATCACCGCCCGCAGCGTCGTCGAGCTCGCGGCCAACGAACTCGGCATCGAGTGCGTCGAACGCCAGATCGACCGCACGGAACTCTATATCGCCGATGAAATCTTCATGACGGGCACCGCCGCCCACCTCACGCCCGTTGTGGAAGTCGACCGGCGCAAGGTTGGCACGGGCGCCGTTGGACCCATCACCGCGCAGCTCAGCCAGCTCTTTTTCGATTGCATCCGCGGAAAGAACGCAAAGTACAGACATTGGTGCACTCCGGCACGCGTCCGCGTCGCTCGTTAGACCCGGTTGCCATCCGGCCGCCGCGCGCCCTCGGCGTCATCGTTGGGGGCGGCTTCACCGCGTGCGCGCTGGTGTTCGCGCTCCTCCTCGTCCGCGTCGCGCTGGGCGCCCCTGCTGAATTCAAGACATTTCTCGCCTGGTTCATCGCGGGCCTCCTCGCAATCCTTGCCGCCATCTTCGCCAACTGGACCTACGCCCTCTTCTCGCTTGCGTACGTAATCGACCGTGACACCCTCACCATCTCCTGGGGATTCGTTGATGTTGTCGTCCCCATCGACACCATCCAGCGTATGGTGCCGGGACGCACCCTCGATGAAGCCCATGTGCAGGGACTCAACTGGTGGGGCTGCCATGTCGGTAGCGCCGATGTAAAGCGCATCGGCTACACGCTCTTCTATTCGACGCACGGCTCCCCGGATGAACTCCTCTACGTCGTCACGAGCGAGGAAGCCTACGCCCTCACCGTGCTAAACCAGGCCGGCTTTGCTGAAGAGGTCCAGGCACGGGCCGCCCTTGGCCCGGTCGAGCAGCACGTCCACCGCTCGACGGCGACGGGTTTCGCTGCGCTGCCGTTCTGGCGCGACCACGTCGCCCTTGGCGCCGTGACTGTGAGCGCTATCTTCTGCGCCGCGCTCTGCGGCTATGTCTACGCCCGCTATCCGGGCCTGCCCAGCGTGGTCCAGCTCAGTTTCCCCGCCCTCGGCGGGGTCATTCGCGTCGGCGACAAGGGCGAGCTCCTGCGCCTGGCCTATGCCGGGGCCGCCATCTTCATCGCAAATTCAGCGCTGGGGTTCGCGGTCCACGCGCGGGAACGGGCTGCGGGACTCTGGATTATCGCCTCCGGCGGCATGGTGCAGGCGGTGCTTCTAACCGCCGCCGTCATCGCCTTCCAGCGCGCCGCTTAACCCGCGTGTTCGGTTGCGGCACCAGCCAGCCGCCGCACACCTTCGCGGATCCCATCCTCGCTCACGCTGGAATATCCCATCATGAACGTTGCCCCCCGCGGCGGCACGCTGCTGTAGTACGGCGCCGCGGAGTAGATGCCCACACTCCGCGCCCGCGCCTGCGCGATGAACGCCTCCGCGTCGCAGATCTCCTCGATGTACACCAGCACGTGCATACCACTATCGGTGCCGAGCACTCGCGCTCGCTCGCCAAAGTGCACGTCGAATGCTTCCACCAGCGCCGCACGCCGGCGTTCATAGACTTTGCGCATGCGCCGGAGATGACGTTCGAAGTGGCCCTCGTCGATGAATAGCGCCAGCACCGCCTGGTAAAGGAGCGCGACGTGCCGGTCGGTCAGCCACTTGGTGGCGACCAGTGCCGGCTGCAGCGCCGCCGGCGCGACCATGTAGCCCAGGCGCAGCGATGGTAGGAGCACCTTCGAAAAAGTCCCCGTGTAAACCACTCGCCCGCCCTCATCCAGCCCCTGCAGCGCCGCCAGCGGGCGCCCTTCGTAGCGGAATTCGCTGTCGTAGTCGTCCTCGATGATGACGGACCCCGTGCGCCCAGCCCAGGCCAGCAGTTCCAGCCGGCGGGCCGCGGAGAGCACCGCCCCCGTGGGGAACTGGTGCGATGGCGTCACGTAGGCGACCTTCGGGCCGTCGGGGATTTCGCTCACCACGATCCCGTCGCGGTCGCACGCCACCGGCAGGATGGCACCACCATTCGCGACGAACACCGCCCGCGCCCCAGGGTAGCAGGGCTCTTCGATGACGACACGGTCGCCGGGGTCGATCAAGACTCGCGCCGCGAGGTCGAGCGCTTGCTGTGACCCATTCACGATGATGACCTGTTCGGCCGTGCAACGGACGCCGCGAGAGCGCTGGAGATAGCGGGCCAGCGCCTCCCGCAGCTGGGGCAGCCCCTCGGTCTGGCCGTAGCCGTGGCCATAGCCGAGAAGCTCCCGCGGTGGGTAATCCAGCACCCGCTTCGTCAATGTGCGCCACGCATCGGCCGGGAACTCATCCAGCGAAGGCGTCCCGTAGCGGAACTCATAGGCGCTGGGGCCTTCATCGAGGCGGTAGTGCGTCGGTACCTCTCCGGTCACGACCCGGTCACCGAACGCCGAGAGCTTGATCCCGGGCGCGGGAGTGTCGCGTGGCAGCGCTGCGCGCCGTTTCGGCGCGCGCAACGCCCGGTCGGGCAGATCCGCCGCTACGAACGTGCCCGACCCATGCCGCGCGCTCAAATAGCCTTCGGCCATGAGCTGTTCATAGGCTTCGAGGATCGTGTTGCGCGCAAGTGAGAGCGTGACCGCCAGCGCCCGCGTCGGCGGCAGTTGTTCGCCCGGCCGGAAACGCCCGCTGAGGATGCCCTCGCGGATGGCCTCGGCCAGGCGTTGGTACGCAGGCCTGGACGGATCGTCTGGGAGGTGAAGCACCACGTCCAAAGTGGATCTATCCTACCATCGGTTTCCGGCGCTTCGGAAGATCCAAAGGAGTCGGCGGCACTTCCCTGGAGGCCGGCACCGTGGACTCCACTCAAGGCTCCCCAATGCGTTCTTCGATCCAGGGCACGATGAGGTCGATCAGCCGCTGGCGCGGGTCCCCGAGCTTCGCCCCTTCCGCCCCGACCGGGTGAAGGTAGTGGCTGGCCCATGGGAGCACTTCCAGCGTCTTGTCGGCGGCGGCACAGTTGGCCAGCAGCTCAGCCTGTTCGGCCGGGAAGATGTCGCAGTCGGCGTCGGCGTACACGATCAGCGTGGGGACCGTGATGTGGCGGATGGTGTCCGGGAGGTCCGCCTGGCTGCTCAGCCCGCTCCAGGTACTGAGCCACGCGCGCGGCGTCATCACGCGCGCCAGGCCGCCCGGACCGTAGTTGCCGATCACTGGGTCCCCCGGCGAGAAGATGCTGCCCCGCGGCCGGTTGCTCGGGTCGATCGCCAGGTCGAGGTAGGCCGGGTTCGCAAGCGTCCGGTAGATAGTCATGTAGCGCCCCAGGCGAGCGTGCCGCGTCACTACCTGCCGGACCTCTTCCGGCTGTGATGGAAATTCGGCGTGCCGCAGCCGGTCTCGGAAGTAGGCATGGTCGGCGAGGTACTCCCGCGCCACGCTGTCCAGCCGCCGGTTGCGTTCGCGCTGGCGCGCGCGATACTGCCGCAGCCACTCCGCCGGGTAGTGGCTCGGCTCCGGGAACGGTCGATAGCCGTTAGCGGCGTTATACATGTCCCACGCCGCATCTGTCGCGATCGGGTTCGCCTCGTCGACCACCGCGGGGTCCAGCACGTTCAGCATGAACCGACCTTCGCCGGGGTGTGCAGCCACAGCGACGTAGAGGTCGCCCGGTGGCATCTCTTCCTGCACCAGATCGATCGGTTCGCCGCTGGGAGTCGCGGCGATTCGCGCCTGTGGTGGCTGGCCCGCCTGCGACTGGTAGAAGCCCAGCAACGAGCCTCCGCCACTGTTGCCCAGCAACACGATGCGGTCGAATCCCACTTCCCTGAGATGCCGCAGCCCTGCAGCGATATCGAGCAACAGCCGCTCGTGCACCATGTCGCTGTCGTTGTTGAGGTAGCGGCTGTCCTGGCCAAAGACGGCGTAGCCGCGCGCGGTCAAGCCCGGGACGACGTAGTGCCGCGTGAATTCGGCCCGCGGATGCATCAGGTAGACGACGGTCCTGGGGTCGTGCGTGGGCGGACGGTAGAGCACGCCGAAGCTCTGCCCCGCGTCGCTCGCGTCGATGTAGATGACTTCGCGCCGCACCGCCGGGTCGAGTTCCGTGAAGGCAAACGGGAGCCGCCGGGAACGCTCTTCATGGACGTCGGGCATCAGGCAACTCCACGCTCAGGTTCGGGCGGCATGATACGCGCAAGCGCCTGGCTCTTCGGGCACGCCCGCCTCGAAGTCTCCCGCGTTGTTCGGAGGGGCCGCCTGGGCGCCGGGCCAGTCTGCGGAGATATACGCGGAGCCAATGGATGCGCTTTCGACGGGTGCCAGGAGGTATCTGTATCCGCTATGGCTTGTGCCGGGCAGATAGCCTCGTAAACATTTCCGATTGACTGGCTCAATGCTCCACCTATACTTCCTCCACCGCTTCGCTCGGTTTGGGCGAGTGAAGCGTGATTCGATTGGCATACGTTGTCCGACGCAGGACGTGTGTGCCGCCCATCACAAAACAGGGGGGAGCGCATCTTGCGTCACGAGGATAACTATTGGGTTAAACGGCTCCAGGATGGAGCCCTGACACGCCGCCGCTTCGTTGGGGGAGCGGCCGCCACGGGGGTCGGCGTTGCTGCGCTCGGCCTCGTCGGTTGCGGCAGCAGCAGCTCCGGCAGCACGCCAACTGCGGCGGCTGCAGGCTCGTCAGCCGCCGGCAGTCCGAGTGCAGCGGCCAGCCCGGCCGCGAGCGCGACACCTGCTCCGAAGTCGGGCGGGGTCTGGCGCACCAGCAGCGCTAACGCGACCTACGACACCTTCGATGCGAGCCGCAGCCGCTTCACGCCGTTCGCCTTCATCGTCGGCCTGGCGAACCAGCGCATCGTCCAGTGGGACAGCTTCAAGAAGGGCGTCCTCGGCGGTGCCTTCGCTTCCAAGTGGGAACAGCCCGACCCTTCGACGCTCGTCCTGACGCTCCGGCCGAACAACTTCTGGCAGAATAAGCCACCTGTCAACGGCCGCCAGGCGACTGCCGAGGATATGAAGTTCCACATCGACCGCAACAAAGCGGGCGTGCTCCAGAACGGCAAGAAGGACCCGAACTTCTACCGCTTCGCAGACTATCAGATCGTCGAGAGCACGACGATCACGGACCCGAGCACGCTGACGGTCAAGTTCAAGCAGCCGGCACCGCTCTTCCTCAACCTGCTCGCCCAGTCCTATGAAGTCGTGCAGGCGCCAGAAGCGGTCAAGCAGTTCGAGAGCACCTACAACCAGTTCAAGGCCGAACAGATCATGGGCACCGGCCCCTATGAACTGACTGCCTTCAACCCGGATGGCCACCTGACCTTCAAGAAGTTCGACAAGTACTACGGCACCACCTACCTGGCGGGACACCAGGAAGTACCGCTCTTCACCGACCAGGCGGCATTGCAGGCTGCCTTCGAACAGAAGCAAGTCGACAACTTCAGCCCCTCGACGGTCGCGCAGCTCAACGACCTCATGGGCCGCCTCAAGGGCAAGATCTTCGATAGCCCGGGCTTCTCGGCCAACCCGATCGCGGGGACGTATTACGGTGGCACGCCGCCCTGGAGCGACCCTCGCCTCATGGGTGCGATCACACGCGCCTACGACCGCCGCCAGCTCATCCAGCAGTTCCACGGCGGGCGCGGCGCCATCTCCGGGAACATCCCGCCCACCCAACAGGCGTTCGGTATCGACGAAAAGGAACTCTCAACCTACCCGGGGTACCTCGAAGACCGGGCCAAGGAGATCACCGACGCGAAGGCCCTCTGGGCGGCTGCCGGTGGCGACAAGCTCGGTGACATCACGCTCGACGTGCCCGACATCTTCGAAGGCGTCTACCAGGCGAGCGCTGTGCTCACGGCGATGCTCAACAAGAACCTCGGCACGACCCAGTTCAAGGCGAAAATCGAGAACTACGCCACTATCTCTACGAAGGTCTCACAGGCCAAATACGGCAACGGAAGCAACAACTTCTGGTATGGCTGGGTCACGGAACTCACTGACCCCGAGCCGTCCAGCTACAACGTCAGCAACTACAAGTCCGACCAGATCAACTTCAAGCAATTCGGCGTCAAGATCGATGCGCTCGATGTCATCCTTGGCAAGCTTGCCGTCGAGCTCGATGCCACCAAGCGCAAGGACCTGAACAAGCAGGCCGAACGCCTGATTATGCAGAACTATGGCGCTGGACAGCTCTATTCACACGTCCAGATCGTCGACACGCTGTACTGGAACTACTTCCACCCGGCGGAAAACGCGCCCTTCAGCACAGCCCACCTCATCGTCAACCAGTGGATCGACCCGGCAGACCCGACCTACCAGGGACGTCCGGCCGACCCCGCAATCTAGACCCTTGCCCATCGGCGGGGCAGGCCACCACCAAAAGGGCGGCGGAGGGATCCCTCCGCCGCCCTTTCTGTCGATCGTCTTGAGGTCTCCGCCGAGCCGCCCCCTCGAATCGCCAGCCTTTGGCAGGTTCGACACACACCGAATGGTGACCTCAAGTAGACTGGGGTAACGACCGGTCGATTGCTGTCCGTCGCGGAGGGTCATCACACGATGCCGGAATCACCGGTGGCTCCACCGTCATCCGCTACCCCACTCTTCCGCCTCCGGGTGACCCGCCTCAGCCTGCTCAAGGCGCTCGTGGGAGTGGCCGTGACGGCACTTGTCGTGGGCGCGGTCTTCTCTTCGGCCGCAGACCTCAATGGCGCACTCGCATCCATGGGCGACACCAGTCCGCGGTGGCTCCCGCTGCTCGTGGTGGCGGAGGCGCTCTGCTATCTTGGCCTCGCGGTCCAGCTCCAACGGCTGACCGGGCCAGCCTCCCAGATATCGCTCTGGCTCGCCGCTCGAGTAGTCGTCATCACCTCCGGCCTCGGCAGCTTGCTGCCCGGAACTCCTGCTCCCGGTATTGCCCTGGGCACGCGTGAACTGAACCACCGCGGCCTCTCGACGCGCCAGGCGGGGCTCTCCCTCGTTTGGTTGAACTGGTTTAGCCTTCGTGCCTTCCTCGTCACGGCAGTGCTGGCGGCAGTATTGGCCTTGCCTCGCGGCAACATCCCCCTCGGGAACACCTGGCTTGTCGCCGGTGCCGGCCTGGTTGTGCTCGCCGGGCTGTCCGTGACCAACATCTTGCTGACGCGCCAGAGCCTCGTCGAATGGGCCGCCGTGCTCGCCGCTCGCGCCCAATTCTGGGCTCCCCGAATCGGGGACGAGGCTGCCCGCGCGCGCGGACGCGAATGGTTTCACGACGCCATCGATGCACTTGGCACACCCCGGAACCGCGTCATCGTGGGCGTCGTCAGCGTTGGCTCCTGGCTAGCGGATGCCTGGTGCCTGCGTCTCGCCCTCGTCGCGGTTGGCGCGAATGTGAACTTCAATGCCGTCCTGCTCGCCTACACCGGTGCGACCCTCGCTTCGTCCATCAAGCTCATCCCGGGTGGCATCGGCATCGTCGAAGCCACTCAACCTCTCATCCTCCACCATTTCCACGTGCCGCTTGACCTGGCGCTGGCCGGCACGCTCGTCTGGCGGGGCTTTTCGTTGCTGCTCCCGGCCCTTGCCGGTTTGCTGGCGCTCGTCTCCCTGCGTCTGGAGCGGCGAAGGCGCGAGGCGGAGCGCACTCTCGCCACCCTCTGAGTCTCGCGACGGTGCAACATGCTTCGTCAGGGCGAGCGACGGCCCTGCAACCGGCCCGAACGTCTTCACACCTCGAGCGACGCGCTCGCGGCTCCTGGTCGCTTCTGAGAACGTGGCCGCCTTGGCCGTTGGGTCGGTGCCGAGGATGATCTCGCTCCATGACCACTGAGCCATTCTTTGTCCCCGACGGTCCCCGCCGATTCACCCCGAACGATGTCTGTCGCGGGCCATGGGACCGTGAGTCACTCCACGGCCGCGTCGTATCAGCGCTCCTCGCCCACGAGGTCGAATCGACGTGGGGCGACCCGGCATTCCACTGCGCCCGCCTCACCGTCGACCTCTACCGGATGCCGCCATTCGCACCTGTCGAGGTGGCATCACGGCTCGTCCGCGGCGGCAATCGCATCCGCGTCGTCGATGCCGAGTTCACATCTGGCGGTGTCTCCATCGGGCGCGCCACGGCTGTGCTCCTCCGCCGTGCCGAGAATCCTGAAGGCAAGGTCTGGAGCCCGCCTGACTGGGCCGTGCCGGCTCCCGGCAGCCTGCCCGCGCCTGCCACCGAGAATTCGATGTGGGAGACGCGCGTCATCGACCATGGCTTCGGCAGCATCCACCAGAAGCGAGCCTGGCTGCGCGAAACACGGCAGCTCGCCGAGGGCGTCGAACTCACCCCACTGGTCCGTGCCGCCTTTGCCGCGGACTTCACCAATCCCTTCGCCAATTCCGGAGACTCTGGCCTCAAGTTCGTCAACGCCGATATCACCCTGTATCTGCAGCGTCTCCCAGAAGGCGAGTGGCTTGGGTTCGAAGTGACGGCCCACCACGCGAACGACGGCATAGCGGTCGGCGAATGTGCCATGTTTGACGAGCGCGGCGCCATCGGCCGCAGTCTCGTCTGCGCCGTCGCCAACCGCCGCCGGAGCGAATGATGCTATCGCCCCGGATAGCGACGATCGGTGCTATCCACACCATCTCAGCGTAGCATTGCGCCCACGCGGCTCGTACACTGCAGGAGACGGCGCAGGCTTTGCGCGGGGGGACGTCATGAAGCCCGGAGAGACGGGATATCCCGTGCCGGCAGAACCAGAGATTCGCTACGCGGCTGCCTCGGATGGTGTCCGCATAGCCCTCTACGCGCTCGGCGAGGGCCCGCCCTTCCTCGTCCTCCCGGTGCTGCCGATGAGCCACCTCCTGGCCGAGCGCCAGTTTGCCTCGTTTCGCGCGTTCCTCGCTGATATCTCCGCCGGCCACACCCTCATCCGCTACGACGCCCGCGGACTGGGGCTCTCGGACCGATCCCCGGCCGACCTGTCGCTGGACGCTCATGTCCGCGATGTCGTCTCCGTCCTCGATAAGCTGGAAATTGAAAAGTGCAGCATCTTCGCCGCAGCCTATGCCGGCCCTGTTGCGCTCATGCTGGCGGCACAGCACCCCGAACGCGTCGACCGGCTGGTGCTGTGGTGCACCCACGCTGCCTTCGCAGATGTCGCGCGCCACGTGCCCGCAACCCAGGCCAGCCAGCGCGATGCCGTCCTCGGCCTCGCGAAGACAGACCCAGTCATGGCCATCCAGGCCTACATCCACCACGCCTTCGGGTGGTCGTCAGATGAAGCCGTCGCCGGGTTCGGCGACCTGGCCCTGAAGAGTACCGACCCGGGCCAGTTCTTCCCCCGCCTCGCTGCGTATTCCGCCTTCGATGCGCGCGAAGCACTGCCCGCTGTGACCGCGCCGACCCTCGTGATGCACCGGCCGGGCTTCCACGGGTCGAACGTCGAAGTCGCCCGCGGCCTCGCTTCAGCAATCCGCGACGCTCAGCTCGCGCTGCTCGATGGCACGTCAATCGTCCCGTTCGTAGGAGATGGGGAGGCCGTGCTGCGCGCCATTTCCACCTTTCTTGCCCGTGGCCGGCCGGGATCGCCCGGTGCCCCGCGCTCCGCGCAGTCCGCACCGCCAGCGGGCGCGTTACGGCCGGGTGTGCAGGCTATCCTCTTCAGCGATATCGAAGGGAACACCTCTCTCATCGAGGCGCTGGGGGACGATGCGGGCCGCCGGGTGCTGCGCGAGCACGAACGCATCACGCGCGAGGAACTTCGTGCCGCCGGGGGCGTGGAAGTGAAGACGATGGGGGACGGATTCCTTGCCACCTTCACCTCCGTCCAGCGGGCCCTGGAATGTGCCGTGGCGTTGCAGTCCGCTATCTCCGCCGCAAACAACGATAGCGGTTCACCATTCTCCCTTGTCGCCCCGTTGGGCCGCGAACTGCGTGTCCGCCAACGCCGGCGAGCCCCTGGCCGAGGACGACGACATATTCGGCTCGGCCGTGAACGCGGTCGCCCGCATCGCTGGCCAGGCCCGCGGCGGCGAGATCCTCGTCGCCGACGTCGTGCGCCAGCTCGCCGCCGGCAAGCGGTTCGAATTTGTCGACCGTGGCGAGGTCGTGTTGCGCGGGTTTTCCGAGCCGGTTCGCCTCCACGAAGTTGCCCGCAAGGCTCCGACGA
>JADEYI010001823.1_pt1 | contig 13384 bp, 14 predicted proteins | sample 8542331 | NCBI WGS metagenome assembly JADEYI01 (sample SAMN16510988, study PRJNA670497) | mine drainage metagenome | isolation source: biofilm near Copperflume 1 | place: Germany: Marsberg coppermine Kilianstollen | collected 2018-02 | reverse complement strand
GTCCTACCGTTAGACGACCCCGGAGTAACTGACGCGTACCTATTATAACTTATGTAGCGCCACGAGTCAAAGTTTACTTCAGATAGTAACTGTGCGCACTTGGGGCGCTCAGATTGTGACACCAAAGATTGCGCTTGCCCCAAGACCCCTCACCAAGGGGAAGGGTTGTGGCTTACCGAGGTGCAAGGAGCAATTGAGTACCTGCCGAAGCCTGACCTCATGGAGGGGAGGATGGCGCTAGCTAACTCTACCCCTAGCTCTGAACGCTTACGAACACTGGTGAGTTTGCGTGATCCGAAACCGTAGGTTTATCATTGTCAGCCATCAGTCGTCAGCCTCGTAAGATGCCCATAGTAGACGATTGTGTTGTAGAGAAAATCAACTTGGCCGTCCACCTGGTATTCTTTGTAGATGGCAGCCAGATTATCCAGCATCGGCTGGTAATTAGGGTGCCCCCGCTCCGGGGTGTATGAGGAGGAGAAGAGACGACCCTTCAGGCTGTCGAAGTCGAAGACCTGCCTGTTCTTGAAGGTTTGTTTGGAGAAGGTATCATGCTCGAAGAAGGTCTCGATCACCTCTGTGCCTATGTGCCTGTGGTCTATTGCGTCGTAATCGGTGCCATAGGTGCGTAGCAAACGCTCGTATGCCGAAAGGAAGGGCGTGGAAGCGGTCTGCCGCTCGTTCCAGATGAGCACTACCCACCCTTCCGGCTTGAGAATGCGAACGAACTCCTTTCTCGCTTTATCGCGCTTGAACCAGTGGAACGCCTGCCCAGCGGTAACAAAATCAACGCTCTGCTTCTCCAGCGTAGTCGCCTCCGCCGTGCCCGCAACGCTGGTGAACCGGTTGTATCGCGCCAGCAATCGCTCGCCTGCCTCGCGCATATCGCCATTTGGTTCAACCCCAAACACTCTGTTGCCATTCTTCAGGAACATTTCAGCTAAAATACCCGTGCCTGAGCCAATATCCGCGAATACCGAACTTTTCGTCAGCCCACATTTTCCTCCCAAGAGAGCAATAACCTCAGGCGGGTAGCCGGGACGGTAGTTGATGTAGTTCTCAACTCTGCTAGAGAAGCGCTCTGTTGGGTCAGCCATGCGGTTTGTACCTCGTAGGGGATGATGGAATGCCTACAGTTCACTTTGCCGATCTATTATACAACCCCGATAAACATTAGGCTCACGTTCCACGCCTCACGTTTCACGCTCAGCTTTTCACAAGCGCAACCTCTATGTTATAATCGCATCTTGAATGTAATTCTCAAGGCCAGCGTGCTGCCCTTAGTGAAAGGAGCAATCTGCTATGGTGCAGGTTCTTAACCCCGCGGAGATAGACGGCGGCGAGACAAAAGCTGCCCCTTTGTATAGCGCACAGACGCTGCTGCATCGCATCGAGAGGGTGCGGGCGAAGATGGACGAGATGGGCATTGACAGCATGCTCATCTCGCACCCCGATAATCGCCGCTATCTGAGCGGCTTCAGCGGCCACGACCAGCCGCCCCTCGATACAGCAGGTTTCTTGCTCATCGGGCCTAAGGATATCTGCCTCATTACAGATGGCCGCTACGACATCCAGGCGGCGGGCGAGCTTGCTTCTGAGCTGGGCATATCGGTGGTGGTCCGCTCCGGCAAAATAGCTCCGACCCTCGCCGAGCAGATTTCTGCCCGCAACTACAAGAAGCTGGGTTTCGAGACCGCTCACCTGATCCATCTATGGTGGCGCGCCCTCGACAAATCGCTCCCTGATACTGATCTTGTGCCTGTGCAGAAACTGGTAGAGCCCATGCGCCAGGTGAAAGATGCAGACGAACTTGGCATCATACGCCGGGCTATCGCTATCTCCGACCAGGCGTTCAATATCGTGAGCAAGGGCATTGAGCCGGGGATGACCGAGAAGCAGGTGGCGTGGGAGATCGAGAAGACGATGCGCGACCTGGGGGCCGACGAGCTAGCGTTCGGTACTATTATTGCCGCCGGGCCGAACGGGGCTATGGCTCATGCGGTGCCTGGCGACCGTCCGATCAAGGAAGGTGAGCCTATCGTTATAGACATGGGCGCCAGGCTCAACGGTTACAACTCTGATATGACGCGCACCCTCTGCCTTGGCGAGCCTACTGATAAGTTTCGCGAGATTTACAATATCGTCCTCGACGCCCAGCTTCAGGCCGAAGAGAAGCTCAAAGCAGGGGTGAGCGGCGTGCAGGGTGATGCTTACACTCGTGATGTAATCGCCGCGGCGGGCTATGGTGATAACTATACCCACAGCACAGGTCACGGTATCGGCCTCGAAGTACACGAAGGGCCGAGCCTCAGCAAGCTGTCAGAAGACACTATTCCTGAAAACGCCGTAACGAGCGTTGAGCCTGGCATTTATATAGAAGGCTGGGGAGGCGTCCGCATAGAGGACCTTGTACTCTTCCAGCCCGACAAAGTGGAAGTGCTCACGAAAGCTGAGAAGCAAGGGCCTATCAAGTAATGCGTAATGCGTAGACATGAGCGCTACGCTGAGAGGTTCAAGAGATAACCCTGCTCAACGCATTACGCAATAAGATCAGGCGGAAAGGAAAAATATGACAGTCACAACAAGTGAGTTGAAAAAAGGGTTGACAATTATGCTCGATGGAGAGCTATACAAAGTTACAGACTGGCAGCACAACAAGCAGGGGCGTGGGAGCGCGCAGGTGCGCTTGCAGCTAAAGAACCTCCGCACAGGGTCGAACATCGAGCGTACCTTCCAGGCTGGCGCTAAGTTCGATGATGCACGCCTGGAGCGTCACACTTTGCAATTCATGTATGCTGACGGCGACCAGTACAACTTCATGGACCCCGAGTCTTACGATCAGTCAGCGCTCAACAGCGACTTGCTAGGCGACTCGGTGAACTATATTAAAGAGGGCGACACTGTAGACATTCTCATGTACAACGACCAGTTTGTAGATATAGACCTGCCTGCTGCTGTAGTGCTCAAGATCGTGCAGAGCGACCCTGGTGTGAAAGGCGACACAGCCACAGGCGCTGTCAAAGCTGCCAGGCTGGAGACGGGCCTCACTGTTAACGTTCCCCTCTTTGTCAACGAAGGCGATAGCGTCAAGGTAGACACACGCTCCGGTAAGTACCTGGAACGAGTGTAGCGTCTCGTGAAACGTGATGGATTATGAATAAGGTATTCTTACCTCAAAGTATCATATAATACGCGCTTGTCATCACGTTTCACGAGTCCCAACATATACATAGTGGAGTTCACATGGTAAGGCTTCCTGATAAAGGCGATGAGCAGGGTCACGCTGATGCCCCGACTTTGGGCGATTTGAGCCATGAAGTCAAAGAGCTGGTACGCCTGATCTCGTCCACTGACATAAACGAACTTCACCTGGAGAGTGGGCAGGTTCGCATTATCATCAAGCGCGGCAGCCAGCACCCCGGTGGCCCTGCCACCCCTATTTATGCGCCGGTCTCCCAACTTGTTGCTGCCGAGGCCTCAAGCCCCGTGAGCCTTATAGGTCATAACCCGGCGCATGGCGAAGATATAGCCCTTGCCGAAGGAGAGCAATTGATCGTTGCTCCTATGCTTGGCACTTTCTACTCCGCTCCCGCGCCCACCGAGGACCCCTTCGTTACAGAAGGCGACGCCGTTGAGCCGGGGCAGGTGGTCGGCATAATAGAGGCTATGAAGATGATGAACGAGATCGAGTCGGAAGTAGCAGGTCGTATCGTGCGCATTCTGGTTCAGAACGCACAACCTGTCGAATACGGGCAGCCGTTGATGGTAGTCACCGGCTAGGCTGTTGGACCACAAACTTTGAGGCTTCACGGAGGGGAGCCAACCCTACGCCCGGCTGCGCAACCCAAAGTTGGTGGTATGGCATCGCCCGGCGGGTGCCCCCAAGCGTGTGGTTGGCTCCCCTCTCTGGAGTCTGTTGTGAAACAACCTGCAAGAGCCTGGAGCATAGCCAGCTATATATCGCCCTCTGCCTTACCTAAGCGCCCGCTAACGAGCGGAGCCGTACGCCAGCAGAGCGCAGCATGCCTGGAGTGTGCCTGACATGAGCATACGTAAGATTGGCCTGGGGCTGTTGGTAAGCGGCATTAGCCTATACTTTGTTCTGCGGAACGTCGAGTGGCGCCAGGTCTGGAATCACTTGCAGCAGGTGAACATCGGCCTTTTCCTCTTTTCGATGCTCCTTATGCTGCTGGCCTATTTCCTCATGGCTTGGAGATGGCAGCATTTACTCGATCCGCTTGAAATCTCTGCTTCCGTAGGGTCCACTGATGGCGCTGCTCCCGTGGGAGTACGCAGCCGCGAAAGCGTCTTTAGTCTTTATGGCAAGGTGCTGACAGGCTACTTCTTCAATGCCTTTTTCCCCGCCAGAGCTGGCGACGTTGTGCGCGCATATCTGCTGGGTCGCACAACAGGCTTGCGCAAGACCACTGTCTTAGCGACTATAGTTATCGAGAAGGCTTTTGATGGGATCGCTCTTCTCCTGATGCTGTTGCTCAGCCTGCTGCTCCTCCCTTCGGCTAGCTCTGTCAGGGGGATCGGGATTGACCCGACGGGCCTTGCATGGGTAGCGGGTGTTGGGCTGCTGGCGGCTGTGATTGGCCTCGCGCTCTTTTATTTCTACAGCGTCCTTATAGCTTCGTTCGCCGAAAAGATCATGTCGCTCTTGCCTCTGCCGCAGAAAGCTCGGCGATTGCCGGCGCGCCTTGTGGAAACCTTTGCATCGGGCATGCATGTCTTCAAAAACCCGCGCCCTCTGGCAAGCGCGGCTCTCATCTCACTCGTCGTCTGGGCAGTGGTGGCGCTTATGTTCTTTGCGGCGCTCGCCTCATTTCAATCGCCTCTCTTTGGCGACCTTGAAAGCCCAGTCGGGCTTCTTTTTATGACTGCTATCGTCAACCTGGGGCTGCTGGTACCCGCTTTGCCTGGCAATGTGGGCACATACGAGGCGCTCTGTGTGGCGGCTATGGCCTTTTTCCGGGTGGACAAAGAGTTGGCTGTAGCCTTCGCTCTCATATTCCACGTCGGCCAGCTTATTACTACCCTGGTGGTCGGCCTGTTCGCTTTCTGGTCGCAGAACATGTCGCTCTCTGATATGCGCCCCGTTGAGACAGAAGCCGAAGAGGAAGTCACAAGCGCCCTGGCATAGGCCCGCGTGCCATAGAGCAGGCTAAGGTGCTCTTCTTGAATTGTGCTAAACTAACCCCCAACCCCCTAGCCCCCTTCTCTATGGGAAAGGGGGAATAGATTAGATGAAAACAGACCAATCACTCTGCTATGCGGAGTGATTGGTCTGTTTTCTAGAACAAAAGCCCCTCCCCACACGTGGGGAGGGGCTGGGGTAGGGTTCTTCCATAGTACAATGCTGGATGACACAACCCCTAGCTAGAGAAAACTATCTCTGTAGCTCAGATGGCCCACCACATACACGCGCTTGCTAACTGAGCAGTTGCCCCGCCAGGCTAGCTTTTCTGCTTGCCTGGACCTTCTCGGCGTTTGCGCCTCGATGTGCTCTTCTCGAAGCGTACCCAGGGTTCGTCGCTCCACTCCAGCTCGGTGCGTGCTATGGTAACTGTGTCGCCCGGCTCGACCCCTACCTCCCTTAGCGCGTGAGTTACCCCCAGCTTCTCCATCTCTTTTTGCAGCCGCTCAAGCGCGAATGGATTGCTCATGTCCGTCATTGTGACGAGCCGTTCTATGCGCGGTCCGGTGACGCGGAACATCCCCTTGCCCTCCCGGATTACTTCATACCGGTTTGACTCGGCGGCTATGTGGTGAGACGGCACCACTACCTCTTCGCCTTGCTTCTCCTCTTCCTCCCACTCAGGCCTGGGCAGTTCGCGCAGCCTGGCCGCAACTACACGCATTAGCTCCTTCACTCCGGCTCCTGTGGCCGCAGAGATAGGGTAGACATCGTAGCCCATGTCGTTGAACTGCTTTGTGAGGGCGGGCAGGCGATCACGCACTTCTTGCAGGTCAGTTTTGTTGATCGCTATGATCTGCGGTTTGGTCGCCATGAGGGGGTCATATTGTTCAAGTTCATCGTTGATCCTCTTGAAATCGGCTACAGGATCGGTGGTCTGCGAGACGTGCGCCCCTGCCGAGGCTCTATCCTCCGCGCCGCTATCTGAGGCAATTTGTCGCATTTCTTCCTGCCACAGCCCCGCCGAGCCATCTACCATGTGTACTAGCAGACGGGTGCGCTCCACGTGGCGCAGGAAATGCAAGCCAAGCCCTGCTCCGCCGCTGGCGCCCTCTATCAGGCCGGGAATATCTGCCATGACAAAGGTTTCATCGTCCACAGTCACTACCCCCAGCATAGGAGCAAGGGTTGTAAACGGGTAGTTGGCTATCTTCGGCTGGGCGGCGCTCACGGTGGCGAGGAGGGTAGATTTACCAACATTCGGGTAGCCGAGCAGACCTACATCGGCGATGATTTTTAGCTCAAGGTGCAAGGTGCGCTCTTCGCCAGGCTCGCCTTTCTCCGCGAAGCGGGGCGCCTGGTGGGTCGAAGTGGCGAAATGCACATTGCCAAGGCCCCCTCTGCCGCCACGCGCCACCATAAGCGTCTGTCCGGGCCGCACCATATCCGACTGTACTATCTCTGAGGCCGCACCGGATACGGGGTTTTCGTCAACGACTTCAACGAATGTGCCGGGGGGCACATCTATATAGAGGTCCTCGCCTGCCTTGCCGTGCTTCTGGCGGCCACTTCCTGCGCCCCCGTGTGTTGCCTTGAAGTGCTGCTTGAAGTGGAAAGGCAGGAGAGTGTTGAGGTCGGGGTTGACGCGCAAATATACGCTGCCGCCCCGTCCACCGTCTCCACCATCGGGACCGCCCTTCGGTTCGTACTTTTCTCGCCGGAACGACGCGCTGCCATCGCCGCCGTTCCCGGCCTTTACCCAGATTCTTGCTCTATCGTAAAACATGGTGTTTGGGGTTTGAGACCAGGGATTAGAGATCAACTGCTGATCTCTAATCCCTGGTTCCTTGCTTCAGCAAAGCCGCAGCTTTACTAACTATCTCCTTATCTTTTTGGTAGGTGAGTAGACTCGACGCCTGGTCAACGGGTATCCACCGAACTTCGGATACCTCCCAGTTTGGGCCGCCGAGGAGGTAGTTGTCGGCCTGCATAAGATAGTGATACACAGTCTTGCGGGTAAGTCCATACTTTGGGCGCTTATAGAAGTATACTACTTCATCAATAGGCAAGAGGATATGGGCATCCAGGCCCGTTTCCTCTCTGACCTCACGCACTGCCGCTTGCTCACGGCTCTCGCCAGCCTCTATATGGCCTTTGGGGAGCGACCAATCATCATGCCGTGCTCGCTGCACAACTGCTACCTCGTAGCCCTGTTCAGTCCGGCGGTAAACAACGCCTCCCGCCGAGTATTCGCTTGTAGTTTCTGCCTTTGCCATTGTTTGCGCTCTGAGGAGGGTAAATATACCACCGTTCAGGTGAGAGCAAGATGAGTGCCTTGTTGCCTACGAAGCTTTGTGAAACAGACTCGTTCTGCGTAATACGTGTCGCGTCAGGGGTAAGGGAACAGGTATATTTATCTGAGGCGTACGTATTACGTAATACGCAGCAATCATTGTCCACACACTCACGTTGCAGCTACCGCATGGAGGGATACTATCTCAAGGAGACGGTCCATACTTTCAAGGAGGTAATCAGGTGCGGCGGCAGCTAACTCCTGCCTGGTGCCTGCACCCCACAGAACGCCTGCCGTAAGCATGCCTGCCGCCTTGCCCGCCTTGATGTCTACTACCGCGTCGCCTACATAGAGCATTTGAGAGGCTTCTATATCCAACTGACCGGCTGCTACGAGCAGCGGGTCGGGATAAGGCTTGTGCCGAGTGGAGTCGTCGTGCGTGACCATGATGTTGAAGTATGGAGCGAGGTCGAAGAGGTCAAGCCCTTCGGTTGCTACCTCTATTCCCTTAGAAGTGACCACCCCCAGTGCCAACCCACTATCTCTCAGCTGGGTCAGCGCCTTGTGTGTGTCGGGCACAAGCGTCACCGCAGTGTCATGTGTGGACCGCTGGTAGGCGCGATAGACCTCGCGTAGCTCCGCGCTCCGGCCGGGGGCTATCTCCTCAAAACATTCAGGCAGAGAGCGTCCCAATGTGGGCAATATCTCTTCGCGGGGCATCTCACGCCCCAAACAGGTGCGAACTGTATGCTGCCAGCAATCAACTATGTGGCTAATCGAGTAGATGAGCGTCCCGTCAAGGTCAAAGAGTACAGCTTTTAGAGGTTGCATATCCCTATTATATCAGGAGCAGGGCTTGCGCGGCATTCAGCTGTCGAGTGGCAAGCGTTCAGAGTAGGGGTGCAGGGGCTATGCCCCTGACGGGGTATCAGGGGTGCCCCCTAATCTCTCCTGATAAGAGTTCCCCATCCCACGTGTGGGAGGGGGTTAGGGGGTGGGCCTTGCCGTTGTACAATGCTAGTGCCCTGCTTTGCTCAACCCCATCTCTGAACATTTACGTCGAGTGGCGCAGATGCGCATGGACAAGGGCATGAACAAAACCCCTACCCTATGGTGAGTAGGGATTCGATCTACCTCACTGGAGCTTATCCGACTTTCAGGATAGTGAACTCTTCGATCCCTCCTGGAGTCTCAACGCGCACCTTGTCCCCCTTTTTGTGGCCTATGAGCGCCTTGCCTACAGGCGATTCGTTCGAGATACGCGACTGCCGCGGGTTGGCTTCGGCTGAACCAACCATCGTCCAGTCGTACTCCTCGCCTTCCCCATCGCGTATCTTTACCTGTGAGCCGAGCGCTATCGTGTCGCTCTTAGCCCCCTCGATGACCCTGGCATTTTGGAGCATATGCTCCAGCGTGCGTATACGGCCTTCGACCCAGGCTTGCTCATTCTTGGCATCTTCGTACTCGCCGCTCTCGGATATATCGCCGTCCAGCTTGGCTTGCTGAATGCGGTCGGCTACCTCCGGGCGGCGTATCATCTTCAGGTGAGTAAGCTCTTCTTCGAGAGACGATTTACCCTCAGCGGTGAGGTATACAGGCTTGTCCATTACCATATCTAACTTCCTCTCAAGGCAACTTTTATAGAGCGCCCGCAATAGAAAAAACTGAGAAGCCTGGCTTTCCGGCGCTCTCAGCTCAATAAACCCCTCGGGTTGGCGCTATTATACGCAAAATGGGCATGGCGCGCAAGCTTTTGCACATCCCCAATTGGTACTACCCCTTTAGGGATTCATGCTGTCGGCAAGCGCCTACATCACCTATATCACATCTCGCCTTGCCCAATCTGGAAGCCTTCACTTTTGCTTATCATAGCAGCCTGCCGCAAGGCCATGCGAACTAGCTTGACCTGACCTGAGGTTATCGCGTGGGGAAGGCCGTTCGGTGGGAAGAAGCGCACTTCGTCAATTTCGGCATTGCGCTTGAAGTTCTCTATTCTCTCACCTCGCGCAGGGTGGCAGGCGAAGATCATATCTACGACCCTGCGGTTGCGATGCGACGACAGCGACAGGAGAGCATCTATCTCAACCTCGATGCCAACCTCTTCACGGATTTCTCGGCGCAGGCACTCCTCCAGCATCTCGCCCGACTTCAATCCCCCACCGGGCAAGCCCCACGGCCTCTCCCCACGATAGGTATGGCGAAGCAGCAGCACATTGCCGTGATCGTCGCGCACCAGGCCCATCACCCCCACGTTGAACTTAGGAGTGAGCCAGAAGATAATAGCCCCGCGCATTGCTCGGGTCAGCGGCAAATGACCCCAGAGATAAGTTACCATGCTGTTCAATAATTGGCTATCCTCTCCAATAGCTGTGTACTGCTGTTGCATGAGCGCAGTTGGCCCATTCGCGCACCGATTCGCAATACTCACGGCGCCGAGCTATCCAGCACCACCTCGCCTGTCATCGCATCGAAGAAGATGAAGGTCTCTTTTGCAGGATCGGAGCCGAACATTTCGTAAGCCAGTTGTGGGGAAGAACCCCCAGCTTGTGGGGTGGGTAGTGGGCCGAGGCCGATACCATCAGGGGCCAGCAAAGCCATACCTATCTCAGCCGATTTGCCACGCTCCCCCGCCCTGGCAAGGACTTTATCTGAGTCTACCAGTTTAGAGACATCAAGCGATGAGAGGCTGAGGTAGGACATGCCGTCTGCGGCGAAAGCCTTGACCATGTCGCTGCTAACCGAGCCTTCCTTTACCAGGTCTAGCTGTGTGCCGTCCATGCTAATTGCTGTTGACCCATTCGCCGACGGCGAGAAGGCTGCCAGCGTCCAGTTTCTTCCTTTGCCGCCGGGCGTCGTCTCGTTGACATTCGGGTCTCCTAAACTGCTGCCGAGCAGATTCTTTTCCTGGCCTGGGCGCACGTTGCTCAGCAGTGCAAAGCGCGCATCAGCTTGCCAGGCCAGTGCCTTTGGCTTGAGGGTCGCTAGCGCCTGCAGAGCGGTTATCTCCGCGCCCGTGCTTGTGGCCGTCACCGGAGTGGGGCTGGGTTGGTTATCGCTAATAGTGGATACCGCGGGGGCGGCAGTTCTATCTATCACGCTGCCTGTAGGGGCTGGCATAGTCCCTGTCAGGATGCCCAGTGGTGTAGCCGCCAGGTCAGTTGGCGAAGTCTCTCCCAAAGTGAGCGTTGACTGTGGTGTAACTGCCATCTCTGTTGTCTGCGTGGTGTTCATGCTAGCGGTGCTTGCTGTGGGGCTGGATGTCGGGTTGGCGGGCTGGCTGTTGTCGCATGCGCTGAGAATAACCGCGCTTGCCATTAAAGTGCATAGTAATCTGATCAATGGCGTTCTGCTGTGTGTCAAAATGCTATCCTCCATTGTTTTTGTGTAAAAGGCGAACTTGCCCTGTAAGCCTGAGATACGTATCGCCTGTCAGTTTATGCTCTTCACCACCAGCGCGCCGTTCAGCGCCATATGGTAGAGGAAGAGTGCATGTAACAGGTTGCCGTCGTGAGGCATAGCACCAATAGACCGGGCGGCATCCACAGGCAGATCATAAGTCTGCACGCAGTTGGCCGGGACCAGCACATCTACGCGCCGGCCAGCTGCGTTCGCCTCCAGTTTGAGGTACATCACAAGCTGGTAGAGGCAGAGATCTGTGCAGTCGCCAACGGCGATGAATGTGTTAACTTCCCGCCGTTGAGCAAGCCACCTGTCGAACTCTGTATGTAGCGCCGGGTGGAGAGAGTTCTTGCGGATCACTGCGAATAGCCCCGCGAAAGGCAGATTCGCAAGAGTACTTACAGTTTCGGACTCGGCGGTGCTGCGTACACAGTGGGTGCCGAACTGCTCGAACTCGGGTGCATCATGAGTATGGTACTCCTGTGCGAGAGCGAAGTTGCGCACGCCAAGCTCATACGCCCGGGTAAAGAGGGCTGCGCTGGGCTGCACGATGCCCGTGATGCGCGGAGAGGCGAGGGGCCCCTCATAACAGAAGCCGTTTACAAGATCGGCGCTTATTGCCGCTACTTGCGCGGGGCCGACGCCTTTGCTCCCCATATAGCCGCTAAGATCGAGTGTAGCTAAACTCGCGTTCCAGTTACTCAGCCATTCCAGGAAGGGGCGGCTTTGCTCCACTGGATTGATAGCTGCGGCTGAAGCTATCTCAGAAGTCATAGTTTGCTCCTCTAGAGTGTTTGATCGTCCTTATTATAACCCAGGCTCGCACTTTGGGCTGCGAGACGGTCATTCTCCGGCCCCACTATTACTCTCGTCACTTGCAACAAAGAGGAATCCCCCTTCTCACATGGAGGGGGATCTTACCTTGCCGGGTATCAGGCGCGACCAATTATCAGAAAGGCCGCTATCTCCGGTGGCTGGTGTTCTTTAGCACCCCTATATAGGGAAGGTTGCGGTACCGCTCGTTGTAGTCAAGCCCATAGCCGATGACAAACTGATCGGGGATCTCAAAACCTATATAGGCTGTTGGCACATCTATCAGCCTGACGCTCGACCTGTCTAGTAGAGTACAGATTCGCAGCGATGCGGGTTGCCGCCCACGTAACAATTTCATCAGGTAGCCGAGGGTGAGCCCGGTGTCTATTATATCTTCCACCAGCAGCACGTGGCGGCCTGTGATAGGTTCGTCAAGGTCTTTGAGTAGCCGCACGCCGCCTGAATTGCGGGTTTCAGGGCCGTAGGGTGTGATCGCAAGGAAGTCTGCACTGACGGGGACATCGAGGGGTATGGCACGCATCAAGTCGGCCATGAACGGCACCACGCCTTTGAGTACCCCAAGCATATGTAGCGGCTTGTCGGGTGTTACACCCAGGCTGCGGTAGTCCTGAGCTATCTCATACGCCAGCTCGCCAATCCGGCTCTGTAGCTCATCTTCGGAGACAAAGACTTCCACATCAACACCGGTGAGTATGGAGGATTCGGCTGGCAGAGAAGCGGTCTCGATCATAAAGCTCTATGCCCTGGTAAGCAGGCTAACCATCGTTCGGTTGGGGCTGCTCTGCTTCTATCTCTTCGTTGGGTATGCCAAATCGCTCAAGGAGGCGTTGGTAGTCGCGCCGGTATAAGAGCTTGATATTGATCTCCGGATAGAGTGCGCGCAGCAATCGCAGTTTGCGGTTCTTACGCCGCACAAGCGACTGCCGCATGGTGGTTAGCTCTATATAGAGGTCGTATTCGGTGAGGTAAAAATCAGGGGCGAACATCACCGTCGGGCGGCCATCTCGCCACTGCAAGGGAAATTGGTTTGGCTCATACTGCCATTCAATACCGTAGTAATTAAGCAGACGCGCAAACTCCGCTTCGCTCTCATGATGGAACTCTATGCCCCCTATCGAGATGATGCCTTCTTTGGCTTCCGTTGGGGCAGAGTCGCCAAGGGTATGAGAGTGGGTGTTGGCTTGGGGTTGGAGAGGGTTAGCAAGGGCCGGACTGTTGAGGGGTTCCGTAACTTTACTGCTTTGTGGGGGAGGCGCTGGCGGGGTCAGAGAGTCAGTCTCTTTTTCAGGGACAAGTTGGGGCTTCTCTACGCGCTTTTTATGCGCCTCGGTTGTTTTTGGCCTCTTCATCTTCTCTGCTGCATCCAAATTGGCAGCGAGAGGGGGTGAATGGCGTATGGGCATCTATTGCTCTATTTGTAGGTGCCGTCAGTCACCTCAAGGTAAATTCAGCGTGTGGCTGTAAGTCAATTATATCAGGCACATAGCGCTGGCACAATACGCTTTTCCACATCTTTTACATAATGTATTAAGCACTTTCTATACCACAGAAGCAACGCTATAATGTTGCGTATCGCTTTGTCTGCTGTGATGTTGCCTTTCCACAAGCTCTTGCTAAGAGTACATTTACAACTTTCCGTAAGCGTTCAGAGTAGGGGTGCAGGGGATACTCCCCTGACGGGGTATTAGGGGTGTCCCCTAATCTCTCCTGATAAGAGT
>JADEYI010001822.1_pt1 | contig 13385 bp, 16 predicted proteins | sample 8542331 | NCBI WGS metagenome assembly JADEYI01 (sample SAMN16510988, study PRJNA670497) | mine drainage metagenome | isolation source: biofilm near Copperflume 1 | place: Germany: Marsberg coppermine Kilianstollen | collected 2018-02 | reverse complement strand
ACGCACCCTGTACGGCTTCGGCGGTTAGACAGCTGCTGCAGCTGCCTGCCTCCAAACAAACCGGTGTTATTTTAACACCACCATATGTTGAAAAAGCTCTGCTGATTGCACTTCTTGCATCCTCCTGATGCCCTGCTTTTGATCCTGTATCAGGGAATTGCCTTTTTCAATGTGTGAGCAATGAATCTGCAGGGTGTGAAGCAGCTCATGTGGTTCTCCTTATCTATAATTGCTGCTTTTGTATTTTGTTAAAACGAAAGCACCAGATCAGAGTGTGCAGGCCTGCACTATAGAGATTGGAGTGGTGTCCAGGTATGGCCACCTTGGGAATCAGCGCTGTCCTGGTCAGATGAGAGCTGGTCAGCCCAATCAATTATGGTACAGTTTGTGGCGTTAAGCAAAAAACGTAGCATCATCTCAGGCAGAATGCTGCATCTGGTCTACATCTGAATGAGCAGTGACAGCCTGTCCAAGTCTTCAAATGGCACTGCCGTTGTCTGAGGATTTCTCTGCAGCTCCCACCGACTGATCAGGGGGTACCCGAATCTGCATTGGACATGTCTCATGTACAGCTATAGTATGTCAACGCAGTCGCTTGACAGCTGGGAAGTTGTCTCCTGTGAAGCTGCCAGCTTCCGGGGCACAGCGCACAAGAATTCATTGCAAGGTGGTAAGATCTGCAATGGGATCTCTGTAACAATTTACACATTGCAGTAAAGGCAGGAAGAGTCTCTGGTTTGCCAGTCGCACTGGCTGAAGGACACTCCTGCTGTGTATAGCCAGACAGATCTGAGCCTGAATCTGCAATGTGGGGCACAGCTCCTCCCCATGAGACATATCTGTTGAACGACTGCCAGGCTGGCACAGTAGTGCCTGATATTGCAGATCGCCTTCTTCCAGCCTTTAGCTGAAATCCAGCACCCTGATGTTTCAATCAACACTCAGCTTGAACGAAGGATATGTTCATCGTTACATGCATGGAATCATCGCACAGCTGACAGTGCAGGTAAAAGTGGATGTTAAGGGCGTGTGGATGGACAGTAACTTACTTGAAATCACATGAATTGGAATTACCATTTTGACTCTGAAATGCAGTCACCAAACATTGCACTCAGCTGAGCTTGGGTAACATTAAGTGCAGATCCTCTGAACCGTTCTGTTCAGTGCTTACCCCTCGCGGGGCATCTGCAGAGCAGAGCAGGCTCTCAAAGGCTGCTGTCTTTTGAGGGCATCTATGAGCACTGCTGTGACAGATCCATCTTGACAAACCAAGTCAGGAAAATGCCAGGTGTTGGACGACAGGCTAGGTGCGTTCCAGCAGCACTTTTCTAGATTTCTCCCAGAATTCACTGTCTCTGCATTTTCTCCACCAGTCATACTCGAGACCAGTTTCATACGCATCAAGGTCAGCTCTCACACAATCAGTCCAAGATTTCACTGGTCTCCCAGCAAATCCCCCACCACTGAAATGGGTGCCTCTCAGTAATATACACCACCAGCAGCATCAATCTATGCGCTGGTTTCAATGCATTCTGATCAGAATAGAGGCCTGTGTTACCAGAGCTGTGACTGTCTGGAACCTTCACAGCTGAAAACCTGGCACCCAATCCACAGTGAAGCATTATCTCAGATGCGTTGCAATGGCAACATGCCAGGCTGTGCATGGACAGGACGATTGCTGCTGCAGCAGCCTCAAGGGGTTCGCACTGCACTAAAACAAACGTTAGAATGTAAAATGCATGTCAGATCTGCGCAATGTCTGAAGCTCATCATGATAGAGTTGTAATATTGGAAGCGCTAGAGGATGGAGCTTTCCACACGCTGAGTGCCCTTGCAAGATGTGTGGCAGGCGCTGCAAGAGAAAAGATTTCCATCGAGTGGTGGTGTTAAAATAACACCGGTTTGTTTTTGCGCTGCTGTGTGGAGAGCAGGCAGCTTAGGCGGAGGTGAACTTGGTCACAGCCTTGGTGCCCTCAGACACGGCGTGCTTGGCCAGCTCGCCGGGCAGGATGAGGCGCACAGCGGTCTGGATCTCGCGAGAGGTCACTGTGGGCTTCTTGTTGTAGCGGGCCAGCTGGGCGGTCTCAGTGGCAATCTTCTCAAAGATGTCCGTGATGAAGGAGTTCAGGATGGAGATGGCCCTGGAGGAGATACCAGTGTCCGGGTGGACCTACAGGACAACAGATACACGCAGTCACTATCAAGTACTTGATGCAGTCAGACCTGTGATGCTGTCAAAAAGCCATACTTCTTGACCACTTTGCATTGTGCGCAGGCAACAATACAAAGTTCTAATAATAAGCAATGACACGTTGTGATTCTCGCAGCAGCGATATGGGAGCACTGGGTGGCCTTTGGGATGCTGTGGTTAACAATCAATGATGTGTCAGGTGCATGCTCAAAGACAGCGAGCAACCCGGTCGAATTTTCGCAGCACAAAACGCTGGCTCACCTGCTTCAGGACCTTGTAGATGTAGATCTTGAAGGACTCGACCTTGGCCTTGCTCTTCTTCTTGCCACCGGTCTTGGCGGTCTTGGCGACCTTCTTGGCGGGCTTCTTCTCTGCCTTGGGAGCCATGGCTTCTTAGCTGGGTTGCTGTGAGAGGAACGAGGAGCTTTGCGGATGATTTTACGAGGAGCTGAAATCGTTTTGGAAATTGGGCAAAACAGGAGGATGAAGTATTCCGGGTGGATGCGCGGGCCAATCAGAACGCAGCATTCCTCGTGCCAAACCTGTCATTTATGGTCCTCGAATGCTGCTCGCTGATTGGCCGGTCACGTAGCAGAAACCTCAAAGCTTGTTGCTCACTTCAATTTCAGTGAACGCTTCAGCTTTCAGAGATCAATCCGCACCTTCCCAACTCTTTCAAGTCCTTCAAACTCCCCAACAAGCTTGCAATCATGTCTGGACGCGGCAAGGGAAAGACAGCTAAGAAGTCGGTGTCCAAGAGCACCAAGGCCGGCCTGCAGTTCCCCGTGGGGCGTATCGCCCGCTACCTCAAGAAGGGCAAGGTGAGAACCGCTTCTATCGTTGATCTCAGGCTAAGCTAGAGGTGTTTCTTTCTGCCTCTCGAAGGTTCCCATCTGGTGTCAATTCGAGGTGTGCAGCACTTGTACTTGTTCTCGGTGTCGTAGAGGCTTCTGGCGTGCATACTGTTTGTTAAATTTGTGGTTGCCGTGCTGATTGTGTTGGCATAGAGTCAGTCAAAGAGCCTTGGCCTATTATGGTGATGAATTGAAGTGTGCCATAATCAAGCTGAATCAAAGCAGTGACTGATACTGTTCCTGTGCTGTTATCCTGCAGTACGCTAGCCGTGTGGGTGCTGGTGCCCCCGTATACCTGGCCGCTGTGCTGGAGTACCTGGCAGCTGAGATCCTGGAGCTGGCAGGCAACGCTGCCCGCGACAACAAGAAGACCCGCATCATCCCCCGCCACATCCAGCTGGCTGTGCGCAACGATGAGGAGCTGAGCAAGCTGCTGAGCGGTGTCACCATCGCCTCCGGCGGTGTCCTGCCCAACATCCACTCTGTGCTGCTGCCCAAGAAGACCGCCAAGAAGGAGTAGACTGTCTCCAGGCGCCACCCAAAAAACAAACCGGTGTTATTTTAACACCACCAACACTTGGAATCTAGCAGTGCTTGGAGCATACTGATCAGCAGCAGAGATTGCATGCAGCCTCAGGTACTCTTGAATTGCTACGATTTGTGCAAATCGTGACACATGCATCCAGCCGCTGGCCTGATGCGGCATGATGATCATGCTGGCCTGCCGGAGCCTGACAGGTTAGACAAATGTACTACTGCGAGGGGTGTATTACAGAAGTAGTAATGCATTGCAGAGAGTTCAACAGTTGTGGTGACTGCGTGCAAGACGCACAAGGTTTCTAGCTTCATCAGAATGCAATTTGCCACACAGTGACTGCCAGCCTGAGGGTCGCAAGCAAATACAATGAAGCGCCTGCGCCGTCCTTCTGCGCATGGCTAGCGACTGTGACGGTTCTGAGTGAGCCTAGGACAAGTATGGATCCACTATGAAAGCCTTAGCACATTCGCAGCCCATACATCCCACATGCACTGTGTGTGATGCAGCTGCAGCGGTGCTACCTGCTGTGGTCCACACTGTTGCAACTTGCAGTCGGCCACTTGGGTTTCAAGTTTGCGGCTTGAGCTTGCCTGCGCTGCCGCCGGCTGTGGCTGCGGGTTGGGTTGAAGGCTCAGCACATTATTTCGTGATCTGTGGGGGACCCCTAATGTGCATGGAACCAGTTTTTAAATCTCATACAGCTCTGAAAAGTGTCATCTGGGCCCTCCAGCTGCACTGCTGTCCCCCATTGGCCTTGCCGGTCCCCTCGGCGGTTTCGTAATTAGATCATCGAGAAGTCTTCTCGAGAAACATAGCCACGACAGAAGAGCGCAAACTCTCCATATTTTACGGCAATGTTTCCAGTGCGTCCACTCACTGCATCCACCAATCTGTACACTTCAGTGCAGCCGCGTATTTCCCAGGCTTTGCCCAAGTCGGCCGATCGCATTGTCAGATCACTTGGCCCTGCAGGAGTCGCAGCGTCCAGACGATTATCAGGTAGCATTGGCTCCCGTGGAGGATTGAAGGCAGGATCATTTGTGACTCTGATTTGTGCAGCTGGTATCGTCCCTGCAAGAGCGTTTGCCGCAAATATGTCTGAGGCAAAAACAGCCACGTTCGCAGCGGTATGGGCTACTTTCCTTCCTTTGTGCGACAAGTATTCAATCTTTGATGTTCAAATAGGCTTGCTTCTATTGTCACGAAGTTCATCCTTGTCCCCTGCTCGTTGCACAAAGGCTGATCTGCTCCTGAGAAGGTGCACTTATTTTCTAGCAGACTATCGATTTTAGCCGTGACACTTTGTTGAAAACTACGCATACAAGGCGATCTGACAGTCTGCGGCTGATTGCCGTTGCACAGGGTTGCTTCTGGGGTGTGGAGCACTACTTCAACAAACACTTCAAGGGGGCAATCCTCAAGAGTGAGGTGGGCTACACAGGCGGGGAGACCAAGGATCCAAACTACAGACAGGTATGTTCCAAATGCAGAACACGAAAAGCCAATCTGCTGGTCCCAACTGTGCCTATGCCCGACTGGCAATTGGAGACAAGTGCTGGCTGTGAGGCAAAGGAAGGTCCTTTGCTGTGGATGTATCTTTACCAAGCTCACAGGCGTGTCTGACATCTTGGTGATTTTGATGCAGGTCTGCTCAGGAGCCACTGGGCATGCAGAAGCTGTACAGTTTGAGTATGACCCTTCCAAGGCAAAATTTGAAGACCTGGTGAGCTCTCCCCTAATTCCTTATCTCCTCATGTATTCCTCCATGCAACCATCGTGTCTCAGGAACTGGCAAGGCTTGCTTCTGGCAAAGCAATTCCCCCAGTATGTGTTTGCATCCTTTTGTCCTCTGGATGTGTGCATTTGGCCCGAGCCAGGACTGTCTTCAGGCATCCCTGCCTGTGTCCATCTTGCAATATAGAGATCATCTATGGCTCAGGATCCAGAGTGACATGTAATATGGGTGTTCCCTTCAAGGTTCTCAGGGATGTCCTGTAGAAGAGGCCACAGGCAGGACATAAGTGGACTCCACACCAGTTGCAACACATACAAGGCGCGTTTCAGATGGATGACTTTCAAATCAAATTTGTGTTTGTACAGGTGGAGTACTTTTACCGCATCCACGACCCGACCACCAAGAACCGGCAGGGCAACGATGCAGGCACGCAGTACCGCAGCGCCGTCTACTACGAAGACGATGAGCAGAAGAGGATTGCCGAGGTATGCCCTGCAGCAGCTAGATGTGTCTCCATTGAGCCCAAGGCAACACTTGTCTTTGGTGGGGTCATTTCTCGCATGAGTGACTCTGGCTAGGATGCAGAAACTTGGTTGTTTTGGTCTTACGGGCACTGTCACTGTGACACAAAAAGACAGAAGTTGGGCAGGCATCCAATGTGCACCAGAGGGGGATGATCAATCTCCCAGTGAGAATATTATTTCTGGATGACGTGGTCACGGCAACACAGTGAGAGGGCTGTCTGCTGACAGCGGATTCTCTTGCTATCTTGGAGAGCAGCTCTATCTGCATGTGATCTATTTAATTGCTTTCTTTAGGGCTTCTTCTGGAGGATCTGGTGACAGGACCCAATATCAATTTTTTCTTGTAAGTAATTGCTGCCATTGCTGGGGAAGCAGCAATGCGCAGCCTCTGAGAGAGAGTTAATCAAGGTATCCTGAGTTTGATTATAGTGTCCTGCTCCCATCAGCATGGGCATGAGGTGCTGTTGTTTATATGCCTGCCTGTGTGCAGGAGGTGACGGCGCAGCTGCAGAAGACAAAGATTTCTGCCCCAATCACGACAGAGATTGTGCCTGCGCAGCAGTGGTACAGTGCAGAGGAATATCACCAGCGATACTTGGTCAACAACCCTGGCGGCTACTGCAACCACTTTGAGCGCTGGTGAAAACAGGAGTCCAGTATCATATCATAATATGATACAGTCCTGAAAGTATTTGAATGGCCTCAGACAAGCAACTGGGAACTTGCTTGCCTGGGGGATGCAATTAGAGGCTCTTGAACAGAACCCCTGGGATGGCAAGTCTCCTGTGTGCAACCAGGGGCTTCTATGGGCCTGCTCTGATGCAGAACATCACAGTATTTGTCCAGAATGCTGCATCTACAAAGCTTGTAGCTTAAGCTTGCTGGTTGACAGTGGAAGATCAATCCGTTTGATGCTTTTGAGTAGCTTTCCTGGTGTGGGAGGATGACTGCATCATGCAGTCTGCATGGTAGAGTAAAACGCATGAGTAAGCTACGCTGTGGCCAATACCGCGCCAAACTGACGAGGTCTATAGCTTGCGCTGTTCTCTGAACCATCGTGGCATGCTGGCTATGTAGCACAAAGGCTGCTTTGTGTCCGGTACCGTGTCATAGCATGACAGATCAGACTGCGGAAGGATCTCATGAGGAGGAATTGTGGATGCTGCGCCATGCAAGGATTATATGAGATACTTCGAAATCGATCTTTACACATGCAGAATAACCATGATTAAACAAATGTGCCAGCCACTTTACTGAATTGTCCAAAGTTTTCCCATAGAGGGCTTGCTGATGTGTCAAAAATGCACGCATATCGATATATCTGTGGAATGCAGCTCTATAAAGCAAGTGAACTCCCCATCTTGCAAAGCCAGACAATGGGTTCATCGCATGCCGAAACAAGCTCAAAAACCATCAGATGACTAGCTCACCATTCGGAACATGATGAGCAGACTGCATGCACACGACCACAAATCCTGATGACCATACTGTACATGTCCACTCACCTAATGCAGCCACCTTGCCACCACCATAATTTTAGTAAAGATAATGAAAGCAATCCTGTGATGAGCCTATCCAATCACTTACTATGTTTCCACTTGCGATATTAAGTTTTTTGGCAATCAAACACATGTCGTCATGCGTCATCATTTGTCAAGCCAGTCAGAAGAAGAAATCATGCACAGGTTTTAGTACAGAAGCCGATACCTCCAAAAAGAAATTGCACGCAACCACAGTCACACTGCAACGCCTCGCCCTCGCTTGCTTGCCCTCATTCATTTGCCACGGTGTACTCAGCAGATTTCTTCCAGCCTAGTCTCATAACGGCCTCCGCCAGGATTACTGCAGGCCCGCTAAAAGATGCTCCAAGCCCCTAGGCCTTATGGACTTGGTGCAGCGGCAACAACCACCCCTTGATCACCCACCCATATCATATGTGGCCCATGTCCCTAAGTTCCAGGGCATTTTATGCTCTAGCGCCTCCCCAAGCCGAGAAATTTTGTCCCTTCTGAGATTTGGATGTCACATCTGCTCCCCACCTCAGGCAAGAAGACAGTGCTCACATGATGCAGCACTTCTTCTTCTTGCTGTCTGGGGGCATTGCGTCAAAGAGCACCTGCAGCAGATAAAAACCTTTGCATGCAGCTGTCAGACATACGGCTGGTCATCCAATCTACAAGGAGAACCTTCCACCTTTGCCACCAAAGCATCCGGCACATTGTCTATGAGAGCACAATACAAGCGCTGCAAGCTCTAGCGAAGCCTAAGAGCATTGACAATTACATCATGCCTCCCAACCAACCAATTCAGCGCGCTCGGGGGACAGCCGCATGCATGCTGCTTACATTGCTTTACCCAAGTCATTGAAGTGCCCATCTAGATTATCTAGTGGCATTGTTGTTTTGAATCCCACTAGATTGTGCAATTGGTTTATATGTCTGCAGCGCACACCTGCAGGCGCTGTGCCGCTTTGGCAAAGCTGGGCCGCTTGTCAGGCTGCGGGTCCCAGCACTCCTCAATCAGCGTCTTGATCTCCTGCGGAACCACCTTCCCAAACCTGCACGCCCAACAGGTGCCCCTTTGTGAATACATGCTTCCAGAAACGTGAACTCGTAAGCAGAAGTACGACCACATCATTTCGACACCCGCTCTGGTGCCCCCACTGACCGATCCCATGCCAGATCGAGGGATGGGCCATATTTGCCCAATTGCTGCTGCACCATTCCCTGTCTGCAGACAAAGGTATAGACGGGCCACTGTGGCGCTGTGTGCAAACGCACTTTGCTCGACGGTTGGGGGGTGCCCAGTCTGCGTTGGCACTTCAGAGAGCAGGCAGCGCTGCAGGCAGCGCTGTGCAAGCAATCAAAGCAATGCCCCCATAGATGCAGGCAATGCTTGAAGTGTTCCAGCTTTGCCATTGAGACAGGGGACCATCTCTCCGATTATGGAGACCCCTTGGACTCCTGCTGTACGGGCAAGGTCGGGCATGAAGTGCAGTCTCCTTTGACATGCCGCGCTGGGGCGTTCACCTGTTGAATTTGCCAAAGGTGGGCCGCGCGTGGTTCATGGCGGCTCTGCGCGCGGCCTCCACCGGGTGCAGGTGGCCAAATGGGATGGCGCCCTCAAACAACTCGTACGCGATCATGGCAAAGGCATACACGTCCACCTGTGCGCAGCAGCCGCAGTGGCTCTTACTATACGAGCTTTACTACCTGTACCTAGTATAGGACCCCTAGCAACAGCTCTCTTAATCTGTCCTTGCGCCTCGATAAGGCTAGCCACTCGACTTGGCTGGCTTCCCTCGTGGACACATCCCACTGCCAATACAGTGCTGTGCTGCAGGTGGATAGGCAGGAGGATTCTGTCACCAGATGTGTAAGCATGAAAAAGGATGAAAGCCCAAATGCGTCAATGATCATGTCCCCATGTGTTCACTTGCAAGGGTTTCTAGCAAGAGTGTGCAGGGAGACTGGCAAATGAACAAAAAGCTGATTCCAGCAACCCCAAGTGCATACACACAGGTGGATGCTAGGGAGCCCACCTTGGTGTTGTAGGGCTCGTGTCGGAACACTTCAGGGGCCATGTACCTGTAGCTGCCCGTCTCCCCAGTCAGCTTGTACCTGTGCACCAGAAAGAATATCAGCACCAAGGGTGATGCAGGCCCGACAGCCTCATGGTGCAACATCTACAATCCTGACAACATCTGAGCATCAAAATTACAAAGAATATCATTCTTGAATCACGACGCACTAGCCTGATAGGCATGAACAAGCATGCGATCAGATGCTTCTTACTTCTGAGCTAGGATACCTGGCCTGTCAACAGGCATGCAGCGACGCTATCACTGGAATAGTCTTTTAGCGCTCTACAGAAGAGCTTCTTGAAGACACCTAAGCTTGAAAGGCTGGAAAAGCTGGTAAAAGAAATGGTATTAGCAGAATTTGGAGTGCGCACCGATCGAGCTGGTGGCCCTCCATGCCGTCCTCCAAGTCACGTTCGAGGTCGAGTGCCGAGCGGCTGCGCGCGGCCGAGACGTTCTGCGCGAGACTCTTGGACAGTCCAAAGTCGGCGATCTTCACGACGCCCAGCTCAGCGGCGATGTCTCGGTCCGTGCTGTCATGGGGAATGCCGCCCAGCATCAGATTGGCCGGCTTCAAATCGCGGTGCATGCACGACATCTTGTTATTGCTGCGCACACACAAAGCACCGGTTCAATTCCCACGCACGGCAGCGCCCTTTTCTTCCTTTTTCTTTTCTTTGTCACAAACCATGACCAGACTGTTCTGCCGGGCCACATCCTGCTGCAAGCCACCCAGCCTACCTGACCTGACCTGGGCTCTGCCTGAGATTGCACCCACTGATCTTGCCTGATATTGCACATCATCATACTAGCTACTCAAACGCCTCCTAAGCTGCAACATTGTACTTTTAAGATCTCCAAACGTAGGTATATGGTCGCCACATGGTCGCCAGCGTGGAATAAACGATTAAATACTGTGGGGGGGCACTCTTCCCACATCTTGTAAAACACCTCCCGATATCCGAGAGACCAGTCACGAAGAAGTGGCGCACTTGCGGGCGTGTAGGTACTGCATGCCGCGTGCGCAGTCTAGGGCCATCTCGGTCGCTCGCCGCAGGCTGGGCGAGCCGGCGGCGCCGTTGTGCACGCGCTTGAACAGGTCAGTCAAAGAGCCGCCCGGCAGGAACTCGGTGACGATCATGTAGGGCTGCGACTGCGTCACGGCGCCCAGAAACTGCACCGCGTGCGGGTGGTGCACCTTCTGCAGCGTGTTGAGCTCCGTCCTGGGCGACAGGGTTGCCAGATTAGGTACCACATCTGCCAATTTAGGCACAGCCGACAAGGCTGCCAAATCAGGCGCATCAAAGAGCTTGTCGCCAGGTCTGGCACAGGACTTGACATGCCTCAAGCCACCAGGCTGCTACTGGCATGCTACTTGCAGCCTGCACATATCAGGGCATTGCACACACAATGGCCTGACACCATCGGTCTCATGTAGTGAGATCTAATGAGCGAACAGATGCATGACTAATGGTTTAGCAGATGGGCAGTGCACCTGAAGTCCCCCAGAGCGACAGCGTCAGATCTCCGCAGGATCTTGACTGCCACAATGGTGCCGTACCATTTGGCCTTGTGCACCGTTCCAAACTCGCCCTCGCCCACCTGCATTGGAAATGAAGCCCCTTAGCTACCAGAGCCACAACAACACATCCACCCCTTCAAACAGATCAGAGTCCAGAATGAATAACTGTCAAGGCGCGGCGATTCAAGCTACCTGGAGCAATAGCATGGCGTTTAAACAGCAGTCAAATGCGACATGAATGAAATTGCAATAGCTGTGGTATGAGTCATCCCTCAATATTATCAATTAGCTGCCAGAACAGGCCCCACCTTCTCCAATATCTGCAGAGCCTTGGGGTCAATCTCCCACTCCGGCTTCAGCGCCTCGTCGTCTCCATCCCACATCCTCACAAACCTGGCGACGCCAGCAGTCCAGGTCTCAGCATCAGCAAACAGACTTTGCACGCAACTCTCCGAAAACCTTTTCAGGATTGTGTTTGGGGGCATCATTTGCGCCGCCACACATGCACACACAGTGCCAGTCAGCGGCCTTCATGCTGGACGGCCAACTCAAAGCCCTTCAACCATTGCAATATGTCCCATCGGGCTCTCTCTTCAAGAAAATTTGACATGTGTCTTAATGGATAAAAGGGATGGGAGGGCCACCTCTTGAGCTCTACACTGGTCTACCGCAGCCTTTTCTTTGCAATTCATCCCACACAAGCAATGCATGACGCAGGCCATGGAGGTGGTGGAGAGGAATGGGAGGTGTACCCTGACAGGCGGGACTTCTGCAGCTCTACTAGGCGCCCCTCCTTGGCCTTGAACACCTTGGCGCCTTTGCTGACCAGTAGCTGCACCACCTCCCCATTGTCCCCCCGCACAGCATCCTGGTCACACCAACACAACCCACTCAGCCAGGGATCTTCTGAACAAATCCCTTGCCCACAACCAGGCTTGTCTTCTACACATGGGACGCTGGAGGCCTCAAGGCCCAAGGCTTCAGAGACTAGAGGCTCTGCGCAACAGAGGCCTCAGTGGCAGCAGCAGCTGCTGTCCGGAAAGCAGCAGAGTATATCAGTACACTGCGAAGACAGCCTCATAGCAAGTGATCTTCGCGTCTGGGGATCTGTGGTTGCATGACAAAGGGCACCACAATAGCACCAGAGGTGCCTCAAGTTGTGAATTTTGCTTTGCAGTACTGAGAGCAAGAGAGACCGGCGCAGGCACCTCCAAAGGCGTCCTGTTGAAGCGGTCTATGGGGTTGGCTTCGCACTTCCCCTCTGTCAGCAGCCACTGCACTACCGAATAGCAGCCCTCCGCTGCCGCTAGGTGCCTGTGTAATATATCATAAATAATTAATTAATCAGGATTCAGAACCTCATAACCTCAGGATTCCACAGATATTGTGCCCCCAAAGGCGCCAATGATCCGGCTTCCACTGAGGGTGTCAGAATATAGGCCTTCAGCTGCGAAGAAAAGGTGGTGGTGCACACTTATGTGCCAGAAGGTGAGGGGTGCAGGAGACTTACAAGGGTGTCCTCTTGTCGTAGTCCCTGCAAGATTCGTCCGCCACCTGCACTTATGAAACCTTTGAGCCCATTGACTGACATTTAGCCTCATTGTGACCCTCTGTAGCCTGCCTGATGACACTCACAAGAGCTTGGGACAAAAAGCACCATAACAGTATGCACTCACCATGCAAGCAAGACTTTGGCACTATTATGCTTATCGAAAAATGCAGATCTTGCAACCATTGAGTTACCACTGTAAGGCTACACGCATTCATGCCTCTTCTCGTGGGGGATCTCACGTTGATACCCCATGTGTCGCAGATTCTCTGTATGCGGCTGATGTCCCCAACTGAGGCGAAGAAGAGTAGTTCTGTCGTCGCTTGTCTCTTAGCTGCCACAGCTCCATGCAGTGAATGGTGCTTCTTTATTTGATCGGTGAGCTTGTCTTGTAAAGAAGCCCTTTCTGAAGGGCTCAGATTTTCGCTGCCGCCGTTTTGGAAGGGCACGTTTATGTGGGCGCCTGAAAACAAGGAATCCGGGATTTTGACGCGGTCAGTCAGCTCAGAAGTACCAGCAGAGCTGTCGCCGTTGGGCTGTTGATCACCCATTCGCCCTTTCCTACATGGTTCTCTGTCCCCTGTCGAATACGCCCAAATCGACCAGTTTCGCGTCGACGACTGTACAGGTTGTATCAATTGGCCACCGACAGCCTCTGCGCCACTCACAGGCTCACTTCCGAAAGCAGATTTATGCTGAACTTACCCCACGTGACCCAATTACTTGTTAGGGGTAATTAAAATACAACAGTTGCATATAATTATACCCCTATTCTTGTACACCAGGCAGGCCATGATCTTGCATGGTCCATCATGCATGCCAAGATTACCCCACTACTGCCATCTTGCTTAAGGAGTTGAATCAGCAGACCCTTGATTGTGTGTGGTGGCGG
>JADEYI010001821.1_pt1 | contig 13388 bp, 13 predicted proteins | sample 8542331 | NCBI WGS metagenome assembly JADEYI01 (sample SAMN16510988, study PRJNA670497) | mine drainage metagenome | isolation source: biofilm near Copperflume 1 | place: Germany: Marsberg coppermine Kilianstollen | collected 2018-02 | reverse complement strand
GCCCACTAGCCCACTAGCCCACTAGCCCACTAGCCCACTAGCCCACTAGCCCACTAGCCCACTCCCCCCTCTACTCGCCTATTAGCATCTGCCTGAGGTCTTCCTCGCTCTCGCGGCTGGTGAGGGCTATCACCCCATCGCGTGGCATGAGCGCCGTGTCGCCTCCTGGTATTATCATGGTTCCGTCGCGCAGCAATGCGGAGATTACCACGTTGGGTGGGAAATTGATCTCTGACAGCCGCTTCCCAACGACCTGTGCGCCAGGCTCAACGGTAGCTTCGATAATGGCTATCTGGCCGTGCTTGATCGTCATCAGATGCACCAGGCTGCGCTCAGGTATCTCCTGCTCGATGATGTTCAATATCAGATTGGTAGCAGAGACCGTTACATCAATGCCGAGCTTTTTGAATATTTCCTCGTTCTTGGGGTTGTTCACGCGGGCGATTGTACGCGGCACATCAAACATCTTCTTAGCGGTCTGGCAGATCACAAGGTTATCCTCGTCGTCGCCCGTTACGGCAATAACTACATCGGCGCGTCCTGCTCCAGCCGCTTCCAGGGTACTGGCTTCCGCCCCGTCCCCTTCCAGCACCACCGACCCGAAGCGCTCGCCATAGATGGCAACCTTCTTGGCGCTCTTCTCTATAAGCAGCACCTCGTATCCTTCGTTTACAAGGGTCTTGGTGAGATAGTACCCTACTTTCCCGCCCCCGACCACGATTATGTACATCAGAAATAGCTCCTATCAGGCTTTTCTTGCATCTGAAGGGGGGCGTCGCAGGACGTCCCCTTCAGCGATTGCACCCCTGGATTTCGATGCTTCCTAATGGCGGAATAGCCCGCGAATGCCACGCCCATTGTTGCCGGCAGCGCTTTCGTCATCAGGTACAGCAACATGGCGCACAGGCGAAACCTGCTGGTCTTGCAGCGACTGCTGGCTCTTGGTGGCCTCGCCGCTGCCGTTTGTCGCCAGGCCCGGGCCTATGCTCCCTATGCTCATTGTGGGCGGGGTGACTGTGGCGGCGGCGGCGGGTGTTAGCTGCCCATCACCAGCGCTTTCCTGCTGGGCTTCTTGCGCCGCCGCGACCTGGCTGAAGGCAGAGAGGAGTATATCGTGTGCTGTGGTGGATACGAGCGTAGTCGGGCAGATTGTTTCCAGCCCTAACTGATGGTACATCCCCTCGCGCCCTGGGTCGTAGATGCGCGCCAGCACCTGCTTTACACCAAATATTTCTTTGGCAACTTCGCAGGCCATAATATTGGTGTTATCGTAATTGGTAACGGCGGCAAAGGCATCCGCAGTGGCAATACCCGCCGATTTAAGAACGTCAACGTCAATGCCGGTGCCCAATACTGTTTGGCCGTTGAAGTTATCTGGCAGGCGGTCGAAGGCGGCGGGATCAGAGTCGATGATGCTTACGTCGTGGCCGCTTGCCTCCATGAGTTGAGCCAGGCGCGCGCCCACGCGCCCACAACCCAGGATAACAATCTTCATCTTGCAAAGGTCCTTTCTGAAGCCGTGCATAAAGCAGCACGCCTCAATCTCTTACTTCTCCGGTTCCGGTTCACATTCGCCCGGAATGGGGGCGCGGCAGATCCACACTCTGCAAGGGGCGTTCTTAAGCACATATGGTAGTGTGCGCCCCATATCAAGTTCCCCCAGCTTTTTCTGGTAGTCTACAGCCATCACGATAAGCTCGGCGGCGGTTTCCCGCGACATATCTACGATAGCCGCTCCTGTGCTTCTCGCCTGAAGTATTGCAGCTTCGACCTCCAGCCCCATCTCCTGCGCTACCGATTCTGCATTGTCAAGGGCTTTCTCTCCCTTTGCGACTTCCTCGGTAAGCTCGGCGTTGAGGGGGAGAGCGTGTGGCACTTCAACCACATAGACAACGTCTACTTTCACGCTGCGACCTTTGCCTTGCTTTGCTAACGCGTAGGTATAGGCAAGCTTCATCGCTTCTGTGTCTACTGGCGCTCCATTGACGGGAACCAGGATCCGCTTGGGCTTAGCCTCGGTATGATGGCGGTTAATTATGTTGTGAGCCACTGTTGTTTACTTGTCCTTCTCGAATTGCGAGCGGGTTACTATCGCTGACCGCTCACGTTAATATACGATTGATAGTTCTTCTTGTGTTGTGATTCCCGCAGGACGAGCCATACGAGCCTCTCCTCGTTTTCAAGGCAGCGTGCAGCAGTTGTTACAGTGCCAGGTAAGGAGGGGAGGGAAGTGCAGGAAAGGGTAAGAAGCACTTTGTGAAGCCTGTGGGGAGGGGAGCTCGGGCCTGATTGTGGTATACGCATAGCCACACACTTTGCGCCCAACTGTCGTGACGGCAGCGCGCCCGGTCGCTCTGTTGTGCCTGCGTACATAAGGCTGAGTGGGCAGGGCCGCAAGGCCTGTGGACCACACATCAAGCTTAGATTTCATAAGAATCGGGGCCTACAGATTCGACCTACATGACCCCAGATGTGTTACAAAGATAGTGGGTGAGATCACTGCAAGCAGCGCCCTCGAATGCGCGGCTCGCGGGGATCGGCTAGGCCCCTCGGTGGCCTCTCAATTGCTATTTACCCTCATGTCACAAGTATTCATTATACACCTTAAACACGTGTAAAGCAAGCGTTGTGGAGTGTGTGTAACTGTTCAGAGTAAGCCATGACCCTATGGGCCACCATTACGAATGAAAATACGAGCGATTCTGCACCGCCCCTACTACTACCCTTCGCATTTCTAGAGGAGTCGGGGTAGAACAAAGTTCAAGAGGTATCGGTGCGGGTGTGCCCCTTGCACCCCTATTCTTCTGAAAATAGGCTCTCAGCAGCCTACTTTCATTCCTGGTGGTGGCCCAATGGGTCATGAGTTATTCTGAACAGTTACTGGAGGGTCAGTGGCCAGTTCACCTTACCGTTATGCGCTGCTATTAATAGACTGACCACCGATAGCAAAAGTCCCTGCTATGATAGTTTATGGAGACCCACAGCATGAAGAAGAGGCTGACCTCTGGGTTAGCCATATGCGAACGCGTGTTGCCGCGCTCGACAGCGGTTCTGCGCCGCTGCTGGGCGATTTACGTAAGGAGCTCGTAATAGCAGGACAGTTGGAGCAAGGTGTACATGACGCGCTGGAGGGGAGGCTATCATCTGAGGGAATACTGAGATGCATAGCGCCCTTTCGCGCCCTAACTGCCCAGGCAGCCAGGGCTTTTTATTCGGTGTGGGGGGCAGGGGTGGAGAGCGCACCCAACGGTGTGCCTGTGGAAGGCGCTCTTGCTGCTATGCTGCAAACTTTGCAGGGTATCTCCGCACCGGGGCGCGTGATTAAGATCAAAATGCCTGAGGGCTTTGCGTTTTATGCTCTTTATCCAGAGCAATATTGCGCTGCCGCTTTGCGCTGGCGCACCGACCACCCCGATGCGGTTGGGCAGTGTGTGGTTGTGGTAGGAATACGGAGTATAGGCACCGGCCTCGCGGCTGTAGTGGCTGCTGCTCTAGAGGCAGGAGGTTGCGCTGCGCAAAGCTTTACTGTGCGGCCTACGGGCCACCCATTCGAGCGGCATGTGGAAGTAGCGCCTGCTAGCATTGAAGGGGCAGAGTGGGCGCTGGTGGTGGACGAAGGGCCGGGCATGTCAGGCTCTTCTATGGCGGCGACGGGCGCGGCTCTTGTGCGGGCTGGACTATCCCGCTCGAAGATCAGCTTCCTTCCGGCGCACTACCGCGAGCCTGGCAGCGCAGCCGCAGATGAAGTGCGCGGTTGGTGGCAGTCCACCCCCAGATATGTCGTCACGTTGAACGACCTTTCCTTTGAGGGGCATCCCCTCTCCCAGGCGTTGGCTCACGCGCTGCCGTCTCTGACAGGGGTGGATGACCCTGTGGTGGCAGTCGAAGATATTAGCGGCGGGCGATGGCGCGAAGCGTTATACCGCGACAGCAGAAGATGGCCTCCCGCCTTCGCGCCCTTTGAGCGCCCCAAGTATCTCTGCACCCTTTGCAGCGGCGCGAAGGCGCTCTTCAAGTTCGAAGGGTTGGCGGGCGCCTCAGGAGGCTCAGAGAGTACTGCGGAGAGGGTGCTTGCCGAGCTTGCTGAACGTGCCAGACTCGGTTGGGGGCCTGCCCCACTGGGCGTTGCCTATGGCTTCGTAGCTCAACATTGGGTTGAGGGCGCTCCTCTCGAACGGGAGGAGGGCGACGCTCAGTTGGCAGCCACAATTGGCCGGTATATCGCGCAGGTGGCGGGGCCGTTTCTTACCGAAAGCGAGATAGAAGAGGGCATAGTGCGCTTGCGAGAGCTCCTTTACTGGAACAGCTGGGAGGCGCTTGGAGAGAGCGAGGCTGAGGCTACTCGCCCGCTTGCTGACATGGTTCTCATTGCTTCCGCCACCCCCAGCTATGGCGACGGCCATATGGCTCCTCACGAGTGGCTCCGTACTCCTTCCGGGCAGATAATGAAGGTGGATAGCAGCAGTCATAGCTGGGACCACACGGCTGTAGGTGTGCAGCCTGTAGCCTGGGACGTGGCAGCCGCGCTTGTCGAGTGGGACCTTCATGGCGAAGCCGCCACCCCCCTCATGCAAGCCTTCGTGAAGGCGAGCGGTTGCTCAATCGCGCCCTCTACTCTCAACTTTTATCGAATGGCTTACCTGGCCTTTCGTGTGGGCTTATCCTCGATCTGCGCCAATATGAGCGCGCACGACCCAGCTGAACAAGCACGGCTGTGGCGGGCGTATGCTGACTATAAGAGCCAACTGGCGGCAATGTGTGCTGCCGCCCAGGGATCAGGGATCACCTGCTAACTCCCAATCCCCGGCGTAAGTGTTCAGAGTAAGGGTGGACACTCCCTCACCCCCAAGCCCTCTCTCCCTTCATGGGAGGTATACTCCCCAGCAATAAAGCCCCCTCTCCCATGAAGGGAGAGGGGGCGTAAGGGTGCGTAAGGGTACGCCTCCACAGCTTCTCCTTCAAGATTGCTCCACCCCAACTCTGAACGCTTACATCCCCGGCCCCTTTTTGCCAGAGGGTCCACGCTACGATATAATACCGCTATGGAGCAGCCACTTACGATTGGCGTGGCCGGAGGCAGCGGCTCAGGCAAGACTACAGTGGTACGGGCGCTCATGGAGGCTGTCGGGCCGGATAACGCGGCTTTTTTGCCGCACGACGCCTACTACAGGGATTACAGCCACCTCTCTCTTGAAGACCGCACCTCCGTCAACTGGGATCATCCTGATGCGCTTGAGACCGAGCTTTTAGTGCAGCATTTGGCGGACCTGATTGCTCACCGGGCTATAGAGCGTCCGATCTACGATTTCCGTAACTACTCACGCTTGCGCCGAGTTGAGTGTGTTGAACCTCGCCCGGTAGTGATCGTAGAGGGTATACTTATCCTTACTGAACGCCATTTGCGTGAGCTGCTCGGTATAAAGGTGTTTGTAGACACCGACTCGGATATCCGCTTCATAAGGCGATTGCAGCGCGACAGCACAGAGCGTGCGCGCTCCGTGCCATCTGTCATCGAGCAGTACATGAAGACTGTGCGCCCGATGCACCTGGAGTTCGTAGAGCCGAGCAAACGCTATGCTGACCTGATCATACCGGAGGGTGGCTATAACCGGGTGGCAGTAGAGATGCTGGTGGCAAGGGTGAAGTCGGCGGTGGAGGCAGGCAATCTTTGAGGAGGAGCAAAGCTACAGGGCGAATTATGAATTAGCAGTTGGGGTCAGTTAGCCCTTGCTGTTTCGCTTACCGGCGGCCTAATTCGCAATTCATGATTCGTCCCCGATTCCCAACTTATCATATGAGCGATATACAAGTACAGACGCCCGCATGGGTGCGCGATGCTATTTTTTACCAGATTTTCCCGGATCGTTTCGCCAAGAGCGACAAGGTGCATAAGCCCAATAATCTGGAAGCCTGGGAGAGCCAGCCGACCACGCACGGCTTCAAGGGTGGCGACCTGCTGGGGGTTGTTGAACACCTGGATTATCTTGTAGAGCTTGGCGTCAATGCTATCTACTTCAACCCGGTCTTCCAGTCAACTGCCAACCACCGCTATCATACTTACGACTACCATCAAGTTGATCCGTTGCTTGGGGGCAATGAGGCGCTGCGAGCGCTTGTTGATGAGGCACATAAGCGTGGCGTAAAGGTTGTGCTGGATGGGGTCTTCAACCACGCGAGCAGAGGCTTTTTCCAGTTCAACGATATACTGGAGAATGGCCCGTATTCACCTTACCTCGATTGGTTCAATGTGCACGGCTGGCCCCTCAACGCCTACGAGAGCCGTAACCCGCCGAACTATGACGCCTGGTGGCAATTGCCTGCTCTGCCCAAGTTCAACGTGGCAAACCCCGATGTGCGTGAATATTTGCTGGGAGTGGCTGAGCACTGGATTCGCTTCGGAATAGATGGCTGGCGGCTCGATGTGCCCGCCGAGATACAAGATGACACCTTCTGGCAGGAGTTTCGCCGTCGTGTGAAGAATGCGAACCCGGAGGCGTACATAGTGGGCGAGATATGGGAAGACGCACGGCACTGGCTCCAGGGAGACCAGTACGACGCTGTAATGAATTATCTTTACACCAAGCTCTGCATTGAGTTCTTCATAGGAAGTAAGATAGACCCGGAGCTGGTGCGCGGCTCAACGCTCTGGCCTGTACGCAGCATCTCCGCTTCCGAGTTCGCCGTTGAGATAGATGCCCTGCTCAAGCTCTACTCAGGAGCGGTGACGGAGGTACAGCTAAACCTTCTGGACAGCCACGATACCGCCCGCTACCTGACGATGGCAGGAGGGGATGAGAGCGCACTGCGCCTGGCTACTTTATTCGGGATGGTTTATCCCGGCGCACCTTGTATATACTATGGTGATGAGATAGGTCTGTTGGGTGGGAAGGACCCTCTATGTCGTGCTTCTTTCCCCTGGGACCGTGAGAAGTGGAATGGAGATCTGTTGCAGTTTTTCAAGGAGGCAACGGGCTTACGCCACGCACACCCGGCGCTGAGAAGGGGCGAGTACCGCACTTTGTACGGCCAGGGGCAAGTTTATTCCATAGGGCGGAAGCTGGGGAGCGACTCGCTGGTGGCAACCTTTAACGCCGGGCACAACCACGAGTCGGTCGGAATCCCTGTGAGTGATTTTTTACCCGATGGGGCGCTGCTCAAAGAAGTCTGGTCAGGTGCGCTCTGTACGGTGGCGGGCGGCAGGCTCGAGGTTAGCCTGCAACCACGCTCGGCTCTCGTCCTGGAAGTTGACCCCTGACAAGGGTTATGATAAGTAGTGCGGGGCGGTGGTCTAGCAGGTCCAATCCCAGGTGAATTATGTCACGACGATTTCCCGACAAGAAAGAATTGCTTCAGGCTGTAGCTGAGCAGGCGCAGCTACGGGAAGGGGCGCAAGGTGTAGAAGACGCTCTGCGCGCTATTTTCCGCGCCCAGCACGATACAGCCGCAGAGCCGCTGACTGCTCGCGCGCTTGCTCGCATCATACGCCTGCCTGTGCCGGTGGTTACGGCGTTGCGCCGAGAGCTTGAGAAGGCAGGGGTGGTCGAGCCGGGGCCGCATTTGCGCCTCACTGCTGACGCGGATAGCGTCATCTCCCAGGAGTGGGGGTGGGCATTGTCTCCTTCTGCCCATGCCTCGGTTGTTTGTCCAACCTGCGGCGGCACTGGTGTAGCCCCTTCAGGGCCGGAATGGGAGCATCTGCTTGCGGCGTTACGCCGCCATTTTGCGGATAACCCACGTGTGGATGTGATGCTGGATCAGAGCCACTGCACGCCTGAGACCAATCTGCGCCGTGTAGCCTACATGCACGAGCATGGCGCGCTCGCGGGCAAGAGCGTGCTTGCGCTGGGAGACGATGACTCCGTTTCCGCGGCGGTGGCACTGGTGGGCAAGGCATTGTCCCCAACGGGCAAACTGGCGCGGCGCGTGGTGGCCCTAGACAGCGACAATCGCATTTTGAGCCACCTGCGCGACATAGCGGTGAGCGAGGGAGCGCTTATCGGCCTGGTGCGCCACGATCTGCGCCACCCTCTGCCTGAAGAGCTTGAGGGGGAGTTCGATACAGTGTCCACAGACCCACCTTATAGCTTGCCGGGCCTGACCCTGTTTTTATCCCGGGCTATCGAGGCAATCAAACCGGAGGGCGGGCGTATATTCCTCCACTTCGGCCATCGCCCGCCCGCAGAACAACTGGCAGTGCAGAAGGCTATCGCCGAGATGGGGCTTGTGATCGAGCAGATCATCCCTAACTTCAACCAGTATGCAGGCGCGACTATTCTGGCGGGCGTCAGCGACCTTTACCTGCTCAGCGTAGGTGAGGAGGCGACACCTATAGTTGAAGGCGATTACGCGGAGCCTATTTATACAGGCCAGCTGCGCCCGACGCTACGCCTCTACGCCTGCACGTCGTGCGGCACGCAGGTGGCGGTGGGCGGCGGGGCGGCGGGACAAGTGCGACAAGCGGGACACTTTGCTAACATAGAAGCCCTCAAAGAAGCCGGTTGCCCCACCTGTGGCGAGCACGACTTCAAGTTGATCTCGCGCCGAGCTACGGGTGCGGGGCAGAATGGGTCGAATGGCAACTATCCAGAGTAGGAGCTGATCTACACGCCATGAGCGCTAATCCCGCAAGCTTCACCATACGTCCCGCCGAGGCCGGCGACCTGGATGCGCTTGTGCAGTTCGAGATTGAGATTGCCCGCATCTCCTTCCCGGATGATCCTGTCGTGGACCCGGAAGTGCATCGCAAAAAGCTGTCGAAGGCGCTGGAGCGTGACCGCGAAGGGATGTTTGTTGCTGTAGGTGAGGACGCCGGAAAGGGTGTAGTAGGCTGGTTGTGGGTAGCCCTCAACACCAACTTTCTTACGGGCCAGGCGTACGCCACCTTCCGCTCGCTCGCCACAGCGCACGGGGCTGAGAGCGCCCTGATAGCCGACATCCTCTTCGCGCACGGCATAGAATATGCAACCCAAAAAGGTGTTACTGAGATAACAGGCAAAGTGCGTGTGAACAACGTCGCCATGCGCCTGGTATATCGCAAGTTTGGTTTTACGGCAGAGCACCTGACTATGATCAGGAAGTTGTGAGGCGTGAGGAGTATTGCATATTGCGTAAGCGTCGCAGGACAGAGAAACAGCATCTATAATTCCCTACGCAATAGGCAGCACGCAGTAGGTTATGAAAGGCACACTATTTATGATCAACCGCCATGTTTTGTATGATGTCTGGGTGGAGGACGGCTCGGCGCTTGCCACTGTTGAGCCGATGAAGGATTTGATGTGCCGTGCGGCGCAGGCAGGCGGGGCTACGGTGCTACACGCCTACTTTCACCAGTTCAGCCCGTGTGGGGTCACGGGCTTCCTTTTGCTGGCTGAGTCGCACGTCTCGGTGCATACATGGGCGGAGGAGGGATTCGCCGCCTTTGACGTATTCACATGTGGTAACATGGACACCGACAAGGTGCTCGAAGTGATACGCACAGGGCTCAACCCTAGCCATGCCAGCGTGCGACGCATCGTGCGCGGCGGCGACACCGGCCCTGCATACTCCAACACGCCCGCCGCAGGAGACGCTGCTCCCCTCCCGCCGCGCACCCCATGACCCCCGGCAGATCACTTTCTAGTAGCCCACACCGACTCATTAAGTGTGTGGTGTGGGACCTCGACAACACCCTCTGGGCGGGCATCGCTGCTGAAGGCAATGTGAGCGAGATACCGGCTCCTGATCGCCGGATGCTTGACATAATAAAGCAGCTGGGGGAGCGCGGCATAGTCAGCAGCATCGCCAGTCGCAACGACCCCTCGATGTTGCCCAGGATAGTGGCTCACCCTCAGTTAGAAGGCAACTTTGTTGCGCCACAGGTGGGGTGGTGGCCCAAGAGCCAATCCCTGCGCAGCATAGCCGCCAGCCTGAATATATCGCCTGATGCTTTAGCCTTCGTTGACGATAGCCCGTACGAGCGCGCTGAGGTAAGCTATATGCTCCCGCAGGTAGTAGTCTTATCGCCTGATGAGCTACAGGAGCAGATTGACGGTCCACTCTTCGACCGGAAATACGTGACGAAGGAAGGGGCAAATCGCACCGAGATGTATCGACAGGAGGAGACGCGCAAAGCTGCCGAAGCGTCATTTGGCGGCAGCCGTGAAGGGTTCCTACAATCTTGTAATATGCGCCTGCGTATAGCACCCGCAACGGGAGCTGACCTTGAGCGGATTTTCGAGCTGACTGAGCGCACACACCAGCTTAACTCGACCGGGCGCAAATATACAGTTAGCGAGATAAGCGCCAGAATAACTGATGAGCGCTGGCTGCTTCCAACCGCCCACCTTACTGATCGCTTTGGCGACTACGGGATGGTAGGCGCGGCGATAGTTGACTTGCAGCCGCCGCCCAGAAGCTGGCTCACCGAGACGGTGATGCTGTCGTGCAGGGTTGAGGGCAGGGGCATACCGGCGGCGCTGTTGCGCTGGATTATGGGCGCGGCAAAGGAGGCAGGGGTGGAGCGGCTTCGTGCTTTATACCGGGTAAACGAGCAGAATCTGCCAATGAGGCTCCTCTTTCGGCAAATGGGGCTGAACTCCGCCGGCGTTAGTGGTGATCTGATGGTGGCGGCCCGCAATCTCTCAGAGCCTTTACCCGACTACCCATCATGGCTGCACGTCAACGTGTCAGACGAAGCATATAGATCATGACAAAGCCCAATCTGCGCTTGAAGACGCTGGCCTTGCTTGCCCGGGTGCTTGGCAAAAAGAAAGCTGCCCTGGCGCGGCTCAGCGACGATACGCCTCTCTTTTCAGGTGGTCTATCGCTCGACTCGCTGACCGGGCTTGAATTGCTAACCGCTATCGAGCAGGACTTCGACGTTGATATAGCCTCTGAGGATTTGAACCTGGAGAGCCTGCAAACAATCGGTACGCTTGTAGATTATCTCGCCGCTCACAGCGCCTCGTCGCAAATGGAGCGATAAGCGCAAGCACTACACCTTCCGGCGCTTTCGTGGCTGCGATGCACCGCGCTCTGCTTGGCGGCCTCTCTCATCTCTTGCATCACGCCAATAATGTACGCGCGCGTTTCCTTGTTGTAATCCACTTTGAAAGTATCGCTGGCGTAACGCAGTAGGCCATAAGGTGGGCGCGTCCCTCCGCTTTCTTCGAGCAAAAGGCAATAGGCGAGCACCTGAAGCAGATGAGATTCGTGGGGTTCCGCTTCGTCGCGCGCAGGCTTTACCTCTACAGGCACCAGCCCGCGTGAAGTCTCAATGATATAATCGGGTGTGCCGGTGAGGGCGTAGCGCGCTGAGTAAAGCGGCTTGCCCCTCGTTTGGCTATCTACATCCGACTGCACGATGTCTCCGCCAGGTAGTCCGCTCTCTCTACGCTCTCTACCCGACCAGCGCCACAGCACAAGCGCCAACGCAATCAATAAGAGGGCAGCCCCTATGAGCACAGCACCTGTCCATTGAGACATATGTTGATTATATCACCTGGTGCAGCACCACGCGGAGTTAGCTTACGTGTGGCCCGGCATCGCGAACTTCGGCGGGAACCTGGTCGGCGAATCTGGCGAAGTTCTCCTGAAAACGTTTGGCGAGGTTGGCGGCAGCGGCATCGTAGGCATCTTTGTCGCTCCAGGTGTTGCGCGGCGACAGCACTTCGTCAGGCACCCCGGGGCATCTTACAGGCACGCCTATACCAAAGGTTGGGTCCGGCCTGGTTTCTACCTTCGCAAGTGAGCCGTTCAGCGCCGCGCTTACCATCGCGCGTGTGTAGGCGATGCTCATCCTCTTACCTGTGCCATATGGCCCGCCCGTCCAGCCTGTGTTTACCAGCCAGACGTGCGAGCCGTGCTCCTGGACCTTTTCACCGAGCATCCGCGAGTAGGTCATAGGAGGCAGCGGCAAGAAGGGGGAAGCAAAGCAGGCGCTAAAGTTTGGCTCAGGCTCGGTGACTCCGCGCTCTGTGCCTGCCAGTTTGGCCGTATAGCCGGAAAGGAAATAGTACCTTGCCTGCTCAGGGGTGAGGCGAGCTATCGGGGGCATCACACCAAAGGCATCGGCAGTTAGCATCATGATGTTCGTTGGGTGCCCACCCATCCCTGTAGGAGAGGCGTTTGCGATAAAGTTTATCGGGTAGGCCGAGCGAGTGTTTTCGGTTAGCCTGGCGCTATCCAGGTCAAGGAGACGGGTTTCCGGGTCCATTACTACGTTTTCGAGGATTGTGCCGAAGCTGTGGGAGGCATTCCAGATATCCGGCTCGGCCTGTTGGGATAGCTTGATCACTTTGGCGTAGCAGCCACCTTCGAAATTGAAGACGCCGTGATCGCTCCAGCCGTGCTCGTCATCGCCTATCAGGGTGCGGCGTGGGTCTGCGGAGAGGGTAGTTTTGCCTGTGCCGGAGAGGCCAAAGAAGAGCGCGGTATCGCCGTCAGGCCCGATGTTGGCAGAACAGTGCATCGGGAGCACGCCGCGCTCTGGAAGCACATAGTTCATCACGCCGAACATCGATTTCTTTATCTCGCCCGCATACTCGGTGCCCCCCACCATTATAAGGCTTTCACCGAGATTGAGGACTATAAAGGTCTCTGAGCGCGTGCCTTCGGTGGCGGGGTCGGCGTGGAAAGAGGGCACATCTACAACCATAAAGTCGGGTTTGAAAGTGGCAAGCTCCTCAGCGGCTGGTCTTACGAAGAGGTTGCGGGCGAAGAGATTCGCCCAGGCTGTCTCAGTGACGACACGCACACAGAGCCTGTAATCAGGGTCGGCCCCCACGAAGAGGTCCTGCACATAGAGCTTCTTATCTTGTATATAGTGGAGCAAACGGCTGCGTATATGGTTGAAGTTCTCTACGCTTAGTTTCTGGTTGACGCTGCCCCAGGCGATTTTGCTCTCGCTGGAGGGTTCTACTACTACAAATTTGTCTTTAGGAGAGCGGCCTGTATATTGCCCCGTGCTGACCACCAGAGGCCCACTCGCGGCAAGCGCGCCTTCGCGATTGCGTATCGCCTCTTCATATAGCGCGGCGGCAGGTAGATTATGTCTGGATTCGTCTATTTCTAGCTCAAACGTTGGCTCTGTGGTCGTCATTGTCTCCTGCATTCGTCAACCTCCTTGTTGTGCAATGCTTTATTATAAGGATGGGACCGGTGATTGGGCACACCTGATCACCGCTTCTTGCTTATCTCTCTTTTCAGAGCGTTAGACCGCTCCATTTCAGATGGATACCTCTAATTGTAAATGACAGCGGCATAGCTTGACAAGGCAAAAAGCTTGCCACCGAGTAGGCACCAGTCAGGATTGGAAAGAGGGAGCGCCGAGTGGTGCTCCCTCTCTTGTTTGTATCTAACCAGATAGTTGTCTGCTGAGGAAGTTACCTCCCAGGAGTAGTGAGGCAGTT
>JADEYI010001820.1_pt1 | contig 13390 bp, 17 predicted proteins | sample 8542331 | NCBI WGS metagenome assembly JADEYI01 (sample SAMN16510988, study PRJNA670497) | mine drainage metagenome | isolation source: biofilm near Copperflume 1 | place: Germany: Marsberg coppermine Kilianstollen | collected 2018-02 | reverse complement strand
GTCTCCTTGGTCTTGCCCTTGAGCTCTTCGGCCTTGTTCGAGATCTTGTCCCCGAGACCCATGATGATCAGCCCTTCGTTGTCCGTCCGGCGTCCACGACGTGGACCCGACAGGTAAGAGCGCGGGACACCGCGAAACCTCACGTACCGATCGAGTGAGGTCGACCACGCCCGTGATTCTGCGGCCGGCCTCTTACCGAACCACCCGCACTCCGAGCAGGGAAGACGCGTCAGGTCGTCCTACCGGCCCGGCCTGCTCGGCGGCGGTACACCGCCCTGCACCAGGTCTGGGTATTCCTGCTCGCGCCGCTGCTCGGGGCCGTGACACACCGGCCCAGGGACAGGCGTCCGGCGGGGCGCGGAGGCATCGTTGTCCGCGCGTCCCGCGGTCAGGCGGGCGTGCGCGGTGCGCGAATCCAACGCCCATACCGTCGCCTGGTCGCACACCACCCGAAACCGCACCGGAGACTCCTTCTAGCACGAAATGTCGTCACATAGCGTGCCAGGCTCTTTCGTTCCACACCACCTCACCAGCGCAATCTGCGGTCCTGATAGGTCCGACGCTTCGCCACAGGCCCGGGCGGTGGGGCGGCGCCCGCGCCTGGCTGGGCGGGGTGCCTGCAGGAGATTGGCGGGCACTCCCAGCGCCGGCGGGGTGGGGCGCGGTGACTCTGCCCGACGGGTCGCGGGCGCATTGACGATGCCCACCGCCCGCGCCGATCCGGGTGAGATCGCCCTCGGATCGAGCGCGCCCGGCGGATCGTGCGAGGGGCGATCTCACGGCCGATCGGGCCAGCGGGATGGGCCCCGCCCGCACCCGGCCCGCCGGGCCGACCGAGTCACGCCCCACCGCGCGGCGCGCTGGTGGGGCCGCCCCCTCGGCGATCACGCCGTAGGGGTAGCCGACTCGATCTGTTCAAGGAGATCCCCGTGACCGTGACCGATTCAATCCTGATCACCCGCAACGCCACCCTGGCCGAGCTGCACACCCTGCTCGAGGCCCAGCACGCCGCGAAGCTCGACGTCGTCGTCCCGGCACGGGACCTCCATGTCGTCGGCGGCAACGTCCTGGTCACCGGTGCCGGCGAGCCGATCCTGACCCCGGACGGGGTGTCCCCGGGGCAGGTGGCGCTGCGCCCGACTTCGCACGCCGATGCGAACCTGGCCGCGAAGCTCGACATCCCGGTCAAGTACCTGCGCCGGCTGCGCGAGCGCCACGTCGGCCTCTTCGACGCCAACGTCAACACCCTGCTCGGGGAGGACCCGGACTACCGGTTCCTGGTCCGGGGGCTGGTCGACGGCGCCGCCGGCGACGGTATCGGGCGGGCGTTCCTGAGCTCGTCGTATCAGCTCACCGACAACCTCGATGTCCTGATCACCGTGCTGGAGGGCATCCGCGCCGCCGGTGTGCAGGTGCAGATCACCCAGTGCGACCTGTCCGAGACCCGGATGTACGTGATCGTCAAGTGTGACGCCATCGCCGCCTACGCCCCGTCGTTGTTGGCCAACTACACCTCCCCGTTCTCCGGGGCGCGGGGCGCGGAGAACCCGCTGGTCCACGCCGGGTTCGTGATCTCCAATTCCGAGACCGGGCACGGCCGGACCACGATCACACCCCGGCTGGAAGTGGAGATCTGTACCAACGGCGTGACCATCACCAAGGATGCGCTGGCCAAGACCCACCTGGGGGCGAAGATGGCCGACGGGGTGATCCGGTGGGGCGCGGACACCCGCAGGGCCGAGCTGGACCTGATCACCAAGCAGGCCCGCGACGCGGTCACCACGTTCCTCGACGTCGACTACGTGACGGCCAAGCTGGCCGAGATCGAGCGCGACGCCGGGGTCCCGATCACGAACCCGGCCGCGACGTTGGAGCACGTCGGGCAGGAGCTGCGGTTCAGCGCCGGGCAGCGCCAAAGCGTCCTGTCGCATTTCATTGATGGGGGCGACCGCAGCAGCGGTGGGGTGCTGCATGCGGTGACCAGCGCCGCGCAGCTGGTCGAAGACGCCGACACCGCGCACGAGATGGAGTCCTGCGGGCTGCGGGCGATGACCCTGGCCGCCGCGCACGCCAGCCGATAGCCACCAGCGAGGCCGCCGGTACCCCGAGACGGGTGCCGGCGGCCTCGCATCCCCCCGAGCCCCTCGGTACGCGCCATCACTGACTTCGAAAGCGAGGCACCACCCATGTCCAGCACCGCCCAACCCATCGGCCCCGCAGCCGACCCCACCCGGACCGACGCGACGCAGCGGGTGCTGCCCGGCGAGGTGTACGACCTGTTCGCACGGCTCAAGGAGCTCGAGGACCGCTACGGCTGCTGGCCCGGCGCGGACACCGTGAGCGTGCTCGACGAGTGGTTCACCGGCCTCGGCGTCGATCCCACCGCAGTCCTCGCCGACTACGCCGCCGCGACGGCGCCCGGGCCAGAGGGCACGGTCTACCTGGTCGAGCGCGACACCATCGACGGGCTCTACCTGTTCGTCGACGAGGACCAAGCGGCGAGTACGCAGCCCTCTACGAGGGCGCCGACACCGGGTCGCAGACCATCATCAACCGCTCCGCCGGCGCCCAGCTGATCATCGACAGCCAGCCCTGCCCGGCGTGCGGTGAGCACGGTGAGTGTGAGCCCTGCCCGGTCGGCGACCCGGGGTGCGACGCACCGGACTGCCAGCTCCATGACACCTGCCACGCTCCCCGACCAGGCGAGCCGACCGCGCAACGCAGCGACGACTACGCACCCACGGAGGGGAACTGACATGGTCATCTATCACGGTGTGCGCGGCGACGACTCCGCCAGCACGGCGCTGGTGCTGATCGAAACCGGCGCCGGCGAGTCCGTCGGGGTGCTACGCCACGTCGTGCGGCACTCCCCCGCAGGGTTCAACTGGGGCTACCCCGGCAGCGGGCCAGCGGATCTGGCCCGGTCGCTGCTGATCGACGCACTCGGACCCGATGCCCTATGCCCGAGCTGCGCCGGAACCCGACGCACCGTCTACGACGCAGCCGACCCGGACGGGCGGGCGGCCCGAGACGGTGACGACCCGGAGATGGTCAGCGCGGCCCCGACCCCAGGAGCACATCGTGGCGAAGCTGACCAAGTCCCAGGCCCGACACCACCAGCAGGCATGCCAGCTCCTCGACGTCGAGCACCAGCTCGAAGAGGACGAGACGGAGTTCGTGCTCGAGCAGTGGCAGGAGTCCGCGGCCCCGACCAACACCCTGCACGGGGCGTTCTTCACCCCGCTCGGGTTGGCCCGGGATCTGGCGGTCGAGGTGTGCGGGGACCGGATCCTCGACATCGGCGCCGGAATCGGGCGCCTGGGGTGGGCATGCCGGGCAGCCTGGAGCCGGCGGTGGAACCCCAAGGCACCCGTGAGCTGGTGTGTGTGGAGAACAACCCGACCTATGTGGCGGTCGGACGCCGGGTGCTGCCCGAGGCCACGTGGATCTGCGCCGACATCCTCGACCTCCCGAGCTTGGGGTTGGGCCGGTTCGACTGCGCGATCGCCAACCCACCCTTTGGTGCGGTCACCCGGACGGTTGACGCCGCCGGCTACACCGGGCGCCGGTTCGAGTACCACGCCATCGCGGTGGCCGCCCAGCTCGCCCGCCACGGGGTGTTCCTCATCCCGCAGAACTCCGCACCGTTTCGCTACAGCGGACAGCGCTGCTTCCGCGACGTGCGCGACGCCGAGCTCGACCGGTTCGAGCGCGGCACCGGCATCCGGCTCGAACCGAGCTGCGGGATCGACACCAGCGGCTACGCCGAGCAGTGGCACGGGGTGAGCCCGCGGCTCGAGGTCGTCACCTGCGACTTCACCACCACACCGGCCACCGGGCACAGGGCGATGGGCCTGGGCAGTCCGGTCAGCAACTTGCGCTGCTGGCGATGTAGCCGCCGACGACCCCCTCATCGCCAACACCCCCTCCGAGTGACGAAAGGACCGTGACACCCAATGTCCAACACCGAGTACCTGACTCTGCGCCAAGCCATCGACCTGCTCGCCGACCAGATCGACCCAGCTGCCTACCTGCTCGAGCTCGGGGTGCGGGGCACCCCGAGCGACTGCGCCAGGTGCGTCCTCGCGGCCTACCTGGTGCAGGTCACCGGGGCGAGCTCGGTGCGGGTCTACCCCTGTACCCGCCGCGACGAATCCGGATGGGTCAGCACCGGCACCGACCCGGGCGGTGAGGTCGCCGACCTGCCACCCAGGCTCAACGCGCTGGCCATGGACTTCGACTGCGGCCGACTTCCCGCCCTGGTCGCGGCGACCTGAGCGGGCGGGGGCGGGGTGGCGGGGCGGGGGTTGCCCGGTTCAGGACGACGCACCCTGGCAGCGCCACCCGGGTCGAGGCGATGAACCCGCCCGACCCGCGACGGGTGAACCAACCCTGTCGCACACGCCGAGGAGCGCGCCGATTGCGCGTGGGGGTTGGTCCACACCGCGCGAGCCCCGTGGCGGAACCCCCGCCCGACCTCGGGCACCGCTGCCGGCCGGGGCGCGTCCCACCCGGGACACACCCCCGCACCGGCGATCTGCACTGTTCACCGGTCCGCACCAAGGAGGTACAGCCCATGACTACTACCGAAACCGACACCACCACCAGCGCGCCGGCGGCGGCGCCGAGCGAGGAGCTCGGGGAGCTGCTGCTCGTCGACCCGGCCACCCTGATCCTCGGGGCGAACGTGCGCCACGACGTCGAGCTGGACCGTGGCTTCCTACGCAACATCGCCGAGCGCGGGGTCCGAGAGCCGATCACGGTCCGCCGCGACAGCGATGGTCGCCTGGTCGTGCGCAAGGGCCAGCGCCGCACGCTGGCCGCTGTCCGGGGCTCCCTGGCCCAGGTGCGGGTGTTCGTGGAGCCCGGAGCCGACATCGACGAGGCGGACACCACCGCCCGCATCGAGCGCACGATCGACCAGCTCGCGGAGAACGACCACCGCGCCGACGTCGGCGACAAGGACCGCGTCCGCGCCCACCAGGAGCTGCTCGACCTGGGCCTGTCGGCCGGGCAGATCGCCCGGCGGACCCACACCTCGGCGAAGAAGGTGCGGGTCGTGGACTCGGTCGCGGCCAGCGAGCTGGCCCGCGCGGTGATGGCCCGCTACGAGCTGACCCTCGACCAGGCGGCCGTGGTCGCGGAGTTCGACGACGGCACCCCCGCCGGCACCGAGGCCGCGAAGCTGCTGACCGTGACCGCGCGCAGTGAGCCGGCGCAGTTCGCCCACGTCGCCCAACGAGCACGCGACGACCGTGCCGCCGTCGAGCAGATCGCGGCCCGGACCGCGGAGCTGACCGGCGAGGGCGTCACCGTGCTCGCCGAGGACCAGCTCAGCCACGCGATGGCTCTGTCGTCCCTGCGGCCCAAGGCGAGTGATCCCGATGGAACCGAGCTGACCGTGGCCGCGCACACGGGCTGCCCAGGTCACGGTGCATGTGTGCGGATGCAGCACCACTGGAAGGACGGCGCGCAGCCGCGGGTCGACTACTACTGCACCGACTACCTCGGCAATGGCCACGCCGCGCGCTGGGGCGGCGCTGTGGCGCGGGCGGTCGGGGAGAAGAACGCGCCGATGAGCGAGGCCGACAAGGCCGAGCGGCGGCGGGTGATCGCCAACAACAAGGCGTGGGACTCCGCGGCCACAGTCCGGATCGCCTGGCTCAAGGCGTTCCTGGCCCGCAAGAGCACACCGAAGGACGCCGCCGTGTTCATCGCCACCACGCTGGGCGCAGGCAGCCACGACGTGCGCAAGGCGATGGAGTCCGGGCACCGCACCGCGTGCGCGCTGATCGGGTTGCCCGAACCGGCCGGCTACTACAGCTCCACCCCCAACCCCCTCGTCGCGGCCGCCGCCACGGCGAGCGGAGCGCGCGCGGTTCAGCTCAGCCTGGCCGTGCTCCTCGGCGGGCTTGAGGAAGGCACCTGGCGACGGGCCAACGCGTCCAGCCGTGGCTACTTCGAAATCCTCGCCGGGTGGGGCTACCCGCTCAGCGAGGTCGAGACCCTCGTGATCTCCGAAGGCGAGCACCGCGCTGGCGCCGGCCAGCCCGGTGACGAGCTCGACGAGGGCCAGGACCCGGACGCCGCAGACGGTGCGGAACCAGTCGGGGATAACCAGCCAGAGGTCGACGCCGAGTAGAGGGGCATCGTCGGTGGTGGGGGCTCGTGCGGCGGCCGCCACCAGCGCGGTGGGGCATGCGCCGGCGGGCATCCATCCGTTCTGCCAGCCCCACCGCCGGGTGAGGCGAACGTGGTCGGAGTCGCGGCGATCAGCGTCGCCGAGCGGGCGCTCGGCTGGTCGGGCAGGTGCGAGTCGCCAGCGGTGGTGGGGTGCGGTCCGGTCCCGGCGGTTGGCGGTGTCTGCAGAGGTGGTGCGGTGGGGCCTCCGGTGCCCGGCACGGGTGGACGCCCCGGAGGGTCCACACACCGGGGTGGGCGAGCGGCGATGAACCTGGCCGACCCATCCCGGTGAGATCGCGCGGCGGTCCCGAGGTCGGCCACCGGCCGGGGAGTAGCGATCACACGCGGATGGGCCAGCCAGAACCCCCGCCGTCCCCTTCGGGGACCCACCCCGGCGTGCGGAGGCAAGCCGCGTTCCACCCGCACCGACCACCGGAGGCCCTCATGTTCAGCACCGACACCCTCAGCCTTGAGCTCGGCCCCAACTTCGACGACTCCTACGAGCCAGGTCCCTACAACGACGGCGCCGGACCGGTAGCGACCGCCGCCGATGGCGCGGACGTCGACCTCATCGCGCCGTTCTAGCCCCCCGGGGCGGCGGGACCCACCCGGGTCCGCCGCCGGCTCACCGTCCTTGTGAGGAGGCCATCGCCATGTCCGTCACGTTCCGCGCCGAACCCAACGACCTCAGCTTCGTCGCGTTCGACTACTCCCTCGCCTGCCGCGCCGACGAGCGGCGCGACCTGCGTACCTTCGACACCTACCCGCGGGCCCTCGCCGCCCGCGTGGATCACTTCCTGTACTGCGGGGACGAATTCTGCACCGCCGAGTTGCCCTACGTCGTGGCCCGCACCCCCGCCGACGACGAACCCGAGCTCAACGTCTCCAACGTCAACGCCCGCACGCTGCTGCGCGCCCTTGGCCTGGTGCCCGAACTCGGCGCCGATGCGGTCGCCACCGCACCCGCCGACCAGCCATCCGACCTGGCCGACCACGACGACCTGGTCGGGGTCTGCGACAGCGCGGACCTGCTCGCCCGCGTCGACCTTGCGCTCGCGCTGTCCCCCGTCGATGCCGGGGTGCCCTGGCACGAGACCAGCGCCCGAGTCATCGACTGCGGACGCCGCGCGGGCTGGCTGCAGGACCGGCTTCAGGCGCTGCGCGCCGTCGCCGTCTACGCCCACCGCTCCCGACGTCGCGTCGACTGGTGCTGACAGGCGGCTTGAGCGGCGGGCACCCGTCACGGCCGTTCCCGGACCCTCCGGGTGATCGGCCATCTCGACACGGGCGCCGACGACGCCGCCCGCCGCACAGGCCGTAGCGACCTGAGCGGCCCGGTCGGCGCCATGGAGGTCCAGGCCGCTGGTGACCAACACCGCCAGCTGGCCGCGCCGGCGCGCGCACGCTGCCCAGCCCGGTGGGACCGCGCCGAGCTCTCCGTCATAGAGGGCCATGTTGTGATCGGTGATCCGCAGCATCGTGTCGTGCTCGCGGAGCTCGGCGTGGGAGCCGGTCAGAACCGGCAGCGCGAGCAGCTGCGCGACATCGGGCCCGCCCAACAGGGCGAACCCGCGACCCAGCAGTCCTGAGGCGACCACGTCGATGACGTCCGCGCCCGGATAGTCGTCACGGGTCTGCACCTTCAGCGAGGGCACCACGGTCAGCACCGCGACGGATCCGAGCCCGGGTGCGCCCGGGTCATCCACCAACCCGGGGACCACCCAGATCGTCAGCGAGTCCGCCAGATCGCCCGTGTCGTCGCCGGCCATCAGCCCTCTCCCGTCACTTGCCGGGCACCGCGAGTCGAGCCTAACCACGCCGAAGCCCCGGGTGGGGCAGCACCGGGCCTGACCTCGACACCAGGAGCAGGGCAGGCCAGCACCGGCGGGGTCACATAGCGAGTCCGCCGGGCCGGTCGGTGCGGATCTGATCGCGCACTCATGGCATCGGGGGCTGTCGTGGGCTGGGTCGGGGGTGGATGAGGACGCCCGAGGGTCAGCACACCGGGCCAGGGGATCACCGATGAACCCGACCCCGATCCGACACGGGTGGGACCAGCCTCGCTGCGCTCGGACGCCTGACGGCGTTCCCACCCGGTCCGACGAGGTCGGAACCCCCGCCACCCCTGGCCCGCCGCGCTGAGGCAAGCCGCGTCCTCAACACCCCACCCAGACACGGGAGCCACCGCCATGAACGAGCTGACCATCCACGGCAACCTCACCGCCGACCCCGATCCCCTCCGCTACTCCGCCGACGGCAAGGCCGCACTCAACTTCTCCGTCGCGGTCAACCGCCGCCGCTACGACAAGCAGGCCGGCCAGTGGAGCGACCTCGCCCCGGTCTTTCACCGGGTGGTCGCCTTCGGGACCCTGGCCGAGAACGCCGCCAACCTCACCCGGGGCACGGCCGTCACCGTCACCGGTGAGCTCGCCGACGACTCCTGGACCCCCGAGGACGGCAAGCGCCAGTACCGCACCCAGCTGATCGCGGCCGACGTCGCGGTGAGCCTGCGCTTCGCCACCGCGACGGTCACCAAGAACCCGCGCCGCAACGACCAGGCCGAGACAGCGCCCGTCCGCGGCTGACGCCGGGCAGCGGAGGGGCGGCGCCGGAGATCCGGCGCCGCCCCTCCGCTGTGTTCACCCCACGTCGGCCGCGCGCGGTGCGGCCGCCACCTCACCCCTGTCGGGGTTGGGAGCAGGTGGGGCGGCCCGGCCAAGGTGCGGCTCACCGGAGCAGTGGCCGCCGGGTGCCGATGGCGGGGGTGCTCACGTCCGCAGTGGTACGTACGGGTGGCCTCCGGCGCCCGGAACGTCTGGACCGCCCCAAGGTCCGGGCGGGGGCGGGGCGAGCGGCGATGAACCTGGCCGACCCATCCCGGTGAGATCGCGCGGCGGACACCAGCTCGGCCGGCGGCCATGCAGCAGCGATCACACGCGGGATGGGCCAGCCAGAACCCCCGCCGTCCCCTTCGGGGACCCCACCCCCGCCCGGAGGCGAAGCCGCGTTCCAGCCGCACCGACCACCGGAGGCCCTGATGTTGCGCACCGCCGCTCTCGCCGAGACCACCACCGACTGGCGCCAGTTCGACGACCGCGAGGCCCGTCAGGACGCCATCGGCGCCGAGCTGGTCGGCGCGGCCACCGAGGCCGGCTTCTAACCCGCCCCGGCGGCGGGGCCCACCCCCGGCCGGGACACCCACCCGCAGCTCGGGCGCAACCCTGCCCGCTCACAGCAAGGAGACGATCACCATGAGCACCACCACACAGCGCCAGCCCATCGTCCGCGCGCTCACGATCCTGCTGTTGCTCGCCGCGACCATGCTCGCCGCCATCCCCAGCCAGCACCCCGCGGCAGGGCCCGACTCGCCGAGCGTGCAGGCCGCCGCGGCCACCGTCTCGTCCGTTCACCGCATCCCGGTACAGCCCTGCACGATCGCCACCGACGGCGGCGGGGAGCAGCCGCCACTGTCCTACAGCCAGGCCCTGCGCCTGGTCCACACCGTCACACCCGGGCTGGTCGACATCACCACCACCGGCGCCGGCGGCGACGGCAAGGCCGGCACCGGCATCGCGCTCACCTCGACCGGGCTGGTGATGACCAACTACCACGTCATCTCCGGTGCGATCGCGCTGAGCGTGCACGACCTGGGCAACGAACTCGACTACGCCGCCCGCATCGTCGGCACCGACCCCGCCCGCGACATCGCCGTGTTGCAGCTGCACGGCGCCACTGCGCTGCGCACCGTCCGTCTCGGCGGCAGGGTCGCCGTCGGTGACGTGGTCGCCTCCATCGGCAACGCCCACGGCTTCGGCGATCCCAGCCTCGGCGCTGGACGGGTGGTCGCGCTGCGCCAGGGCATCACCTCGACCACCGGGCAGGCCCGACCGCTGACCGGGCTGATCGAAGCCGTCAACGGAGTCGAGCCCGGCGAGTCCGGCGGCCCCATGGTCAACCTTCGAGGTCAGGTCATCGGCGTCACTGTCGCCACCCAGCTCGACGACGACGGCAACCCGAACGGCCACGGCTACGCCATCCCCATCGCCACCGCGATGGCCTCGGTACACCGCATCCTCGCCCAGAGCACCTAGCCCCGCGGGCCGGCGCCGGGACGGGACCCGACGCCGCCCAACCCCGCGGGCGACCCAACAACCCAGGGGTTCGGAGCGCCACCAGTCCCGAGCACGAGCCCGCCCAGCTGGCCCCGGAGCTTGCACCGCTCGCCCCTCCCCCCAAAGGGAACCCGCCCGATCCGCGACGGGTGAGACAGGCCCCTTCGGGGTCGCTGCGCGATCCCACCCGCCCGGACCAGCCCGAACCCCGTTGCGCGGAGCCACTGCGAGCGATGCGAAGCGCCGACAAGCGGCAGGCAGCAGCGCGCCGCCCCGCAACCCGGGGCCAGCACCACGCCATCGAGATCACCACGAAGGGATGTGAACGTCATGGACTGGCGCCACAGTGCGATCTGCCAGTTTGAGGATCCAGAGCTGTTCTTCCCGGTCGGCACCAGCGGTCCGGCAGTAGTGCAGATCGCCGAGGCCAAGAGCGTGTGTCGGCGATGCCCGGTGCAGACGGACTGCCTGACCTGGGCGCTGGAGTCCGGGCAGGACTGCGGGGTCTGGGGCGGCATGAGCGAAGACGAGCGCCGCGCCCTCACGCGCCGGACCGCACGCACCCGGACCCGAGCCAGCCCTGCCCCTCGCCCGCCGGTGCCCACCCACGCCCGCCGGCCGGGTGGCACTCAGGCCGAGAACGCCGCCGCCGGCCGGGAGGCACTACGGGCCGGCGCCACACCAGAGCAGGTGGCCGCCGAGTTCGACGTCACCCGCCGCACCGCCGAGCGGTGGGCGCAGCGGGTGCGCACCGAGGACGCCCAGATGGCGGGGGCCAGGCAATGAGCACCGACGAGCGGCGAGGACTCCCCGGCGCCCGAGCCAGCACCGAGAGGACCACCGCGTCATGACCAGCACAGCCCATTCGCCGTACGTCACCGCCGAGACCGGCGGCGGAGGGGATCTCACCGAAACAGCCACGACTGTCAGCCGGGCCTGCGACCCTGGTCAGGAGGTAGATCAGCGGAGGGAGCGCAGGGCGATGACCCGCAGGCCGACCCGGCTACGCGACGCCGCCCTGGTCGCGGCCGAGTCCGGGCTCTACGTCTTCCCGTGTGTCCCGCGCGGCAAGACCCCCGCGGTGCGGAACTGGGAACAGGCCGCCACCCGCGACCCCGATCAGATCACCGAGTGGTGGACCCAGCCGGCGCCGTACAACATCGGCGCGGCCACCGGCCGGGCCGGGATCGTGGTCATCGACCTCGACGACGGGCGAGGCGACCCCTCCCCCGAACCCTTCACCGGCGCGCGCGGTGGGCGTGACGTGCTGGCGATGCTCGCCGAGCGGGCCGGGCAGCCCGCACCGTTCGACACCTGGACCGTGGCGACCCCGACCGGCGGAGCGCACCTGTACTTCCGGGCGCCCGACGGACTGGAGCTGCGCAACAGCGCCGGCGCGCTGGGCTGGCGAATCGACACCCGAGCCCACGGCGGGTACGTCGTGGCCGCCGGGTCGCGCCGCGACCAGGGCCTCTACCGCGCCACCAACACCCGCCCGATCGCGGAGCTGCCCGCCTGGCTGGCGACCGCCCTCACCCCGGCACTACCGGCGCCGGCGATCAGTGGCCCGCTGCAGTTCAGCCGGTCGCGGGCCAGCGCCTACGTCCGGGCGATCGTGGAGAGCGAGGCCTACGACGTCGCCACCGCGGAGACCGGGACCCGCCACCACACTCGGTTGAAAGCAGCCAGGACCCTCGGGCGCCTCGTCGGGGGCCAGGAGCTGGATGAGCACGAGGCCCTGGCCGCGCTGCGCGACGCGGCCTACCGACACATCGGCGCCGACTGCACCGAAAGCGAAGTCGAGCAGGACCTGCGCGACGGCCTGGCCTACGGCCGCCAGCTGCCCCGCCGAATCGCGCGCGGTGGTGAGTCCCGATGAGCCGCATCGAGTGGACAGGTACCACGTGGAACCCGGTCACCGGGTGCACCCGGGTCTCGCCGGGATGTGATCACTGCTATATCGAGCGCACCCCACCATTCCGGATCGCCGGCCGCCGGTTCGACCGGGCCGGCACCGGTGGGACCACCGGTGTCACCCTGCACCCGGACCGACTGGAGCAGCCACTGCGGTGGCGCAAGCCGCGGCTGGTCTTCGTGAACAGCCTTTCCGACATGTTCCACGAGCAGATCCCCGATCACTACATCGCTGAGGTGTTCGCGGTGATCGGCCACACCCCCCGACATACCTACCAGCTCCTGACAAAACGGCACGACCGAATGCGGGCGCTGCTGAACTCCTCGCAGTTCCAGACCCGGGTCGCAGCCGAGCGTCGCGCGCTCACCGACGGCAACCACGATCCCGAACACGACCGCGGCCGCTGCCGAACCTGTGGGTGGGGGTGACCGTCGAGGACCGCAAGCGCGCCGACCTACGCATCCTGGCGCTGCTCCAGACCCCGGCGCAGGTGCGGTTCCTGTCCTGCGAGCCGCTGCTCTCGGAGCTGGATCACCTGTTCGAGTTCTATCTGTCCTGGCAGGACGCCTGGGGCCACCCCCAGATCAAGTGGATGATCGTCGGCGGGGAGTCCGGACCGGGTGCTCGCCCGATGGAGCTGGCGTGGGCCACGGATCTGATCGAGGAGTGCCGCGACGCCGGCGTGGCGTGCTTCGTCAAGCAGCTTGGCTCTGTGTGGGCCGCCGAAGCCGGGCACGGCGGCAAGGGCAGCCTGCCCGAGCAATGGCCACCGAACCTGCGGGTCCGGATGTATCCGGGGCAGCAGTGGTGACCGGCCCGCCTCGGCGGATCCAGCGCCGGCGCCCGACCCGTCGGTCGAGGTCGAAGAATGCCGGCGCGGTTCGCCGAGTCCTCGCGGCCGCCGCATACCCGAGGTCGGGCAGGGGTCGGACCTGATGGCTCGGCTGATGTCGGTGGCCTTCACCGAGCAGGCGGTCCGCGACCGGGCGAAGACCGTGACCCGCCGCAAGGGCTGGTTGTTCCTGACCACGGGCCAGCGGCTCACGCTGTGTCGCAAGGTCATGGGACGAAAGCCCGGCGAGCCCTGATCCGCATCGCCGATGTCGAGGTCGTCGACGTCCGGCGCGAGCCCCTGCTGGCCATCACCGACGAGGACGTCGCACTCGAGGGCTTCCCCGGG
>JADEYI010001819.1_pt1 | contig 13411 bp, 13 predicted proteins | sample 8542331 | NCBI WGS metagenome assembly JADEYI01 (sample SAMN16510988, study PRJNA670497) | mine drainage metagenome | isolation source: biofilm near Copperflume 1 | place: Germany: Marsberg coppermine Kilianstollen | collected 2018-02 | reverse complement strand
GCCAAACACAGCTCTTGCAAGCCACCATAGTTGTTCTTCGACAGGTTGCGGTGAATTATTCAGGAACGTATCGGTCGAAATATTGAAGCCAAACACAGCTCTTGCAAGCCACCATAGTTGTTCTTCGACAGGTTGCGGTGAAAGTGAACTCACATCAAACGTCTAGATCTCGCCTGGCCTCGGAGACACAACGAACTTCGTAATACTGGAGCCCAATATCCAGCAGATGGGACCGCCAAGCAAGTGAACGTGTCTGTAATAAGAGCAATTCCTACCGCTCAGCAGCAATGAAAGATACTATCCAATGATACCGATATATATGTCGAGGATGCAGGTCTCTCAAAGTCGAGGTGCGTTGCAGATGCTTCCCAAGGGTCAGCTTCTCCGAGAGTCTCAGTGCCTGGCAGCCAGCCTGGCAGTGACATTGTCGGGTGGTGACTGATCTGGGAACCTTTAGCAATTGAAAACCTCAGCACATGCAGATGCAAATTCCAGGATTGCGGATCTCGAAAAGTCGTGCAGCATAAAGTATCTGAATACTCGAACAAAGACGCACAGCGGGCCGGGGTGCCGGGCCGGGCTGCCGCAGATGGGCCAAGAGCGATACCTCAAGGCACTTTCTAGTTGTTGCATCAGGGCGCATGACTCATCTTTATCAAAAAGTGTGATAGGAGCGTTTGTTGTGGCGGTGGGAGTATTTTGTTGTGGTTGACATAAATCACGGCCTTACACACTCGTGGCCAATGATAGTCACATTCATAAAAAAAAGTACACACCCCTAGTGGCCATTAATGGGCACCTTCTAAGTGAAGACTGTTTTCTGGCTGATAGTGACACTTCGTCCTCTCACCCCGTCTTGCATGTGTCACCTGCTGATGTCTCTGACCACTATCTAGTGCACGTATCGCTCACTCCCCGCGCCACACTAATACTACACCGCCCCTTGCCTAGGAGGTCTCGTGTGCGATTTAGAGTCGAGCGCTGACGCGAGGATGATGTTGGGTTGGCGTATATGTCTGCACTTCAGTCTCACACTGCCGCTTTTGCCACTAACCTTGCTGCCTTGCAGAGTTTGCATGCACACGACCCTGCGCGTCTGACTTGTCTTGCTGTTACTGAGTTTGAGACCTTTTTGTTGCGCACTGCTCACCTTGTTCTTGGAAGAGAGCGATGTGTGCAGAATGCACTGTCCCATGGTGGACACCAGAGCTGCGCACACGGATTGACGGCCGCCGTGTTCAATGGTTGCGTACCGCGCAGCGCGTGCGGCCCACATCCCGGGTCCGCATCTGTGGCCTTCCCTATGTGATAGGTGGAGGGAGGCTCGCTCGCTGGTCAAGCTGCGAGTGCGACACCACAAGAGGGAGCTGCGGCGGGAGCAAATGCACACAATGACCGCCTGCGGCAGGGCCTGGCCAAGGATTTTTGGAACACCATCAAGGATGATCCGTTGGCGCACGGCAGGCACAAACCCCTTGATCGACATGAATCGCGTCTCAGACGGTTGCACCGTCTGCTAGCTCTCCGAGCGCTCCGATCAGGATATCACCCGCGTTTTTGCTGAGCACTACAGGGAGCTGGGGCCTAGCTGGGCCACCTCACAGTGCGTGTTAAGCGCCTGCTTTCGTTGACTGCTCTGCGTCCACTGGACCATGCTTAGAGTATGCCAGTGAGGTCCTTGTGCCCACCACCACCCAGTCGAGAGGTTTAGAGTCTGTGCAGCTTAAGGCTGCACGGATGATTTTGGGGTGTCCCACGTTGACTGGGTCAGAGGCCGTCCGGGGAGATTTAGACTTGCCTTTGCTTAGCTCGCGCAGAGATGTCGCGAAGCTAAAGTGGCAACACCGGCTGCATGCTTTGCCTGCGAGTCGCTTTGAGAGTTTTTTGTACGGTCAGGAGGTCCCTAGAGGTGTTAGGGGCAGGCAGCGGCGGCTTTTTGGCCAGGTGTGTGATGACATTTGGTCCTCACTTGTGTCTTTTTCGCGGGATGAGCTTACTGCACCCTACCCTGCGTTTGTCACTGCTCTTGTCTCGGCTGTCGAGGAGAGGGACGCCGCACAGCTTGCGGGGGCCCTCTCAAGCAAGCCTCGGCTTGGATTGTACATTCGTGTCACTGAGGGTGTAGGTCTCAAGGAGTACTTATGCCGACACACCGATGGGCACTGCGCAGCTAAGATTAGGTTTTAGTTCCGTTCCGGCACCTCCATGCTTACACATCACAGCGCCGACTGCCTTCGCGCACATGCTCACGAGGAGGCCTGCCCAACTCATGACCGGGCAGAAGTCGTGGAGGATGGGCCACATGTCTTTTTTGTCTGTCCAGCTTATGCCGTGCTCCGGAGTGCCTTTTTTGCCTCTTTGAGGGAGCTGGTCGGAGGGCAGCAGTTCGATGCGTTCCTTGCCTTGTCACCATTTGAGCGAGCCGCCTCTTTTTTGAGCGACGACTTCATGTCGAGAGTCCCTGATCAGTTGCATGCGGACCACCGCCTTGGGGACAGTTTCCTTGTGGACATTGTGTCCTTTAGGACCTCCTTGATGCCCGCATAGTGACTTCAGTTCTGTTTTAGTGGTGTGCACTGTTCCGTGTGAGAATGACTACATGCATATCCTTGACTTGTCTGCCCAACTCTGGGTTTTCCTGCATGATACCCTCAACGTCACCCATCGGGCATTGCGTTGCTGGCTAGAGGCATCGGATCTATGAAGGGTACTAATCCGGTGCAGGGGGTTCATGTTTGAGATACGATGTGTGAGTATGCATGATAGGCTGCAGACTACTGTAGGCCCCACAGATGTGGCTGCAGACGCCCTGCGGGTATGCCTATGGCCTCTGGCTTTAAATATGCCGACAATGTGATAATAGTACAATAATAATAAACCATGCTGGACTCCATCCGATGGAGTCCAGCTCATCATACATTTGACTCATCATACATGGAACCCAACATTGTTTAGGCCTGCCTACTAGTAGTAGTAGATTCACCGCATGCCATGTGAACTAATATGATATTCCAGACATCAATCACATTTAAACAATAATGCCTACAGTCCAAACTATTCGCCCAGTCGCCCATTTTGGTCTTGTTGATATGATCACCAGTGTGTGAGGCATGCCTTTGAAGGGTTGGAGCAAATATTGGAACCCACTTTATGTGGTCACATGCTTCTCCGCACTCGGTGAGCAGCACTTGGGTCACTTCGTTCAAGTATCTCTCACCACGATCTGCAGGAGCACAGGTGGTCGGAAACTTCCCGGTGAATTTACCTGTTTCACCACCAAAGTGACTCGGAGCATACTCCCTCCAGTAAATGTCGCCAGGTAGTTTCACAAGGCAATTATTTATGACTTCCTTCATTGCTTCGATATATTTTTCGACGCCATTATTGATATGGTGTGCACCGGCGTTCACCATAAAGATGTCCGTGTCGAGTAAGGGGGCCAAGTCTGATATAGCTTGCTCGAATACAGACCCAGTATTCATCCCTCGCATGTGGATGCTCCCTTGGCCTCGCAAATACAGGTCTCCTGCTAACCTTGCAGTCCCAAAGCTAGGCCAATTCTCAGCGTCGAAGAGGCGTTTGGCTTTCGTTTCTAAAGCAACAGGTGTTAACATACAAGCCAGAGACTCAAATTGCGACCAAATCATGGAGTCACCAAGCAAAATTAGCCTGCGTCCAGCGAGGCACGATGCTATGTCTGATGGAGTTTGCTGCGATAACTGGCAGTTTTTCGGTTCGAACTTTAGCCTGTTAAGCACGAAACATGAAATAAATTCCCGAGCTTAAGGTGCCGCGAGGGAGCTTCAGAATGATGCAAATAGAAGGAAAAAAGTATTTTCAATGGCGACGGGCCTGACCTGTACTCGGCTTCTGTACGAGCGGAGTCCATACTTTGGCGGAAGCAATCCGTAAGGTGAACAAAGTCTGGGCATTGATATTCAGAGTAATTGCCAAGCCCTTGATCTGAAAGCGACTCCTCCCAGTGTCCCTCAATTTCAGGGAAACGCCTCGTCAAATTGCAGCTTTTGTAAGCGGAACCTTTGATGTTCGGGCTGGCCAGCGAAGCATTTATTGCAATTGCGGATATCGCCACCGCCATAGCATAATGTAGGCCCATCGACACTATTTAAGTCGGCGTACAAGCCGATACCTATGATATGTGCAGCATTCAATAATGTCGCTTGTGCATTATGAGTTCTCACAACGATTGGGGCATCTGAGCACCTTGACTCGAAATCGTCCAAATGCATTGAAGATGAAGGGTACGAACATTTCAGATTGCACCACGTGAGGGTTCGAGTCAACTCGCAGGGGGATATCAAAACAACCATTCTTTTAGTATCCCTCCAGTGGTGCCTCGAGGGTCCTAAATTATATTGTAAGGCTTGACCTTTGGATATCATATTGTATGACGTTCTCTCCAATGACTGAATTGCCAATCAAGTTTTACTTTTCACTGCAGTGGAAAGGAATGAACCCTTGCAAATTTCTTCTCCATGATCATTTACATTGTATGAGCAGCGCTATTTGAAATCTAGTAAGTTCTACGATCCCATATCGTAATTTTGGCTCCGATCCCAGCATTCACCTTTTGTTACGATTGTTCAAGATCTTAACTTAAGATCTCGAAGACTTGAAGTCACTTGTAGGAAAGAGTAATCAATATGTGTTGATAGTGACAACCCTTAATACGGTATGCTGCAATTGCATGAATGATCTTAAAATTCACGGTCCATGAGTCACGGAAGCAGAAAGACTTTCCATTACATTAGATGTCATCCGATGATCGACTGGTTTGCCTCGATCACTGAGTGAATAAAGGCGTCATATTGACACCACTATGATAGTGGACCGTCATGCCATGTTGGATCACCAAAACTCCAAATCAAAAGGGCAATTGCTGCCTGTGATTTGATTAAGTCACGCAAGCGATATGTTCTGGTCTAGATGGTCTGCAAACAAAAAATTGTGATCCTATCGAATGCTGCTTTCAGACAAATTCAAAATCTGCCAAATCTGCAAAGGCTCGGCATCGCTTGGGCCCAAACTTTCCCCGCCGACACAGATTCCGCAGCACTGCTTTCATTGTGAATGGAAAAGCATCGTCCTCAGCACGCACAGTGCTCCGCTGGTCAAATCCGCACCACTATGAAACAACATCTTTCCTTAATTATACTTTACAAGCTCTTAAACGCCATAAGATGGTCTTATCCACATCCAGGACTTTCTTGAAGAGCCTCTTGAACTCACTGTATCTTCAAAGAAACGAAGATGTGTCTGACGTCCTTCCTTAAGACGACTTTTGATTAAAAAAGGCAGAAGGATAATATCCCATCCTCTTCTTTGATGCCTAGTTCAGTTTGAGATGTGTTGCGGATCCGGAAGCCTATCGAATACGGCTATCTCCCTAACGAGTCTTACGCATCCTGAACCATTCTTCACGTTAGGGGCCCAGAAAAGAATATCGGTAGTTGTGGTGTATTGAATTGGTCTTGTTTGCTTCACCGCTGTCGTGCAAAATAGTTTAATTGCTCTGTCACGTACAACCAGGGCAATAGCTGCACCACCGAGGCCATGGAAGCAATTGCAGACAAACGCACCCAAGAAAGAAATGCTCTCACACTTCATAAAAGTGCTGTGAGAACGTGCCTCGATTGGAAATGCACCAATCTAGGTGGCCACATGACGCCGGAACTCGTCTGAGTGGAACGTGGCGTTGCACGTATAAGACCACTTGACCGAGTGCTGGATTCTGTCACAAGCAAATATACTTGCCGACTGAACGGCTTTGGGGAGGTGGCCATTCCGGTGATTTAGTTTATTGGGCCAACTTTATGATTGCGCGCCCATGGTAGCTCGTGAATTTGCACACTAAGGGCCCAATGTCTCCTTTAAGGGCGTGATACAGATATTAGCTCTCAGAGTATTTCACAACAAATGTCTATCATAACATATATTAAAAGCGTTTTTATGCCTATTATTCTCACGGCTGGCTACTCAAGATCCCTTCGTGTCCGCCTTTTACCCGTAGCACGACGACTGCGCCGCGCGGCTTTGTCCTTCCGACAGATATTCATATTTAAGCCTTCGTATGCCAGATTTTTTTACAGACAAGAAAGACCCCCTTTTATTTCATACACTTCTTTTCTTCATATCATCCTTCTTCATCCCCAATCGATCCACCTCTCTCCCGGCGCACACGGTTCACCCCCTTCATTCCTCCACATTCTTCATCCCCAGTCGATCCACCTCTCTCCTGGCGCACACGGTTCACCCCCTTCATTCCTCCACATTCTTCATCCCCAGTCGATCCACCTCTCTCCCGGCGCACACGGTTCGCCCCCTTCATTCCTTCAGATTCTTCATCCCCAGTCGATCCACCTCTCTCCTGGCCACACGCCCTTCACCCCCTTCATTCCTTCACATTCTTCATGCCCCGCCAATGCGTCTCTCTCCCGGCGCACAAGAAAGGAACGAAACGGGTGAAACGGGAGACACGGGGGTGAAGAAGATGAAGGAACGCAGCGGGTGAAACGGGTGATGCTGGGGTCAGGGGAGTGAAGACGATGAAGGAACGAAGCAGGTGAAACGAGTGATGCCGAGGTCAGGGAGGTGAAGAGTATGAAGGAATGAAGCAGGTGGAACCGGTTATGCCGGGGTCAGGGATGTGAAGAAGAAGAAGGAACGAAGCGGGTGAAACGGGTGATGTCGGAGTCAGGGGCGTGAAAAGAAGAAAAGCGAGATGAAATGCGAGGGATTTCACGCTCACCTAGCATTGGTGGGTGAAGTGGGGTGAATGGTCAAGTATGTGAAATGAAGATGAAAATGTGAATGAAAGGTGAACCCATAGAAAAAGCTTCATACCGGACGGGTGAAGGGTGTGAAGGAATGAAATGAAGCCATGTCTTTCCTATTTATGTTAGGTGGTTGTTAGGGTCCGGAGTACACTATGGGATTCAGAAACTTCACACCTGCTTCCCAACGACTTTACATCTGATGCCAGTGGTGAAGCGTCCGTGCTGTGATTGTGAAGTAAGGTGACGTGGACGTGAAGCCGTTGTTACGATCACTAGGAAGGGGTTGGGACGCCGTCGTGAAGTTGAGCCGCCAGCGGCCTGCCTTCACAACCAGGTTTGAAATGCTGGTTGTGACCCTGTTGCGACGCGGTTGTGATGTCATTGTGACGCGGTTATGGCTTTTTTACGTTTGCACCACTTACTTCCCAATGACTTCCAATCAACGTGCAAGTTTGAGGGTGAACATGTGAACGTGTGAAGGACGTGCCACGGTGGGAAGTTATTGGGAAGAACGCTGGATTCGGCAGGCATCCCTTGAAAAATCCTAAAAGGTTCACATTCGGATCCAAAAATGTTGCATGCTGATTTGGTAGGGAATTGGCTGTGAATAGGTAACCGCCACGTGTGATGTCGTAAAGGCTTCATTACAGATTCACTACCAGTGCCCATACAATGAACCTGTGACCCCAAGGTGAAGCCTTGAAGGGATAAGAAATTGCAACCGCACGCGGTCTGCGGCATTTAGGCTTCACAAAAGTATCACAAGCGTGTCTTTAAACGCACAACAAGCAATTCTCATCTAAGTCACAGTGAATACAACATGAAGCACTTGCGAATTCCGCCGCTGCGCAGAACTTCCTAAAAAGGTTCACCAACAACACTACGAAGACAGCATCTTTCGCATAGAATTCGCATACTGTTCACAAAGGGTATAAGAAGTTCCTATATGCGTCCCAATACTTCACAAAACTTTTTCATATTGGTGTGTGTTTCTTATAAATATATGAAGTTCCGAAAAGGTTCCTTACTTGCAAACTCTGTAAATAGGTGTATGCGAAGTGGTGCCGTACATGTTCACCAGGGGTTCCCTACTGGTGACTTAGAAAATTGCGTGTTTTTCGGCATGAACTGATCACTGCATGGCCAGAATATTCGATACTGTCATCAATCATTTGCATGTGTCTATCCCAAGGTATCACCTTGGCATCAATACCACGCAAGGGCACTCAGGCTGGGTGGTTAAGAGATGGAGATGGCGCAGATGGTGATGAGCAACTTTTTGTCTGAGGGCAAGGCAATGGGGCAGCTTGCGGCGAGGCATCCTCACTCAGCAGCAATGTACTCGCTTCAGCATTTCATGCAGTCAACCAAATCGCATCTAGAAGGGCAGCACCTGGCATTTTACTCCTTAGCTTGAAGTGAGAGTACAGGGTGAACCCCACAATGGTTGCCACACATCCCACAATTAAATTTGAAGTGAACATCCTCTCTTCTTCTGCACAAGCATGCAAGAGATGTGAAGAGGCAGCGGGCACCAGAGGATAATCTGGTGGCCCCGGCCCCGGCGGCCACCGGGCGGCAATTTGCCACCAGTGTGACGACGTCGTAAGCGCTATCCGACACTACAATACACCGTTGATGAGCCGTCAGAGCATCTAGCATTGATTCCCCATGGCTTCTGCATGTGCTTCATGTCAAGCAGCCGGCCTATGTTGACATTCATTTGACCGACTGCTTCACCAGTGCAACAAATTAAAGAGCCAAATGACTCAACCATTGAATTCATCAGTAAACAGAGCTTTGACAGGACCCCAAGAAAGGCACAGGATGGCTCTTGGCAGCACTTTTTGGTGCTTCTAGAAAACCTCCCAGAAACCAGTCTGCCACCAGCCTAGCCACTTTGTGCAGAGAATCTAGAGACTGTTGCGGTCAATCCGCAGCATTCCCCAGAGCCCAGAACCCTCTCTGTATACCTGCTTTAGCTGCAGCACAGCTGGTCATACACTTCGGTCCGCCAGGCAGGCATCCACATGCGCATTGAGCTCAGCATTTGAGATAGGCAGTGCCCCCCATCGCGTGCCGCAGCAGGGGCACACAACCGTCTTCTGCTGCTGTGCATTGCCAGCCGTAGCATTGCTCTCATCTGCCTCTACAAGGTCCACCCACTCACAGTTGCTGGGTGTGCTGCCAACGCCGCCTGCCACGCTGTTCTCTTAACTTGTGGTGCTTGGGCACTCCTCGTCAGTGATCACACAGTTTGGCTCCGCGCAGACATCCGCCTTGTCCTCTGTACCACTGCGCTGGCTGTGGTCTATAGTGCTCCTGCTGCTCCTGCTGCTGCTGAGCAGGGCAGTCGTGTCGCTGGAAATTTCCTGCTCTCTGAATGCCCTGCAAACAAGCTTATTTGGCGTCTGCCTCCACGGCATCCGCACTGCCTTGCACCCGCCGCAGCTGCGGGCAGCCGCCTCCGCTGCTCCAGCGTCTCACGCCACCCCAGCACCGTATTTTTGCGGGATGGGGTGCCATCTGCGCGCTGCTCTGTGCCATCTTCTGCAGCTCTGCTGGGAGGAAGATGCGCTGAAAGAAATCCGTGATCTGCACAGAATCTGCGCAAGCACTTCGAAGGACGAAATTTCTTTTGGCATTTGTCAAATTTCAATTACCATCATGCCTCCTGTGGCAAAGGAGTCAGATTAATTGCTGGGCACAACTGGTGTAGCGTGCTCCTAGGTTGCTTCACCGGCAGAGGCTGCCCATCCGCACTGGCAAAATTTGCCTCCTCTCCCTTCCCTTTCTTATTGCCCTTCCTTTTGTCCACGTACCCCTCCAGCTCTTTCATTTGGGCAAATACCCATGCGACATGTCATGGGGCAGTCTTATGCAAAAGAGCAGCATCAACATAGTGTGCCATGAAATGAAGGTGTACAAGTGTGCACGGCGTCTTATTCTCTGAAGGCCCACAATGGCTGCAGGTGTTTACCTTGGTGTAGGAACCAACGCAATACCAAATGTGCATTTGGAAGCACCTTTTGGATCTATGCAATCACTTACCTTGCCCATCCTGCCCCTGCAGCCTCCTGTTGCACACGAAGAAGCAAGTCTGCCAGTCACATCTGGAAACCATTATCAATCACAGCAATTGAACAGCACAGAACCAGTCTGTCTCAACCGAAACAACACCGTGCCTGGGGTGGTCTGTACATCGCCCTTCTGACAAAGTCGTCGCACCGGTCGCACTCTCAGTGGTGCGTCTGATAGTTCTGAACCTCTGCAATCATGCTGTGGTGAGTTGTGATATTGTAGCCACCTGGCAGCCTCTGCAGAACATAGCACATGTGCATCATGGGGTGGCCCCTTACACTGCATCTTGGAAAGCTCTCGTCCGTACATTCGCCTTCCTGCCTGGGGATGAAAACAAAAGTCTAGTAGGTGGTGCGTCCTACTATGCGAAGGAAGAAAGCAGGCCTCACCTGAGAGTCGGGAAAATTGGTGGTATTGATCTCATGCATGCGCTTGCAGAATTGTGGTCAACACAAAGATACGTCCATCGATGACCAGTCTGGGAAATTCTTCACCAACAATAGCAGGGATGCGAAGTGCTACTCACGTTCTTGAGGGCGATGTAGGCGTGTATTATCTCGTGCAGCAGGACTTCTTTGAGATTCTTGCTTGGTCGATACTGGGATGCCAAAGTAATACAGACGGTCAGTGCTACTTCACCGATCTACATCACTGGCCTGTATTCGTTCTTCTGCAATAGCCTACCTTCAACAGCGGCTCAGACTATCTGATCACACAGCCGCCTCCTTTGTAGATGTGCAAGTGCCCTTGCAGCTGTAAAGCAAAGGACTTTCAGTCGGATCCCAACAGAATGTTATCAGCGTGTGTCACAAATAGCTCGATGTTACAAGTTTCACAGCTCACCTTGTCATGCGCTTGCTGCTCCATTGAAAGAAGGCGGCATCTTGAGTGCCTTCAAAGTACAATACATTGAGATGCATGAACAAGCCATGGACGCCAGGGTGCGGCTCGAGGACGTCAGATTTTGTTTCTGCCAGAAGGACGTCTCAACGTTAGGGCAGCAGAGCAAAATCCTGACCAGAACCCTCCCATAGCTTGGCATGCTCAACCATCAGTAAATTCGAAAAGATGTCCACAATTCCCCATTATGGAAGAAACTCCAAGATTTGACGTCACGTGACCTAAAACCCTACAGGGTTTAGGGCAAGAGCCGCTGCAGCCGCAGCAGCTGCAGACTACTTGACTTGGCGCCAATTCAAATTGGAACCCAGGATTGCCACATTGATTGCCATGCGATTGAAGCAAGGGCATTGCAATCTGAATGTCAATTTTTATCTCCAAAAGCACCTTGCACTTTGAAGACACCGGAAATTGCAGCTGCTGAGCACGATGTGAGATCAACAGGGCCTTCAATGAACGCGAGGATCTGCATGAGAAGAAATTCTGCTGGTAGGTAGTATGTTCACATTGCGACTGTCATAACAATCGCTGCGTCTCACTGATCGTTGAATAGAGGAGTAATAACACGCTTCGTGGAGCAAGCCAGTGAAAAGTGCGGCAGCCTGGAAGAACATATTTTTGCATGTTGCGATCTCATTCTTCCCATCAAGGGTACTGATGTCAAATGCTGGCACCAGCCACTTCAATTCTGAGTTCAACATGGTTCCATCTTGATATAGAGTATTTGGGCTGAGCAGATGCTGTCGTCTATACTCTACCGTCAGAGCGGGACAAGCATCCAACGATTATCATAGATCTGATCATATGCTCCAACGCTTACAGGCGATCGTGAATTGAGGGGCAATTTAGAATTATGAGTTGGCCTGGACCCCTGGTGGCGGCCCTCTTCCTGCTCACGTGCTGCAATGCAGCGCAGCTGCGCCTAGCCATCCTTCTTGAGCAGGATGCCACAGGTCAAGCAGTCCACAAGACGGGCAGGCACGATCTCGCTGCCTTTGCACGGGGTCTGGAGAAGCTTGGCTATGCAATCAGTGTCATCTCCAAACTCCCTGAGGAGGGCATCCTTGAGCTGCTGGCCAGTGGACCGGCCCCGGAGGATGCAATGTTTGACGCCATCCTATCTCAAGGTGCGTCCCTCTGCTTCTCTTAAAATCCCTTCAAAAATATTGGGAAACCCTATTAATGTCACACATTTTAGAATTCCTTGATGACATATACGCTATGATGGCAACATCTTTGCATGCATGGTGCATACCAGTTCAAGGGAAGGTGTGTGCAAGCATCAGTGGAAGGACCTATGACAATGGATTACATGCCACAGGAGACTCTGCGAGGGCCGTGGCAGATTTTGCAGCACAGCTGGAAATTCCAGTGGTGCGCTTCGTAGCTGATTGTGAGCTGAGCCCAGGTGATGCTCCCAAGCCCTTCTATGAGCGGCCAGCTGTGCTTGTGTTTGCCAACGAGGATGGCCTGACTGCCTTTGGCGATGTCATGGAGGAGTCGATACGCCTGGTCATCTCCCCTTCCAGGTACTGTCCACAGCCGCAGGGAGATGCTCTTGTCAGCTAATATTTACAGGGTGACCTCATGTAAAGCTACGGGGGTTTTACTGATTGCTTGTTTTGGATTACTGCCTTGTCATAGTTTAAGGAGCATGTCTGCATCACATCACGGCAAAAACACCTAATTGTGCCTGCACAGCACGAGGATTGCTCTGACAAGCCAGAATGCATACCAAGCCGTGGACAAAGCCCTTCAAGACCTCCAGTCTTTCAACCCTAACAAGGTGCCCTTGGAGCAGGTCTGCACCCTGGTATTGATTATCCTTGCTGTCATTTTATGCGAGATGTAGGCTGTACTATCGCCTTACCAACCTTATCCTGGCCTGGCCTGCCCTTTCACCTCTGTGAAAGAGGAATGGATGTACTTTCTGCAACATAGTGTGCAAAAATGGGAACTGGTGTATGTCCCTCCATCACCAATGTATAAAACCAGGGGATCTGTGCTTTGTTCAACCAGAAAGCTTTGGGCTTGGTCATGATTGTGAAGAACGAGGTGGCCACCATTAACACGACGCTGGGGAGCATGCGTGACATGATTGATTACTGGACCATTGTGGACACAGGGTCCACTGACGGCACTCAGGTGCCATCTGCTCCTATGCTCCACACTCCGTGTGCAGCCTTCTTCACTTCTGCACCTGTCTTCCTGGATCACAGATTGATGACGTGGAAACCCGTCACACAATGGTGTTTATGCAGGATGCCATCCGGGAGTACATGGTGGGCTACCCTGGGCAACTGTACGAGGAGCCCTTTGTGGACTTCTCTACAACCCGTAACTTTGCCTTGCGGGTGAGAGCCCCAAGTCCCCACATATGCACGCCACAAGAAGGACACTGCTTCTCCGCGTAACAGCCTTTAATACTGTTGACACCTGCTCCCTTCGATGCCACATGCACAGCAGACTCAGACCTTGGATGCATTTAGAGCCTTGCCAAAAGCGATCTCTCTTTTCTGCAGGCGCATGGTGACAAGACCGCATATGCATTCATGGTGGACGCGGATCATGCGGTGAACAACACGTGGCGGCTGCGGGTGGCGGTCAAGCGCATGCAACGCGAGTGCCTGCAC
>JADEYI010001817.1_pt1 | contig 13416 bp, 10 predicted proteins | sample 8542331 | NCBI WGS metagenome assembly JADEYI01 (sample SAMN16510988, study PRJNA670497) | mine drainage metagenome | isolation source: biofilm near Copperflume 1 | place: Germany: Marsberg coppermine Kilianstollen | collected 2018-02 | reverse complement strand
ACAAGCTGCCAACACTATGCACCCTCTTCTTGTCACCCGTAAGTGTCTCGCGCTCTCGCAGGCCCGGATTAAAGATGTCGCTTTGTTGGCTCGAAACCCCTTGCGTCGCACGAAAATGTGACGACACGATTTCCCCGCCTACTCTTGCTGTCAAGAAAAGAGGTAAGCACACTCTCTCGCTCCCATGTGTCGACGCATGCGAATACATAGAAGTGAGGCTTGCTGAATTTGCCGACTTGCTTCTGGTTTTCATGCGATGGTCTGACGTCCCATGTGCTTTCAATCAGCAGACTTGAGTGAAGCACTCCAGATAGTCCATCAGCAATCGCCACCCAAGGCTTGAAAAGAGACGAGATGAAAGGCGCCTATTTACCCATTTTGGTCCTCGCTCTCTTTATCAGAGGCAACTCTTCACTCGCAGGTAGAGGACAAAAGTCTAGATGCAGCAGCTTCTCGCTGAAAAAGTTCTTGTGAAAATTCAAGTTGACGCGAATAATGTACCCAGCGTTCAAGCACACTTATGTGGTGATGTAATTGCATCTGATGAGATGGGTTCACCCATTTGATTTGCATTTGAGTATGTCGCCAACATGCAGCAAGACCAGCGTCCTCCCTTCAGCCTCTCAGAAGCACCCAAGCTGGACATCAGCAGCGTTCGCCGACTCTACGATTCAACACATGCAATGGCTTCGCAAATCAGCGCCTATCAATCGTCTACGGAGTTATACTGGCCAAAGCTTTGCGCAGATCATTTGTTGTGCCGAGCCTGATACTGAATGGGGAGGAGCGCCCAGAAGGTTGGCTGAGACTACATAAAATCACAAGAAACATGACTGTTCTCATGTAGTCACTGCAGGCCCGGACTTTCACAAAGATACAAAATATGTTTTGTCTCTGTATGTCTTCTGTGTTCCAGTGATAAAGCAAGGGTTTTTCCTTGCAAGGAGTATTCAAAGACCACCATGCTTTTGGAGAGGAAGTATACTTGGATGATGCAGGCGAGCATTTGGAGGATAACAGCGCCTCTTCTGTGCCCATTGAGAATATGTACAACCCAAGAACCTTCAAGGAGAAGCTTGGAACTCTGGAAATCAGAGTTGTGACAGCAAGCGAAGCCCCTCCGCTCTCCAGCTATAGCATGGCTAGGCCTACAGATTTGGCAAAGGCAATTCCGGGCTTGATTTCTTACCAATCAGTGAGGCACCTACACATCGAGTGTCCCCTCTGGGCAATCCCTGGAGATAAAATGATGCAAGAAGCAGACACCATAAAGGCCGTGCTGGCGGGGCTGCAGCCAAGTGAGCATCTGCTGAAATTTGTCGATGCAGCTTCAAAGCACCTTCAAGGGCTTAGTGCGGATGGCGCTTTCAACTTCCTGCATCTCCGTCTTGAAAATGACTGGGTAGCTCACTGCAAGAGATGGAGTAATACCAGGGACGGCATTGTGCGCAACAATTGCTTCAATAACACCTTCAGTCTAGCAACGCAGCTTGCTAGCAAGGGCTTTCTGCCAGAAACACCCTTATTTGTATCCATGCACTGGCCTGCAGCTGATGAGGATGTGCTTGACCAAGCACTTGCTGGTCTTATGTATAAAGGGTACAATCTTATCTTGAAGCCTGACAGGCTGAACTTTCTATATAATTTGCCCAGGGAATTGGCTGCCAGTGTGAGCTACTTCATCAGCATGAAAAGCGAGCGGTTTATTGGCAATTCTGTTTCATCTTTCTCAGCACTCTGTATCCTGGAAAGGAGGATCGAGGGGAAATGGGCATCATACTATAACGGCGGCAACATTCCACTGGCAATTCAAATTCCTTTGTATGCTTTACCCTGGGTGTTCACGTACAACTCCTGGAGCGGGAGTTATGACTATATGCTCAAACCTGCTGTCAATTCTGCCAACAGTCACAAGTCTCTTCACCCAGTGTGTGTTTTCAGTGGGGATACCAAAAGTCACATTTTTAGGTGGCTGTTACATCAGGGCGTTCAGATGATTGTCAGGAATCCAGCTTGGGTAGGCTTTTTGGAGAAGAGGCTGAATGACACCGCCAAGAATGTGCAGCACAGCCACCTGTATGCAAATAATAGCATGGCTGTGGGCACTTGGCAAAGGATGGACGTGCCCTTGCTGCCGCAGCTGAGCGAGTACGAGTACATCCTCTTTACTGACAGTGATATCTTTTTCAGGAAGCCTCTGACACTAGAGAGCTTTAAACTTCCTTTGCCTCTGACGATAGGTATGGCACCAGAAGGATCAGATGAGTTTCCTTTTAATGCTGGTGTCATGCTCATTAACATGCCAGCACTTAGAAATACCTATTCTGCGTTTGCGCGGTTTGTGTTCAGCAATGAGCATGGCATGTTCTTTCCGCAATATGGACCAGGGGATCAAGGTGCTTACAATCAATTTTATGAGCATACTGTCCGTGAAGGCAAGCTTTCGACAGTGTTCAATGCCAAGCCATATCATCCATTCAATGATGATGCTGCCATTGTTCATTGGCATGGCCCTAAGCCGATGCATTTCATTGAATTCCTGCTGTCAGGTCGGTGCCCATTCCGGCATTTCGAACAGATGTGCAGCAGAGGCCTCGAAAATTCATTCTGCCAGTACCTTCGTGAGTGGACTTTGTACACAGAACCTCACATAGCTTCAGAGGTCAAAAGAGCTCTCTCAAGGTGCCCTAGCAGCACATTGACTGTTTGACCATCTCTTCATGCGTTGATGACACTCTTTTGTCACGGGTGTAGGAAGGCAAAAGCTCAAGCGGACCTTTCGAAATGATCAATATCATTATCATTTATGGCTGCAGCAATTAAACAGATTGAGAAAGATCTGGTCCTGCCTATGCGCCCCGTACAGCGCCGCCAGAGTGAACGTGGCTATTGCTTGGAACCACTGGAAGTGAGGTGTTCCTGAATGGCACAAGGGCGATTTGGGCCACACTTTTGGCAGAGGAAGCGGATGATTGCTGTGTGTACCGTTTTTCCTTTTGTTTGTGGATTACTTTCACTGAAGCACAGGTTTACACAAGAGCGCCGTAAATACTGACAGAGTTTAGTACCATGCATAATTGGCAGGATGCTCACACGTTAAGGACTTTTATTTAGTCTTGCTGCGAAGGGAGGAAGCTCGTACTGACATAGGCGCATGCAACGTAGGTTAATCTAGGTCCTGGAAGGTTTGCAGACGTTCTTGAGGAACGTCTCCTTCAAACACCTACTTAATTAAGTACATAGGCTTGTAAGTGCATCCAATTGAGGCCTATGGAGACCTTTGACACTCTGTGCTTGCTCTCAGCCGGTGCCCGGGCGAGAACGCACTGCTGGCATCGAAAAATTGACGACAACACTGCTAGTAGGCACAATGATAATTAGCCACGTGAGGAGATGAGAGACAGCGTTGGACATTCGTTAACTACTGAGGCCCAATAGCATGCTTTGCGGGGCAGAAGACGGAGCGCCGGTGCACCCATCCAGACTCCGACGCTGGCTCCGGCGCACTGACGTTTACTCGAACCTATCGCTGAAATTTACAAAATATATCGCACGGAGCATTCTACTTCTGTCGGATGCAGCATTGACGTCGCTTTGGGCACCTCTAAGCGGCCCGGAACTGTCCGGAATCATCCCGGCGGATGATAGCTTTTGCTCGACAATCCACGGCTGAAAGGAATATAACCGGCGGCGATGGCCTTCAAAATACTTCAAACAACACGTATGCAAGTGCAGAGACTGAGAATCGAAGAATCTATCTGAAAATGTGCGAATTTTGGCTCTGGAACGTCGAATGGAAAGTCAGGAACGTTTCCGACGTTCCGTTTCGATGCAGAATCGAAACCTAGACGTTCCAGCCCTATGTATAAGTCCCACTTTGATGTAGCTTGCTTCTGAATCCCTATGCAAAAGTAAACCCTAAGAAATATCATGTATAGAATTGCAGGGCGGGAGGGGCACCGCACAGATAGATTCCTCTCGAGGCCTGTCTTTGAACCTCTGATAACATGCATAACACCTTGTTTCTCGAAGCACTGCTCATCGGCTCTATTTTTTACTTGTTGGCGCACTAAATCACCTAACCCCCAACCTGGTAAGAAGCCCCTCAGCATCCCAATTAGGGGATAAGGCCTCAGTCGCGAGCTATCAACCCCCATAAGAGAAAACTCAAAAGAAAGGAGAACTTGGTTTTAAAAAGCATGTCGATAAGAGCATCAGCAAGGTGCGCCTTATTATCTTACATCCCAGACTTGAAAAGAAGCCTCTGTTACCCTGTCCAGACCCTGAAACCAAAAATCGGGAGTCCTACGGACAATTTACAGTGATTTTGCGCTGTCGTTTGCCTGGCTTACCCCCGCGCCGTTGCCAACACTCAAGCGCAGTAATTGTACGTGTGTCTGTAGGGTATTACGGCTGGCTCACGCGAACTAGCTGTCCTAATAGTACTGAAGATTGTGAAGCCACCCCTGAGACGTAGAATGGCGATGAACCCGCCTACCCATCCACAAATCCGACTGTACACAAACTTCGGACAATGGAAGAGATATCGCTGCAGGGTATCACCACCTTCAAGGACAGGAGTAATGTAGAATAAAATATAACGGGCTGAAAATCGTGAAGAACAAGCCTGTCCACATACACAGGGACGTGCCTCTGCCTCCAGGAGTACTTATATTGTTCCTCAGCCCGCAGCTGAGAACCTTTGCCAAAGGTGAGTTTGAAATGCAGTATTTGCGGCTCAAGTGTCATGCTGGTCGCTGTAAACATCAGTCATGATATAAAGAATAGAGCAAGCAAGGGACTGGCAGGGTTTGGCGGCCCCAAATGGCTGAACATAGTGGAGGTGATGCCCGCCCTCCAAGTTCAGGCGATTGTTTTTTCTCGCCCCCCAAAGAGCACTGCTGCTGGGCAAAAAGTGCCAATTCATAGATGCTGCCATCATCTGCTGGGTCTGGGCAAGGTGGGTCTCTGCAGGAGCTGACCAGGTAATTTTCAGCCCTAGCAACCTTCACGAAAAGCAATGCGAGGGCCATATTGCAGGGCTTCCAAAGACCTGGTCTGTAGGTCATATTGGGGAGTCAGGATGTGAGTCTCCCTACTGTTTTGACTTTTGCTGAGTATAATGCGGTCCTCACTGATGCTGAATATTGAGCTGAGAAATGAGGTCATAGGGTGATAGATGGTATCAAGTGAGGGCCCTAATTGTTGTCTGTTATGTCAAACTCTTCCCCATGTGCTGCTCCAGTTGGCTGATGCCTTCGAGCTCAATTTAGTTTTCATCATCTAATTATAAGACGTGTAAGCCGTTCTCTGGCGCTTCTGGTTATTCCGGCATGCTTCTAGAATCAACTTTTTGAATGATGAGGATGTACAAAGTACATGCTGTTTGGTGGTGCCGTACGATGCAACATGTGCGAGTACCTGCAGCAGCCTCATGCTTCCCCAAACCCTGAACCCTAACTCCAACCTTGGAAATTTCAAATTTCCAATTGTGCCCTTCACCTTGGCAATCGGGCCAGTCTTAGCAGTCAACATGTTTTGGGGCCCAAGTGACTTGGCCTGACTAAGCCTGTCATGCTAGAACATCGCCTCAGTCCACGACACTTGTTACAAGTCAGGGACTGGGTGGATATTGTGGTGGAGGGGGGGTTTGGGGAAGGCACAAAGTCACTTTTGTAAGAATCACAGATTTTGTGGCTTGGGACGAGGAGTTTCACAAAAAACGAGCTTTCCTTCAATGTGGCAACACTTTCACAAGATTTCACAAAGAGCTTTAAGAATTGGAAGGGAGCGATGTTCTTGACCACGTCTGGATGCATGCATGACGGACCCTATTTGACTCACCAGAGACATGGCTTCAAGACTTGCCACCCACGGAAAGAAGCAGTGGTTGGTGATGCAAGGAGCCCTTGAAGAAACAAGACCCCAATGGGAGCATCATGCTTGCAGTTCATGCAGAGACAAGGCTTGGAGCCACAAGGTCAACTTTGTCAACATTTCAAGGCATCCCCATCTTGCAAAGCTTCATAATGGATGTGTTGCCACCTATTGCAGAGCTTGTTGGCCCCCTTGCAGGAACCGCTGGAGCTTCCATGCCTGTCCAAGCACAAGCATACATGCCCATTGTCTTGCCTGAGGTCCACATTGCACCAAAAGATAAAAAGGCCCACTACAGCTTGCCCAACTTTGAAAGCATCCAAAGTTTTGTAACCATCTGCATCATAATTTCAGGCATTCAAGGCCTGGTGAACCAATGGCATTCAACTTGATAGGCAAGGAGCTTTAGTTGCAAACAGGACTGAGGGTCATGTGTCAGCCACCATCTTCTTGTTCTTGGGCTTCTTGCATTATTTCATGAAGCTGGCAGAACCAACCTTGCATGCATTCATGAAGTGTGATCACCTTGGCTGCAGACCTTGCAAAGTCTGTCAGTTTCAGGGTGAGCAAGGCTATAAGCATGAACACCCTCACACAGCAAATCAGCCATGCACAAAAGGGCTCGCAGTTTTTTAGGCTAGCTGCCCATGTGCCTGAGGCTCTGCCGTATGATACTGTTGGGGCATGGTTAAACAGACTCAAGGGACAACTTGTCATTATGATCCCAGGAAGAGGTAGGATCCAGTGCAGTTGAAGGAACGAAGTGCTCCTGAGATTGTTCCCGGCTTGACAATTTAGGCACACAATGAGGGGAGTGTTGAACGTGGATGACGACTTGTGCACCCCTGCATTTGCAATGATCCTCTATGATGCATGCCTATGATGATGCCATTTGCCACCCTTGAGATCGTCATGTCTCAAGACAGTGCAACTGCCCTACACCAAGACATCCCTAGGCCATGCCATGCCATAGCATGAAAGGGCAATGAGATGTTGGTTGAGGGCGTGCTGTAGGCTCAATTGCAACATCACAAGAAGTGGGAGTCTCTCACCTCGCAACTGCGATAGCCTCAGGAGCTGGCAGAGTCTTCCGAGCAATTGCGTAGTATAAGTAGGCACACAAAATCTTGTTCCAAGGTGCACCACGTGGCATGCCTTACATGTGACCAGATAGGCATGGGAAGCAAATAACGCAAGCCAGCACTGTGACTTCCTTGTGACATTAGGTGCTCAAGAGACTTGGCTATGGCTTAGAATTTCCACCACACATCTTGAGCACATATTCGTTGAGAGGGCGAGCCATGAAAGTGCTGCTGGTCCTAGTAACGTTACTAGGACCCCCATAATATTTAATGTTATAACATGGGGGCAGCAGGTCATGGGCAATGCGTGCAACAATGGGAGAGTGCTTATGGCTTGAAATTGAGCAAGATGTAAAACTTAAACGGCAGTGAGTGCCAACGGGGAGTGGAGGAAGGGAGAGTATTTAGGAAAGCAAGGCGAATGACATGGGCAAGATGATAGAAGAGGATCCTTAGTCAGGTGTGTTACTAACTAACCCCATGCTCACCACATCAAAAACATGCCATCATGGTGAGCATTTGAACAAATTGCTTGGGACAAATATGAGCGAAGTCTGAAATCCTTGTGTGGTGTGTTTTGGGGTGATTCCCGGAGGGCACATTACCAATACACACCTCCAAACCTAACACACTTGGACTTTGACGCAGACGCGTTACTGATCCCACGCCATCTGAACTTAGCCAGACCAAACAGGACTTGACCATGATGCTGACCAGCAGACGCAGGCACGTTCATGAACCCACACCATTGGGACTGAGGACAAGACAACACCACCTACTCATACCATACAGTGGATCAGCTTGCCCAGAAGGTCAGCACTGGTGTGGCTGGGCACTTATAGAGACTCATGGCTGTCTCACTTCATACTAGCAGAATCCAGATCTGACTGGTTTAATTCATTGCAGACTCTCACTTTGTGCTTGCTGTGCTCAACATTTCTCAAAGCATTGTTATACAGGAACCTGTAAAAATCCAGTCCTGCAAAGTCCACAGTGGTTAGAGCACACAGAAATGAACTCTGTACAAGCAGCTCTCACAAAATGCAATTTTGATGCACAGGTGAAAGGCAGTGACGTTAACAAGCCTTGCTTCTGTAGAAGTTCAGTAGTTCATGAATCACACTCCTGGATCTGGAAAGAACTCACAGCAGGATCTTGTGGAGCAGGCAGGTCGCAATTTCATCAGTGATTCGTGGCAACACAGAGCATGCTTGCTGCCATATCCAGATCACTACATCATGTAGCAAGCGTACTTTTTACCGCCAAAGCATCAACAACTCAGCAACAGAGTGCTCTTGTCATAGTAAACGACAGGCTGATTTGTCTCTCAAATAGTTTACAATATAAAAGGACACAGCAGGTGTTGAAACGGAAGTATGGATTAGGGTTGTCTCAAATGGCTGCCATCAGCATGAAAGCCGCACGTAGCGCCTGCCATTTAGGCGATCCGGATTCTGTGGTGGGAATTGTAATGTGCGGCGCCTTTTCCTTGGGAATGCTGATGGGAGGCCGCCGCCTCTAGTCTTTGATGGCTATGTGATTGAGGCACTGCAATTTCAGAGACTCTCCCAGTGACTGCGGATGGAAGTAATTTACTGGTCGCTGCTATAACAGTCAGATATGTAGAGGACAATCTGATGGTATTCAAGGGCCTCCGGAAAGCCAGCGACAATCCGGGCCGGGCGGATCATGCCAGGTATATGCATGACAGCTGCGCCTTTTGGTTGTACAGGCTGCTTGTGATTAAGCAAGCTTTTACAGATTGGGACCCTATCAGATCTGCAGATTCCGGTCATAGGATAGCCTACTACCGATGAAGCCTGAATGTGCGCAATGGTTCCTGTTTTGCGATTATACTACTACTAAATGGATTGACACATTGCCGGTAAGCGTGGGGATCCTCGGTGATTGGAACTAAACTCTTTGCGTCGCATGGGGTCACCTGCATGCGGCTTCTCCGCGCATCGGTCGGGAGCAGTGTCAAGGGCTTGCATATTGGCACTGCTTGAAAAAAAAGCAACGCGCTCAGCGGCTGCCCGAGGGGGCAGCCGAGGGCACATTGTGCATTGCATTGTCAGGTGGGGAGGGTAGCAGGCTGTCACAGGCATATCCACAGTTATGAGAGGAAAGTGATAGATGATTTATTGATCCATACGCAATGTCTTTGGGGCGTGAACTATCCGATCAAGAGTGGGTGCAGCGCAAATCGGAATATGTGGGAGCAGTAGTTCGACCGACCGAACCCATTCTGGACTTTAGGAGGTGCAAGCACAATTTGCAAATAATGTTGCATTTGTGGCACAACCCTATATGGCAGCGTTTGCAACAAGAGGTGAGTCAAATGGGGAAGAAATTATGCAAGCTGCCCTAGGGCAAATGCAGAGTGAGCATCTGCATTGGTACTTGCATATTGTAGGGCCTCCACTGTGTCCTGCAAGAGACATGCGCACACGAACTTGCTGTGATCATGTATGACGATCTGCTTGGTATGAGAGGCCCAGATTGAAAGATATGTGTGGATGCTGCAATACTTGCCTATGAGCAGCAATTTCGATGTGCGGCTGGTGCAGCGCACCTGATGCTGGGTCAGCAATTTTATGCGCAGCGAATTTACTTGAAGAGGTACATGCGAGAGGTGGTGATAGGGGATGTGGGCATGAATGCCAGAGCAGCTGCAAGTCCAAAAGGATGCCCAAAGCCGCAATAATTGAAGCCTTGTAGGCGTTGCATGATGACCAGTGTAACATTGCAGTTGTAATTAGCTAATGTGGAAGCATTGGGCATTCTTGCTCTGGAGGTGAAGTAGGTCTGCCGCTGCCTGTCTGGTGTTGCTGCTGTCGCCAAGGGTGGATGCAGCGATGCTGCTGCCTGTAGAAAACATAAATTATTTTGGACAGACCGCTAAATACACGTTTTGGAAACTGCAGGCGGTACAAACAGACAGTCTGGCGGGGACGCTGGCCTTGGTGGCGGGACCCAAGCCGGCCGGAAATTCCGCATGTTTGCTGTGCGCAACACCAGCGCGGCACCGGTGAGAAGAGAACGAGGTGATTGGAAGGATTTCAATACAACAGAATTAAGGAAAAGTGAGATGTTTGGGGGAATTTCAGATTTGTGGCTGATGATACACAGAGCAGTATCTCAAAATTCGCTTGGGGAAGACATCAGGTGCCGTGGAGGCTGCAGGGCTGAATTATTACTAAAGGGCCATTCTTACAATGAACACACCTGCCATGATGGCCGCCGTCTAGCTCGGCTAGCCGTTGTGTGATATGTTTTTTATGAGGCTCAATCCTCCGACCAGCTTCTGATTTACCTCCCCCTACAAAGTGGCAACCGACACCCGCCACCAAGTCACTGCAACTTTCCCTTTCTTTTCTTTTTCAGGCAGGTGGCCCTTGATGACTGTTGGGATGCCGTTACACGCAATGTGAAGAACTGGGCGTGGGCATTCATGCGTGGTTTGCGCACTCTTGGGTTTGAGGTCACCATTCGCTTTGATACATTGGCTCATGTGCAGCTTGACGCTGTGCTGCAGCTTTTGGATGCCAAGGTCTCGCATGTTTGGGATGATCTCGACCTTTGCCCTAGGACTTGCCCGTCTCAGAAGGCCACATTGTGCACATACCATCGCTGGTTTGCTCGGCCTGTCGGCTTGTGCCGCCCAGGGTTGGTTGTCCAGCAGCCTCTTAGCGCTCGCTGCATGCATGTGTTTCTGAAGTTTAGGATGGGGTACCATAGCCTGCCCAATGTCTGTGGCCAATGGCCCGGATTCCTCGCGCCCAGCGCGTGTGCCTGCCTGCAATGTGACCAGCACGTGCTTGGGGATGAGCGTCACCTTGCTTTTGAGTGTCCTGCACTTTTTGGGGGGAATCGAAAATTGCTGCTCTTGGAGATCATTTTGGAGTGTAAACTACTGCATTCTCCGCCAAGAATATATTATTATTATTGTTGGTACACGCTCTTCCTGCCAAGGGGCAAGGTGCGTCCTGCAGACAAGCTGCAATTGAAGGCTGCCATACTTATACCCCTTGTTGGACTCGCCAGATCCAAGCAAGACCCAATCTGTGGGCATGGTGCTCGGTATCCAATATGATTTACATCGCCCCTCGCAAGCCGGGGCAAAATAAGGTACCCATCATTAAATTGGTGATGTGTTGCCAGCCTGATTGTGTGCGTGTGAACCGAAGCTGAAAAGCTCATCGATATGTTTTTGCCCAATTCAGCAGGTTTCAACTCCCCCTGGAGAGGAATAGGCACCGTGTCAGAGGTGGCCTGTCACCTCCCGATGAAAATAACATGAAGTCGACGTTTGACGGCACAGTGAGCGATAGCTGGTCGTGATTGAAGCCAAGGGCTGCTTTGAAGACAGTAGAATACTTGAAATGTGGCTTCAAATCGGTCAAAACCTCTTACATTGCTGCTTTTAGCCCCTTTGTATGAATGCAATCAGTTCACGCCACAGGGATGTAGACGCGTGTAAGACGTGGTTTCAGTTTATATGAGTCCTACAAAAACCGATTTTCAACCATGTCCCACTATTAGACTCCGTAAGAATGCCAGCCTGGACGCAAGGATGCCGTCTGGGAAACATGCTCTTCTTGATAGGTCGAATGGTCGTCCCCTGTGACAGTGTCACAGTGCACCGATTGCGCTGGAGATTGCAGACAGAATTAATGCAACTGTTCCGCTTATCACGGCATTGCGGACCTGAGCAGACAACTTTTCCCAGCATGTTTCTCCCAGAAAAAACGGTACACACGTAAAACCACACGTAAAAAAGGAGTTGTTCTCATCAAGCTTGGCTTGCAGTATTGATATTGGCATCTGGGAAAATACCAGCCAATAGCGGTAGAGATTAGAAAAATGAGGCTCCCAGATAGTTTCGGCTGCAGGTTCACGCCTTCTGGAATCACAAGGATCCACAAACGGGTGAGGTTGCACGCCTCTACCTTTGAACGTGCGCTCTTTGACTGATGAACATAATTTTTTGATTACAATGAATGTTATGTAGTCACATTGAGTTGAATCCGTCACAGTGCCCACCAATCGGGAATGTTTTTTGTCGCACGCGGAAGTGTGAACCCAGATCGTGTGACACTCTGAAACCTGTGTCACTCGGGGAGCTGTAAGTGGAAGAGTAGCCTTGCAGGAGGCGGTGCTCAATCTATGATTTCACCAACCTGATTACATTGTGAGGCGCATCCGTTGATATTGACCCAGGATGGGGCCTATACAATAAACACGAAGGAGGGTGGCGGATGATCACACAATCCAGGTTAACCATGACCTCCCCTAACCTCTAAGGGCTTTCATTCATTCCCTATAATCACGTAGGGTATGTCAGGTTTTCAGAGGTTCACACTATACGTTCACAGGTGTAAAATCTCCCCCTCCTGAGCTGCTGACGTCCACGTGAGGCCCGCACAACACCTTAGGGACAAACAATTCAGAAGACATCTTTCAGTCACTAGGAACCTGGTCCTAGATCTGACACGCATGATATGTCTTTTCCATCGGCATCTGGCCCTCAGGCGCAACACAGAGTGTTCGACAGCTTCACAAGAAGTGTCCTCAACAGAGTTCATACTATCAGATAATCATCAAGGCAATTGCAAGCCTTGTGGACGTGTCGCTAAACAGATCACCACATTTATTGAGCGGTTTTTAAATTACAGCCTTCCACCTGGGCCCCTACTGGGCTCCAACACACATCACATGAGAGTTCATTGCACACATGTAAGGCAGTCACACAGTGTGACACATTGCTGACAGGAGTGGAGCTTCAGGTCACCAGAGCAGTGGTGGCAGCGCTGCAGATGAATAGCTGCACATCTGAGATGCCTCCAGTCGCATTTGTGTAGCATAAGTCTGTGTGAGCTGTTACGAAGGTATTTTCACCTGTGAAGAAATCTTACTTAGGACAGTCTTAGGATGTAATCAAGTATGCTGAGAGGAGTCTGCCGTGTTCCGCTCCTAAAAACCTCTTATTGTAGAAATATCCTTCTACACTAAACTGTTTTAATTGCCTTTTACCATTCGGTTGCGCCTCAACAAAGAGCTGACTGAGGCTGCTGTGCTGATGCGTACAAATTCGTTTGCGGATTGCTTTGTGCGCTTATGGGGACGCAAAGGAATGCATGCAAGGGGAAATTGGGATAACGGCGAGTTATTGTCCACGTTGTTGGACTTTGCAGCACCTGACTTACCAAGCGTGTGTGAACGGTCAAGAGAAGAGAATGATTATGATAGGTTTGTCGACTGTTTCAATGAAGCGCATCCAACACTACTCTCGCTGGCAAAGTTCATGCCCATCAGGGTTTTCCGGCCCTTGCGGGGTTCTTGGGGGGGGGGGGGGGGGCGGGGGGGGGGGTGGGGGGGCCGCCCCCCCCCCGCGACCGGCTGCACGCCTCGCGGATTACAAGCCCCAGCCACCGAGTCCACACACGAACTTTGA
>JADEYI010001816.1_pt1 | contig 13417 bp, 10 predicted proteins | sample 8542331 | NCBI WGS metagenome assembly JADEYI01 (sample SAMN16510988, study PRJNA670497) | mine drainage metagenome | isolation source: biofilm near Copperflume 1 | place: Germany: Marsberg coppermine Kilianstollen | collected 2018-02 | reverse complement strand
GAACAGGTTGGAAGGCCCTGCGCTCGCTTTCGCCGGACATGAACAGCCTGGTGATGATCGGAACGGGTGCGGCTTTTTGGTATAGCACTGCGATTACCATCCTGACCAGCTTTGCACCTCAGCTTTTGCCTGCCAAGGCCCAGCATGTCTACTTCGAGGCAGCGGGCGTGGTGATCACCCTGATTTTGCTGGGCAAATACCTCGAGGCTATCGCCAAGGGTCGCACCAGCGAGGCCATGAAAAAGCTGCTAAGCCTACAAGCCAAAACCGCCAGGGTGCTGCGAGACGGAGCCGAGCTAGAAATTCCCGTAGACGAGGTGTTGCCCGGTGATAGGGTGAGCGTGCGTCCTGGTGAAAAAATCCCGGTGGACGGGGTGGTGCTCTCGGGCCATAGCTATATAGACGAAAGCATGATTACCGGCGAGCCCATCCCGGTGAGCAAAGCCGCAGGGGCCCAGGTAGTGGGGGGAACCCTCAACCAAAACGGAGCCCTCATCTTCAAAGCCACTGCCGTGGGCGCGGATACCCTGCTCGCGCAGATTATAGGTTTGGTCGAACACGCCCAAGCCTCCAAGCCCGCCATTCAGGGGCTGGCAGACCAGGTAGTGGCGGTGTTTACCCCTATCGTGCTGGGCATCGCCGCCCTGACCGCCTTGGTCTGGCTGGTGTTCGGCGGGGAGAATGCCCTCTCTTTGGCCTTGGTGAATACTGTGGCCGTATTGATTATCGCCTGCCCCTGCGCGATGGGCCTGGCAACCCCAGTGAGCGTGATGGTGGGCACGGGCAAGGCCGCCGAGATGGGGGTGCTCTTCCGCAAAGGCGAGGCCCTCCAGACCCTGCAAGAGGCCCGGGTAATCGCCCTCGACAAGACCGGAACCCTGACCAAGGGCAAACCCGAACTCACCGACTTACAGGTTCAGGAGGGTTTTGACCAGACCCAGGTGCTGCGCCTGGTGGCTTCGGTAGAGCGTAAATCCGAGCACCCTGTAGCCCAGGCCATCGCCAAAGCAGCTCAGGAAAGGGGTTTGGAACTGCTCGAGCCCCTCGAGTTTGCCGCCATCCCTGGTTATGGAGTGGTGGGGAGTGTGGGCATCTACCGAGTGGATGTGGGGGCCGACCGCTACATGGCCCAACTGGGCCTGGAGGTGAGCTCCTTCGCTGCCGAAGCCCGGCGCTTGGCTGATCAGGGCAAAAGCCCCCTTTATGCGGCCATCAACCAAAAGCTGGCGGCTATTATTGCGGTTGCCGATCCCATCAAAGAAGGTACACCTCAGGCCATCGCTGCGCTGCACCAGCAGGGCTTCAGGGTAGCCATGATTACCGGGGATAACCAGCGAACCGCCCAGGCCATCGCTCGCCAACTGGGCATTGACCAGGTACTCGCCGAGGTGCTCCCCGATGGCAAGGCCGAGGCTGTAAAGCAACTCCAGGCCAAAGGCCACAAGGTGGCGTTCGTAGGTGATGGCATCAACGATGCCCCGGCCCTGGCCCAATCCGATATCGGATTGGCGATTGGTACTGGAACCGATGTGGCGATTGAAACTGCCGATGTAATCCTGATGTCGGGCAACTTGCGCGGTGTACCCAACGCCATCGCGCTTTCTCGAGCTACCCTTTCCAACATCCGCTTCAACTTGTTCTGGGCATTTGCCTACAACGCGGTGCTAATTCCAGTAGCGGCCGGGGTGCTATTTCCCCTCAATGGCTGGCTGCTCTCGCCCGTATTGGCTGGGGCAGCTATGGGGCTCTCGAGCGTCTTTGTGCTCTCTAACGCTCTGCGACTGCGGGGTTTCCGGCCCCCACTACGGGCGGAAGCTGAGACAAGTCAGCGGCAGCCGGGCCAAGCCATACCCGCATAAAGAGGGGAGAATCAAAGATGGTGCGAGGCTCGAGAACCGGTTTGCAGCATGGCCGTGAACCCCCAGAGGGCGGTGAGGCAATCCGAATACGGCGGCCAGACCTATTATTTCTGCTCCCCGATGCGGAGCCACAGAAGTACGCCCAGGCCGAAGATCACGGTGGGCACGAATAGCCTGAGGCGCAAAGGAGCACCCATGAGCGAAGTAATGGAAAAAGACAAATCCCTCGGCCTGTTCGTGGCGGGTCTCAAGGTCGGTAGAGACAAAGTTAAAGACCGCGAGGCTTTTGTAGCCCGCTCCCAGGCCAAATACAGCGCACCCACGGTGGGCGGCTTCCAGATGCTGGGTTTGGGTGGCTCCTGTGGCAAGCCTGCCTTCTTGCTGCCGTTTGCCACCCGCTGGACGCTGGAAAAGGTGCTGGCCTTGGAAATTGTAGCTGAAAACTTTGGTATGCGCTTGGAGTACGGGGCCTACCCTCATCTGAAGTTGCCTGACGAGACCGAGATTGCTGCGGTTCACGACTGGTTGCACGAGACCCACGTCTATCTACGTCCTTCGTACAACCGCAAGGAAGAGCTTATCTGGGCGATTGCCGATGCGCTGCGGTCTACTGAAGCTGGAACCCCGACCTAGCCGATCCGCGCTAGCCCCCAGCCTTTGGGGTTGAGGGTTTTTTGCGTGCAACGCGCTGAGTGAACCGGTTGGTGACACCTTCCCAATTGCCCTGGATAGCCTCGAGGGCTTCACGGCTTTTCCCGGCACGGAGTGACTCGAGGATGGCCCGGTGCTCCCTAACAGATTCTATTGCGTCTTTGGAGTCAAAATGGGCCAGCTCGAGGCGGCGCAACTTAGTCTTTAAATCCGCTAAAACGTGGGCTAACTCGTGGCTGCCGGAGCACCCGATCCAAACCTGGTGGAAAGCGTTGTCGGCTTCTAGCGCAGCCTTGGCTTGGTGGAGCTCGATGGCTTTGGCTAACTTAGTATTGATGGTTTCTAGCAGGGTGAAATCAGCTTCGCTTAACTTAGGCTGGGCTAGCTCCAGTGCGTAGACTTCTAAGCGCTGAACGATACCGTACAACTCGTCGGCCTGCTCGGGATTGAGCAGTGCTACCCGCGTCCACTTGTGCGAGGCTGTTTCTACTAGCCCCTCATCTTCTAGCCTGCGTAAAGCCTCCCGTACTGGCGTACGGCTGACCTCGAGAGCCTGGGCCAGCTCCAAATCCTTGATGGGTTCTCCCGGTTGCAGGATACCGTCAATGATCCAGTCATGCAACTGTTGGTAAACCTGTTCTCGAGCTAACTTTCGCTTGACCTTACGAACCCGATTTGGCAATGGCATAGGGGTATTGTATCAAAACCCTTGACATCTCAAATGCAGTATGTCATATACTACTGATAAAGTTGTTTAGCCTAAAATCTTCAGGAAGTTTGTCTTGATTGACCTGACTCGCGCCCGCAACGAAACCCCCGGCATTCGCTCGGTGGCGCATTTTAACAATGCTGGGGCGGCTCTTATGCCGCAGATAGTGCTCGAGGCAGTAAAAACCCATCTTGACCTCGAGGCAGAAATAGGTGGGTATGAGGCTGCACGAACGGTGACAGAGCGGCTCGAGGGGGTCTATGCCTCTCTGGCTCGATTGATTAACTGCTCTCCGCGAGAAATTGCCGTGGTCGAGAATGCTACTCGGGCCTGGGATATGGCCTTTTATAGCATCCCCTTCCGCGCGGGAGACCGCATCCTCACCAGCCAGGCCGAGTACGCCAGTAATTACATTGCCTACTTGCAAGTAGCAAAACGCAGTGGGGCTATAGTGGAAGTCATCCCTAACGATGCCTATGGGCAAGTAGATATTGAACAATTGGCAAAGCTGCTCGAGCGTCCTACCCGCTTGGTCTCCATCACGCACATCCCCACTAACGGTGGTTTGGTGAACCCTGCTGCTGAAATTGGTCAGCTAACCCGTGAGCGGGGTGTGCTATACCTGCTTGATGCTTGTCAGTCGGTGGGCCAGATGCCCGTGGACGTGGCAGCCATCGGCTGCGACCTGCTCTCGGCCACCAGCCGCAAGTACCTGCGGGGTCCACGCGGGGTTGGCTTTCTTTATGTGCGGGAGGGGGTGCTGGAGGGGCTCGAGCCCCCCTTCTTGGATCTTCATGCAGCAACCTGGGTAGCCCCACAGTGCTATGAACTCCAACCCACGGCCAAACGCTTCGAAAACTGGGAATGCAGCATTGCGGCCAAACTCGGGCTAGGAGTGGCCGTGGATTATGCCCTTCGGTGGGGATTAGAAACCACCTGGCTTTACGTCCAGAAGTTGGGCCAGTACATGCGTGAGGCCGTGAGTGAACTTCCAGGGGTGCAAATGCATGATCAGGGCCGGGTGCAGTGTGGCATCGTATCGTTCACTCTAGCGGGCCACACTCCTGATGCGATTCGCCAATGTCTGAGCGAACAAAAGATTAATGTCAACGTCTCCCGTGCCCCCTCAACCCTACTCGATATGACCTATCGGGGCATCCAAGATTTGGTGCGGGCTTCGGTACATTACTACAACAATCTCGAGGAGATTGATCGGATGGTAAAAGCACTGCAAGCCATGATGCACGAGGTGAGGGTTTAGGAGGGGGAAGCCATGAAGCAGTGGAAACTCGGATGGGTAAGTGTATCGGTGTTGGCCTTATTCGCGGGTGGAGCCTCGAGCCTGATCCAACAAGCGCATAGTCAGGGCGCTAGCCTGCTGGCTCAGGTCAAAGCCAGGGGGGTGCTACGGGTCGCCAACACTCAGGCCAGCCCGCCTTGGAGCCTGATTGATGACAAGAAGCAACTGGTGGGATTTGATGTGGATGTAGCCACTGAACTCGCCAAGCGCATGGGTATCCCCAAGGTGGAATTTGTGGTGGGGCGCTTCGCCGACTTTATTGTCGGAATCGAGTCCGGCAAGTACGACATGGTGATCGCCGGACAGACCATTACGGAGGAGCGCAAGAAGGTAGTGGACTTTTCTGCCCCCTACCAGGCTATCAGCGTCTCGGTATTTACCCGGCCCAGCCGTGTCGAGCAGTTCAAGAACTTGGACGATCTAAACGGTAAGCGGGTGGCAGTGACAGCAGGTACCACCCAGGAAAAATTCTTGCGGGATAAGATTCCCGGAGCTACTCCCAAAACCTACGAGAACGGCACTTTGGCACTCTTGGACGTTTCGTTTGGACGGGCCGATGCAGGTGTTTTCAATCGCTTCGTTGGAGCCTATCTGGCCCAGAAAAATGGGTTTTTGGTGGCCCCAGCTTTTGACATAGGAGTAGAACTCAACGCCATGAGTTTCCGTAAGGGTGAACCTGAGTTCAAGGTGGCGGTGGATAAAGCCCTGGCCGAGATGATCGCGGATGGTACCCTCACGGCTATCTCCAAGCGCTGGTTGGGTGGGCAGGATATGGTAGCCGCGCTGGCAAAGTACGCCAAGTAGACTGGATTCGGACATGCTTGAGACCCTGCGAAACGCCGCACCCTTCCTGCTCCAGGCTCTCTGGACCACCCTCTGGCTGGGGGTGGTCTCCTTCGCCCTGAGCCTAGCAGTAGGTTTACTGGTGGCGGTGGTACGACTGTACGGCCCGCCGATCCTGCGCCTCCTGGCAGCGGCCTTCGTCTCGGTGGTGCGGGGCACACCGCTCCTGACCCAGATTCTGCTGGTGTATTACGGCTTACCCCAGCTGGGCGTGACCATTGAGGCTATCCCAGCGGTGATTCTGACCTTGGCCCTGCACGCCGGGGCTTACACCAGCGAGGATATCCGGGGCGGAATGCAATCAGTGGATCGGGGGCAGTGGGAGGCAGGTTACACCGTGGGTATGTCCTTCGCCCAGGTGCTGCGGCGGATCATCCTTCCTCAGGCGGTGCAGGTGATTACCCCATCTCTGGGCAACCGCTTTATTACTATGATCAAGGACACCTCGCTGGCCTCAGTGGTGACGGTGGTGGAGCTGACCCGAGTGGCTGAGCAGGTGGGTTCGGCGACCTTCCGCTATATCGAGATGTTTGTTATCGTAGCCATCATTTACTGGGGGGCGAACTCACTTTTGTCGGTGGGTCAGGCCAGGCTCGAGCGACACCTGCGGAGGGCTTATCAGTGAACCCCGAAGAATTGCATGCCCAAGGTATTCCACACCCTCACCAGAGCAGGGCATGCCAGATTCGGGCCGAGGGCCTGCACAAGCGCTTTGGGGCACTTGAGGTGCTCAAGGGGGTCTCGCTCAGCATAAACAAGGGCGAGGTGGTGGTGATCATGGGGCCTTCTGGTTCTGGGAAAACCACCCTGATTCGCTGCATCAACTTTCTGGAGGAGCCCGACCAGGGGCGAGTGATGGTTTGCGGTCTCGAGGTGGAGAGCGGTGGGCGGGGAGGTGAGCGGGGCCGCCGGATTCGCCAGCTCCGGGCCAAGGCCGGGATGGTCTTCCAAAGCTTCAACCTATTTCCCCACATGACCGCCCTCGGCAACGTGATTGAAGGCCCTTTACAAGTACTAAGAATGTCCAAGGCTGAGGCTGAAGTTCTGGGTGTCCAGTTGCTGGCAAAGGTGGGATTGGATGCCAAGGTTCACGAGTATCCCTCACGCCTTTCCGGCGGTCAGAAGCAGCGCGTCGCCATCGCCCGCGCCCTTGCCATGAGCCCCGAGGTGGTGCTCTTCGACGAGCCTACCAGCGCTCTCGACCCCGAGCTGCACGAGGAAGTCTTGCAGACTATGCGTCAGCTCGCAAAAGACGGTATGACCATGATCGTGGTCACCCACGAGGTCAAGTTCGCCCGTGAGGTAGCCGACCGAGTGATATTCATGGATGGCGGGGTGATCGTCGAGGAAGGCCCCCCGGCGGAGTTTTTCGCCAACCCTAGGCATCCACGCACCAGGGCTTTTCTGCGATTGGTCGAGTAGCGGTTTTATAAGGTCACGTCCGACACAGGGTATCCTCGAGTGAGGATACTACCCAACCAGCTCCACCTCTGGCCTGGGCCGGCCATCTATCGGGGGCTCGGATACGATTCCACGCCCCACCACCATCAGGCCGCGCAGCTCGGGCTGGGCTTGGGCGGGCTATTGGGGCTATCCCAAGGCCGGGCTTCGTAGTGTCGCCCGGTGGACTTCGCCGGGACAGAATCGCTGTTCGTGTGGTCGGAAAGCCTGACTGTGAGCCACGCCCTCGATACCCGGCAGGGATTATATCTCCCTAACTCCTGCGCATAACACGAGGCTTACTACAGCGCTGAGGGGCGACCTGAAAGGGATCACCAGCCCCCGGCTCGACCAGATCATCCTCTTGCCCACCCCACCAGGGGTGGGTTATACTGTGAGCCGGAGGTGTCTCTGTGAGACACTAGGGAGGTGGCACACATGCAGCACACCCATGACCAGAGCGAGGTGCTCGAGGTTTCCCTCGAGGACTGCTACAACGCTTCCGAACAAGCTGGTTTAGAAGAGGCCTTAAAGCGCCTACCTGGCGTGAGCGCAGTTCACCTGGATCGCACCCGCGCAGTGGCCCACCTGAGCTATAACCCAGCTCAGACCGACCCTGCCACCCTGCACCAGGAGATACAGCGTGCAGGCTACAGTTGCACCCATAGTGAACACGACGAATCTTGCTGCCAGCCGGGGCATCCCAAAGTTGCCAGTAATGATGTGCCCCATGAGATAAATCGAGCACAGCCCAATCCAGCTCCTGCGGCGACCGTGGATCACGCCGCCATGAGCCACGCACCCGGCCAGGCCATGACCCCTGCCCAACACCGGGCGATGGGGCCCGCAGCTCACGATGAGCACGCCGGGCACGGCACTCCAGACGACATGCTGCGGCGCTTTCTGATCTCCCTCGGGCTCACCCTGCCGGTGGTGATTTTCTCGCCACTGGGGGCTATCGTGGGCTTCCCGGCTATGCCTCCCTTGGGTATCTCGCTGGGGCTATGGGGTTTTGTGCTAGCGACCCCAGTAGTGCTATGGGGGGGCTGGCCCTTCATCAGTGCGGCTTGGCGAGCCCTGAGACGCGCTGAGGTCAACATGATGACCCTGATCGCCCTGGGCATTCTGGTGGCCTATACCTACTCGCTGGCGGCGACCGTCTTGTTCCCAGGCGACGTTTTCTATGAGGCTGCCGCCATGCTGACCACCCTCAGCCTGCTGGGGCACTGGCTCGAGATGCGCGCCCGCTTTGCCACCGGGCGAGCCGTGGAAGCCCTCTTGAAGCTGGCTCCGGCCACCGCCAGGGTGCTGCGGGGCGGGCAAGAAGTAGAAGTTCCCCTCGAGCAGGTGGTGGTGGGTGACGAGATTATCGTCAAGCCGGGAGACCGTATACCAGTAGATGGTGAGGTGCTCTCGGGGTCGTCCTATGTAGACGAGTCCATGATTACCGGCGAGCCCATCCCGGTTGCCAAAACCCAGGGTGCCAAGGTCATCGGCGGCACGGTGAACGGAACTGGGGCCTTCAACTTCAAGACTACTGCCGTGGGAGCCGACACTGCCTTATCGCGCATCGTGCAGATGGTGCAAAACGCCCAGGCTTCCAAGGCCCCGGCCCAGCGTCTGGCTGACCAGGCCGGAAAGGTGCTGGTATACGTAGCCCTGTCTGCCGGGCTGCTGACCTTTCTCTACTGGACGCTGGCGACGAACCAGCCCCTGGTGTTTGCCATCACGGTTGCAGTCTCGACCATCGTGATCGCCTGCCCGGACGCGCTGGCCCTGGCGACCCCCACAGCCATTACGGTAGGGGTGGGTAAGGCCGCCCGCGAGGGGGTGCTCTTCAAGAACGCTACCGCCCTGGAACTCACCGCTGGGGTGGACACCGTGGTTTTCGACAAGACCGGAACCCTCACCGAGGGCAAGCCTGCCCTCACCGACCTGATTCCCGCCGGGGGCATCAAGGAGCAAGAACTGCTCCACTTCGCGGCCTCCGCCGACCAGCCTTCGCAGCACCCCTTGGCTGAAGCCATCGTGCGCGGGGCTAAGGAGCAGGGGGTGGAAGTCCGCCCGCCCGACACTTTCGACTCTATTCCCGGTTACGGGGTGGTGGCCAGGGTGCAGGGCCAGAAAGTGCTGATCGGGAATAAAAAGCTAATGGAGCGCGAAGGGGTTAGCCTGGGGAGCCTCGAGGCGGCTGCCCAGAAGCTCACCGAGGAGGGTAAGACGGCCATGTACGTGGCCGTAGATGGCCAGGCATCGGGCGTGGTCGCGGTGGCTGATACCATCCGCCCCAGCGCCCTCGAGGCGGTTAAGGCCCTGCACGCCATCGGGGTCAAAACGGTGATGCTGACCGGGGACAACCGTCACACTGCTCAGGCGGTAGCTCGCCAGATCGGGCTGGACACGGTAATTGCCGAGGTGTTGCCGGAAGACAAGGCCAACCAGATCAAGCAATTGCAAACCGGGGGTGCGAAGGTGGCGATGGTGGGAGACGGGGTGAACGATGCTCCGGCGCTGGCCGAGGCCGAAGTGGGTATCGCCATCGGGGCCGGAACCGATGTGGCGGTGGAGACCGCCGATGTGGTGCTGGTCAAGAACAACCCCGCCGATGTGGCCCGCAGCATCCAACTGGCTAAAGCAGTACGGGGCAAGATCAAACAAAACTTGTTCTGGGCTGTCATTTATAACCTGATTGCGATTCCCATCGCTGCGGGAGGGCTGTATTACAGCCTGGGCATCCTGCTCAAGCCAGAGTTCGCCGCCCTGGCCATGAGCGCTTCGACCATCACCGTGACTTTCAACGCCCTGCTGCTCAACCGGGTGCGTTTTGCCAGGGGATAGAGCGGTTTTTACGAATACTTCTTTCCCTGACCTACTCCCACGAGAGCTGCCAGACTATAGAAGGGCCAGGAGGCCCGCTACGACTCGCCCTTCCACAGAATGCGCCCGCAGGAGGGGCAGCGCACTACCTTGTTGCCCGCGTGAACCTGCTGGGCAACGTGCATGGGCAGTTGTACGTTGCAGGCGGTGCAGCGGTAGCCGGAGGCAGTTTTGGCCATTCGGGCCAGACCGGTGCCTTTGCGGGCGCGGCGGATGGACTCGTACTCGCGCACGATATTGGCCGGGATATTGGCGGCTAGGCCATCGCGCTCGGTTTTTTTCTGCTGGTAGGCGGCTTCCAGAGCCTCGATGCGGGCCTTATTGGCTGCTTCCATCTCGTCTAGTTTGGGCTTGGCTTGGTCTACCTTAGCCTTCACTACCGCAATTTCTGCCTCGAGCTTGTCCATCTGTACCATCAGAGGCATGATCTCGCCTTCAATTTTTTTCTTGTCATTGCCCTCGAGTTCCTCGATGCGATCGTCGAGCTGGCGTATCTGCTCGCCGTACTGGGTCTGCTCTTTGGCGCTCCCAGCCCGCATCTGGGCATCTTGGGCCTTGCTTTTTTTGCCCTTGAGGTCTTGCAGTTCCAAGTCGGCCCGGTGATAGGCGATACGCACCTCACGCAACCGGTCTTGTAAGTCTGCGACTTGGGTTTCCAGGATAACCAAGCTGGCCCTGGCGGCCCCCAACTCCTCGGGAATCTGCCCCTGATCTTCACGAATACGATCTAGCTCGAGGTCTCTATCTTGCAAATGATTCAACTGGGCCAGTGGGTCCATTCCGAACCCAGTCTAAGCCACTGATCACCGAGGTTGCAAACTGGGCCGGGGAAATATTAGCCCAGCACCGAGTTATACCGGGTTTACCTGGATCATCGGTATCGGGCATCCTCTCATCCCTACCGGTTCCTCAGGGGTCAGGGATTCCACTACAATCCTCTACTCCGGCTCATTTGAGATAGGGATTATGGGCCAGCTCGTAGCCAATCGTGGTGTGGGGGCCGTGGCCGGGGTAGACCAGGGTTTGAGGGGGCAGCTTGGTGAGTTTTTGCAGCGACTCGAACAGGTCTTGGGGGTTCGATTGCGGCAGGTCGTAGCGCCCGATGGCTTCCCTGAACAACACGTCCCCAGAAATCAGCAGCCCGTCCTTGTAAAAGGCCAGATGCCCAGGGCTGTGGCCGGGAACCCAAAGAACCTCGAGGCCCAAGCCGAAATCCAATGCCTGCCCTTCCTGCAAAAACCCGTTGGGTTCGGGGGGCGTGGGAAGCGAAAGCCCCCAACGGGCGGCAGACTGCGCGGAGCTAGTATATAGCGAGAGGTCGTTTGGGTGCAGGTAAACCGAGAGTTTCAGGGTTTCTACCAATGGGGCTACCGCCCCAACGTGGTCGAAGTGGGCGTGGGTGAGCAGAATAGCCTCGGGCTCGAGCCCGACCTGCTCGATTTCTGCCAAGATGCGCCCAGCCTCGTCACCAGGGTCTATCACAACTCCCCGCTTGCCTTCTCCCAGCAACAAATAAGTGTTTTCTTGCAAAGGGCCCACGGTGAGGCTATAGACTTGCATAGAGCTTAGCCTATCCTGGTTTTCTAGATTTTTGCCGCTATCGCACTAGCCCCAACCGCAAGGTCAAAAGCGACCCCCACAAATTGCGGGGTGGTCGCCAATCTGGGGGGTCGCTTTGATCCCCAACGCTCGAGGGGTTTACCTGACTTTGCGGTGGCCCTGGAGGGGAGGCCAGCCTCATGGTTGTGGGCAGGTGGAAGGGGATATGCTGGGTTGATATGCTCCCGTTGCTTCTATCGCTGCTGCATACCACCAACGACTTGTTTGGCGCATTTTTGGCCCCACTTTTGCCCAAACTGCAAATTGCTTTCGGGGTGGGCTATGGGGCGGTTTCGCTTTTGGTAGCCCTCCAATCCCTCACCGGCAGCTTGCTCCAGCCCCTGGCGGGGCTTATCGCTGACCGCTACGACCGGCGCATCCTGGCGGCCTTGGGGCCGGTGCTGATGGCTCTAGGGAGTGGCCTGCTGGGCTTTTTCCCCAGCTTGTGGGTAGCGGGGTTGATGCTGGCCCTTTCGGGGTTGGGCTCGGCCTTGTTTCACTCCGCAGGCGCGGCCCTGGTGGGACAGTACGCCGACCCCGCACGGCGCGGCTTCTGGCTGAGCGTGTTTTCTACCGGGGGGTTTGTCGGCATGACCCTGGCCCCAGCCCTATCGCTGACCATTGCCAATAGCCACACCGGGTTGCGGGGATTGGCCGGGCTAGTGCCCCTGGCCCTGATTCCCGCCACTTTGCTTATAGTTTTTGCCCCCAAAATCCTCCTGCGCGGCAAGCCCTCTACCTTTTCTGACCTGCGGCGGGTATTTAAGGGACAAGTGGCCCGGCTGTGGGCCGTAACCACGCTGCGCAGTGTGGTTTTTATGAGTTTTTCTACCACCATCCCCTTCTGGTTTCACTCGAGGGGCCTTTCCGACGACTGGGTCAAGGTGGTGCTCACCGTGTACAACCTCGCGGCCACGGCGGGGGCTTTTTTGGGCGGTACGCTCTCAGACCGCCTGGGGCGGCGCACGGTGGTGGTGGGGACGATGCTTGCGGCAATTCCGCTGTATGTGCTGCTGCTCATTTTGCCACCGGAAAACGGGTTGTATCTGCCGATTCTGGCCCTGACCGGCGCACTCATGAACGCGGTGGTTCCGGTGGCGGTGGCCATGGCCCAAGAGCACGAGCCCCAGCAGATGGCAACGGTTTCGGGCCTGCTGATGGGCTTTACCTGGGGTTTTGCCGGACTCTTATACGGGGTGGTCGGCCCCTTGGTCGAGCGTTTCGGGGCTACTGAGAGTTTGGCGGCGCTGGGTCTGTTGCTCATTCCGGCCCTGACCCTTTCGCTCTCGGTGCGCGAGGCCAGGCGCTTGGCCCCGGTGGCCGGGGATTGATGGAACCATCACTCTTATACCAATGTTCGGTGACGATCTAACCGAGCTTGTATTAGCCCTACGACTCGAGGCAAAGCTCGGTGGAAAGTTATGCCGGAAAACTCTTGCCCGGCTATACTGTCAGGATGGGGCACAGTTTTGCCCCCTAGAAACTTATGCGATTGGTCGTACTGAGCGGACAAAGCGGAGCGGGCCTGACCTCGGCGCGGATGGCCCTCGAGGATTTGGGCTATTACTCCGTGGAAAACCTGCCCCCTGCCCTGTGGAGTGGGCTACTGGAGTCGTTGCAGCAAGCCGACATCGAAAAAGTGGTGGTGGTAGTAGACATTCGCACCCGCAAACTGCTCGAGCCGGTGGAAGAAGTGCTCAGCCAGCTTCGGCCCTTCATCATCTACCTCGAGGCCAAAAGCGACGTGCTTTTGAAGCGCTACAACCTTTCGCGCCGCTTGCATCCCCTGGGCATGGGCAATCTGATTCGAGAGATTGACGAGGAGCGGCTGGCGCTGGCTACCTTCCGCGACCGGGCCGACTTGGTTATAGACACCTCAGACCGCACTCCCAGACAACTCAAAGAGGTGCTCGAGTCGGCTTTGGGCGAGGAAGAGGGCTTCATGCTGCGGGTTTTCTCCTTCGGCTTCAAGTGGGGGCCACCCCAGGATGCCGACCTGGTGCTGGACGTGCGGGCCTTGCCCAACCCCTACTACGAGGCCCGGCTCAAGACCCTCCCCGGCACGGATCCCGAAGTAGCTGCGTATATCTTTGCTGACAAAGCCCAGGAGCCGTTTTACCGCTCGTTGCTGACCACCAC
>JADEYI010001815.1_pt1 | contig 13422 bp, 8 predicted proteins | sample 8542331 | NCBI WGS metagenome assembly JADEYI01 (sample SAMN16510988, study PRJNA670497) | mine drainage metagenome | isolation source: biofilm near Copperflume 1 | place: Germany: Marsberg coppermine Kilianstollen | collected 2018-02 | reverse complement strand
AAACGCAGCTCTGTCCCGACTCCGGTTATCAAAGTCGCGGTCTATGAAAGCGGTTTTGACCTGTTCTCAAACCCCGAGCCCGAGATACAAACCCTCCGGCAATTCTGCTTGCAGACCCTCGGTTACGTCATCGCCCAGTTGAATACCTACAGCAGCGAGGACATGGCCGGGTTACGCATTTATGAACACAGCTGGTATCATCTGACCCGGTATGCGGGCTATACCGCCCAGCACAACCATCCGATGGCCTCCTGGTCGGGCGTGTACTGCGTGGATCCCGGCGAGCCGGCGCCGGAACATCCCAATAGCGGCGCCCTGCGCTTCCTGGAGGCCCGCGGCACCGCCGGCATGTACTTGGATCCGGGCAACGCCCATCTGCAACCCCCTTACATGTTCGGCGATATTGCCTTCCAGATGGCAGCGGGACAGTTACTGCTGTTCCCCTCCTATCTGCTGCATGAAGTGGCCCCCTATTACGGCCAGCGTGAGCGCATCACGGTAGCGTTCAACGCCTGGGTGCGGGAAGCCGGCGCCGCCATGGACGAACCCGCTCTCAAGCTTTGGTGACTTGTGAGGGACTGGAGTCTCTGTCAAGGCAACCCTCAAAGAATCGCAGCTGGGCGGCTCCCACAAGATAAGGATGAAGGAAGAGAATAGAGGGCTTTGGGTTTGGGGAGCGGCGATACTCGCCGCGATGATTTCGGAATCGCGGCCGGGACGGCCGCTCACACAATATCAACCGCCGTACAAAAAAGCGGCCCCGTTTCCGGGGCCGCAGGTTTCGGACTTGTTGTTATTGACAGCGGTGCTTAGAACTTCACCCCCACGCGGGCGTAGAAGAACCGGCCCGGCGCCCGGTAGTACGTGGGCAGGAAGCTGTTGGCGAAGGCCGACATGGCGATTGGGGGCTGCCTGTCAAACAGGTTGCGGATACCGAAGGTGAAATCAGTATTCCACGCATCCAGATGATAGGTCACCGACACGTCATGATAAACCGTCGCGCCGATGTGGTTGACTGGCGATACTCCCGGGTTCGCGACAGTGCCATTACCCGGATCGAAGGGGTACGCCGCCGGGGTGGGGCTGCAACGTGAAGCGATCAGCGCTGAAGCAACACCGGGAGCAGTGCCTTTGAGGGCGTTACAGTCCTCAATCATGGCGCTGATGTACTGCATGTTCCACATGGCCGACCAGTCGCCGTAGTTCCAGCTGATGCCGAGATTGCCGCGGCGTTTCGGGAAACCGCCGGTGACTGCGCCGCCAGCCCCGCCGGTGGTTCCTGACAGTTCCTGACTGCTCAGGATCGGGCTGCCGGGCTGACCAGAGCCATAGGCCTCGGTCACAACGTACTGTTTGGTGAACGTCATGTCAAAGCTGGCCTTGAAGTCACCGATGCCGGTGGACGGGAATTTGTAGTCCATCAACCAGTCCACACCCTCGGTCTTGATGCCGCCGATGTTGATATCGGTATCGGTGACATTGGTGATCGAGCCGCCCTGGTTATAGGCTCCGCTGGAGCGGGTGATCAGGTTGCAGTACCCCGCGTTGCCGCCAATGTAACACCCGTTCAGGATGGTCTGGGCCGGCAGTGCGCTGACCGCGTTCAACACATCGATCTTGAAGTAGTCGAGGCTGATGTCGAAGCCCGGCAGCCAGTCGGGGCTGTACACGAAGCCGCCGGTCCGGGAGATGGAACGCTCCGGCGTCAGGTTCGCATTGCCGCCGACGGTGGTCTTGATCTGCGCATTTGGCTGGACAGTATTCGGCGCGCAAGCACCCGGCTGCGTTTGCGCCCTGTTTGCCACACACGGATCCGACAGCGTAGGGAAGCTGTCGCTGTCGCCCAAGAAGAACTCACTGATGCTGGGGATGCGGAAGCCCTGGGACCAGGACCCGCGCAGCAGCAGGGAGTCGGTGGCCTGCCAGCGCAGGGCCGCCCGGCCCGAGGTGTTGGAAGCAGAGTGCTGCACACCCGTGCTGGCATTGCCTGGATTGCCACCCGCCCATTTGAATTGCGACCAGCGGTTGGCGATGTCCAGGCTCACATTCTTCATGAACGGCACATCGGCCACCAGCGGGATATTGAACTCGACGTATTCCGCCTTGGTGGATTCCTTGCCGTTGGTGGACTGAGTCACGTTGCCGCTGGTATTGCCTTCCTGCGTCACGGCTTCGGGGTGTGCCAGACCATCGTGCTCGAGGGATTCCGCACCGATGGCCATGCCCACCGGGCCGGCCGGAAGGTTAAACAGGTTGCCGGTGATGTTGGCGGTGTAATCCCGCATGGTCTCTTCGATGACGGCGTGATCCTCATACAGCACATAGTTGGCCATGGCTGGGGTGATGCTGCCCTGCCCGGTAGCCAAGTTATAGCCGCCAAACCAGTTGAACGGCACGCAGCCTGCCACCGCCACACCACCCACGGTGCAGGGCGCGGTATTGATGACGGCACCCGTGGTGGGATCCACCGTCGCGGCACCCAAGGCGGTCTGCAGGCGCTCGGTGTTCACCAGGCCGCTGGTGACATCGGACTCGTAGTTTTTGCCGTAGTTATAGCCCAGATCCCAGTCCCACTCACTGCCCAGCATGTTGAAATAGCCGGTGAACCCGCCGCGGAACGCGAAGCTGTCCACATTCTGCCGGAACACGCGGTTGCCCATTTCCAGGGGACGGCGTCCCGAGAACGACAGCTCATCGCAGCTGCCCGCCGTGAAACAGGCCGGCGCCGAGGCGCTGTAGGGAGCACTTACACCCACCAGGCCTTTGCCATAGGGATTGTAGGGGTTCAGGGCCGAAATCGAGATGGTTGAGCCGTTTTGCGCGTAACCGCCCGCACCGATGAACAACGGCGAGGGCGCCAGCACCTGCTGGGACACGCGATTGTTGTAAATGGCCATGGTGCTGAAGGTCACGTTGTCGGCCAGGTCGTAATGACCCTGCACGAACAGGCTGGTGCGCTCATTGGGCGTCACCAGATAGTTCAGGGGCGCGAAATTGAAGTGGTCGGAATTCTGCCAGGCCCTCAAGCTGCCCGCTGTAGGGCTGTTATTGGGCGGATTCGCCTGGGTCTGATCGCATACCGTAAAGCCGACGGACGAATAAAAATTACAACCGTTGGCAGTCCCGGCATTGCCGTTCGCGTATATCAAGAAGCGTCCAGGTGCGGCGCCGGAGCTACCCGCCGATGGGCCACCGCCGATCACTGGCTCCTTGGAGATGGTGCGGTTGCCCGCCCACATGGGTGACTGGTTCACATACGATACGTTCATCACCACGCCAGAACGGTCGCCGCTCGAGCCAATAGTGAAGTCGTATTCCTGGGTCTTGCCGTCCCAGCCGCCGCCGTCGTTATGTCCATCGAACATACCCAAGTAGGCATTGGCTTCGGCGCCGTTGTAGTTCTTGACGGTGATGATGTTGACCACGCCGGAAATGGCGTCGGAACCATAAATGGCCGAAGCGCCGTCCTGCAGCACTTCAATGTGGTCTACGACGGACACCGGAATGTTGTTCAGGTCCACCGCGCCGCCCAGGCCGGAATCCACGCGCTGGCCGTTGACCAGCACCAGTAGTCGCTGGGAGCCCAGGTTGCGCAGGTCGAGGCGGGTTTCGCCGTCGCCACCGTTGTTGAACTGGGTGTTCAGGGCCGCGCCGGCCGAGGTGATTTGTTGCAGCACGTCACCGATGGAATTCAGGCCCGTGGCCTTGATCTGGGCAGCCGTCACGATGGTGATCGGCTGGGCGGTCTCCACATCGGTGCGCTTGATGCGGGTACCCGTGACCTCGATCTTACCGAGTTGGGCGGTGTTGTTCTGGTTTTGGTTCTGGTTGCTGCTTGGGGCCGCGTCCTGGGCAAAAACCGCCGGGGCCGCCAGGGCAGTCGCCGCACCCGCCACCAAGGCATAACGCACGGCTTTGCTGATTAGGTTGCTGTTCATCCGAGACTCCTACATAGTTTCGAAGAGTTTGGAACTTTGGACCCCCTTGAACGCGGACCGCCACGTCGCCGAGGATCGAATATCAGTCTCAATTGGCGGCTGGACATCAGCCTGCCCGCCCGATTCAGACTCAATGAAATATAGCACAGGAAAATCAAATTGGAAGGGATTTGTTGTAAATCGAGTACATTTTATAACGATGAAAGCCCAGTGGTTATCTGAGCTTTAGGCCACATAAGGATTCATACATATCGATATGTTGTATGCAGGCAACATTAAGCAAGAAACTGACGGCCTTCTCAAGCCCCATAACTCAGTCAATGCCTGAGCCTTCTTGGAGCGACTGGCAACATCTATTCCTGATTCCGAGAAAACGTGCCCAACCTATTGAAATATTTTGAATTTAAAGGACAAAGATGACCGCCAGCAAACCAGCCTCCAAGCCGACCGACGCTCGTCGCCGTTATGAGGAGGGTATGGCTCAGCTCAGCGCTGGTAATGAACCGGCTGCCCGCAGGGCCTTTCTCCAGGCCGTGGCTCTGGAGGACTCCCTGGCAACCGCCCATTATCAGTTGGGCAATTGTCTGCGCCGCAGTGGGGAACCGGCGGCTGCCGAACAGGCGCTCAAAACTGCCATCAGCCGGGATACCACTCTCAGCGAAGCCTATATCAGCCTGGCATATCTCTATCGCAGCCAAGGCCAGCGCGAGGCGGCGGCCGCCACCCTCCAGGCTCTGGTGACGGCACAGCCGGACCCTTCGGCCCTGCATCAGCAGATCGCAGAATTTCTCATGGAGATGGGTTGCCACGCACAAGCCGCTTCCTTATATGAGGGCTGCCTGCGCCGACAGCCCCATGACAGCCAGGCCTGCCTCAAACTGGGCCAGAGTTATCAAAAGCTGGGCCGTTTTGAAGACGCGGCACAGGCTTTTCAGTCGGCTATAGAAGAAGATCCCGACAGCGATGCTGCCTACCTGCTGTTGGCGCATACGCGGCGCATCTCGCCGCAGGATAGCGCTCTGGTTAACCGCTTTGAGGCCGCCCTCGGTAAATCGTTATTAAGCGAAGAAACAAAAAAATGCCTGCATTTCGGTCTTGGCAAGCTGTACGACGACCTGGGTTCCTATGAGCAGGCTTTTGAGCATTTCCGCACCGCCAACAGCCTGCAACATGAAAAAGTCCGATTCGATCGGGCCGCCCTGACCGAGTATGTGGAATCGGTAAAAAAAATCTTTACCTGGGAGTTGTTCCGGAGCCGTATTGCACCGGGGGCTGTCGGCCCCCTGCCGGTTTTTATTGTGGGTATGCTGCGCAGTGGCACCACCCTGGTGGAACGTATTCTCGCCAGTCATCCCCGGGTTTTCGGCCTGGGCGAAACCGAGCTGGTGGATAGGCTGGCCCAGCACCTGTCTGCGCGTATGCAGATGCCCTACCCGGCCTGCGTGGCCAACATGGACGTCGCCACGGCTCAACGTTCGGGTTTTGAATTTCGCCGCCAATGGCCTGTGGAAGCGCAGTCCAGTCGGTGGGTGGTGGATAAAAATCCGCTCAATTTCCTGCATTTGGGCTTGATTGCCTTGCTGTTTCCCGGCACTCCCCTCCTGCACTGTACCCGGGATCCCATGGATACCTGCCTGTCCATCTATTTCCAGTATTTCGCCCACACCCGCAACAGCTATGCGTATGACCTTGAGGACATCGCCTTCTTTTATAAGCAATACACAATGCTGATGGCCCATTGGCGCGCGGTTCTGCCCGCCCCTCCTCATGATATCCATTATGAGGAATTGGCACTGGCACCCGAAAAAACCAGCCGTGCGTTGGTCGCCGCTGCCGGCTTGGAGTGGCATCCGGACTGTCTGGAACCGCACAAGCATGCGGCGAGTATTTCCACCGCCAGCTTGTGGCAGGCACGCCAACCCATCTATCGGGATTCCGTGGGCCGCTGGCGGCACTATGCACGGCAGCTTGATCCTTTGCGGAAAGCCCTGGATATGTAACCGGCATCGTGGACAACCTGAGTATATTTGGATTCCTCCAGACAGGCCGGCCATAACCGGCCTGGGACCACAACCTATCATCCAGCACGTCACTTATAATGACCTTCCACAGACAACCTCGAATCAACTACGCGCATGACCGAAAATACCGATAGCAATCCATTGGAACAAGCACTCAGCGCCGCCAAGGACAACGACGAACAGAGCATCCGCAAGGCACTGCGGGCCTTTGTGCAATCCCGGGTATTCGTGAAGCTGGATCAGCCCTGGGACGGCAAGACATTCCCACGCAGCGACATGCGCCTGCTGTTCGTCAGCGACGGCGACAACCGGGAACGCCCGATGTTGGCGGTCTTCACCTCCAAAGCCTTCAGCGATATCTACGCGCAAGCAGCGGCGCCGTTCGATTATGCGGTGGAAGTGGATGCGGCATGGGCGTGTCTGGGGGTTCCCAAGGATGGAGGCATCATGGTGAATCCGAATTCCATGCCCAGTTTCCGCATCGGACCGGAAGTGGCAAGTATCCTGCGTGAAGCCGCGGAAAAGGACGTGGCTGAGAAAAGCGCGCCCCCAAAAATAAACCCAGCGCAGAAGTGATGATTTAGTGTGATGCTGAATCAGCAGAGCCCGCCTACCAAATCCAATTTGCATACCAGCCATCTGATGCAGGCGCTGGCGCACTACGACGCCGGCGAATATGAAACGGCACGCGCCGCCTGTGATGAATTGCTGCAATTGCAGCCTGAGGACTATGGCGCGCTGCATCTGGCCGGCTTGATCGCCACGGCCCAAAAACGCCCGCCGCAAGCCGCAGATTTTTTCAAGCAGGCCTTGAATCATGCTCCGGATGCGCAAAACGCGGCAGACAGCTGGTACGAATTGGGGAAGGCCCTGCGGGCGGCCGGGGATTTACGCCAAGCCGAAGAAGCCCTGCGGCGCGCCATCCACAGCGACCCCCGAACCTGCAGTTACGCAATTGAACTGGCCGATATTTACGCGGAAGGCTGGAAATTAAACCTCGCCGTCGAAACCCTCAAAACCGCCGTTAACCGCTTCTTCACGGACCCCGCACCCTGCGCAGCCCTCGGCAACCTGCTGAATAGGTATGGCAAGCAGGCCGATGCATTGATGGCGTTTGGGATGGCGGTCGAAAGAAAACCGAATTATGCACAAGCCCACCTGGCTGTGGGCAGCACCCTGATGATGCTCGGCCGATTCGCAGAGGCCGAAGCTCCGTTGCGTGAAGCCCTGCGCCTGGATCCGATGATCAAGGCCTACTATCAGCTGGCGCAAGTCAGGAAGTTCAAGCTTGATGCCGGGGATATGGAAGCCATCAAACAGCGCCTGGATCCGCAACTGAACGCCACTAAGGATGCACGGATTGATGCCTTGTTTGCGCTTTCCAGAATATACGATCAGCAAGAAGACTACGCCGCGGCCTTCAGCTATCTCGAAGAGGCCACCCGGCTGCACCGCTCGACCAACAAGTTCCCCGACAACGAATATGAAGCCATGGTTGAACGCATCATGGCGCTTTTCACTCCGGAATTCCTGGCCCGCTATGCCGGCAAAAGCGCCTCGGATTTGGCGCCAATTTTCATCCTCGGCATGTTCCGTTCCGGCACAACTCTCACGGAACAGATACTGGCCTCCCACTCCCAGGTACAAGGCGGCGGAGAACTGATGTGCATGGTCGAGATCGCCAAGCAATTGGGAAAAACCTGGGAAGCTCGCAGGGCTCTGGCGCCCGGTGATGATGCGACAGTGGGTGACGATTTAACAAACGCAGCCGCGCGTTACCGGGAAATGATCGAACATTTATCCGGCAACAACCTGCGTTTCACGGATAAGTTACCCTTAAACTTTTTTTATATCGGCCTCATTCATTTATTGTTTCCCAAGGCCAGCATCATCTATTGCCACCGGAATCCTGTCGCCACCTGCTTCAGTTGCTTTCAGAATAATATTCTTATGCCGGCCAATGGCTCCTTTACACATGATCTAACTGATCTCGGCCGTTTCTATAAACTGCACGAGCGCATGATGGCGCATTGGCGGAAAGCACTTCCCGGACGCATTCTGGAGGTGGAGTATGAAAATTTGGTTGAAGATATCGAGACTGGAATTAGGCGCCTGCTGGACTTCTGCGACTTGGAGTTCGAGCAACAATGCCTGGATTTCCATTCGTTGAAACGCCCAGTCGCGACTGCCAGTGTCATGCAGGTGCGGAAACCCCTTTACAAAGGCGCCATTGATCACTGGAAAAATTACGAGGCGTTCCTCGGACCGCTGCTTGAGGCACTGCGGGCTGATACGCCAAAATCTGATATCGTATAAGCAGGACACAGGAACTCTATGCTTATCAAACTGGATAATGTGCTCGATCCCGAAGAATTCCAGAAAGTGCATGATCAGGCGGCACAGGCCCATTATGTGTCTGGCAGTACAACGGCTGGCGAAAGCGCCCGCAGCCGCAAGCACAATCTGCAGATTGCTGAAGATGATCCTGTGCTTCCCGAATTGCAGAAGATTGTCCTGGCGGCGCTTCGGCGTCATCCGGTCCTGCAGTTTCTGGCGGTGCCCAAGTACCTCATGCCGCCCATGTTCAATCGTTACGATACGGGCATGTACTATCAAGACCATGTGGATTTTTCACTCGTGGGTGCGAATGAGAAGATCCGCACGGATCTTTCGGTCACCCTGTTCCTCAGTGACCAGGATGAATATGACGGCGGCGAGCTGATCGTGAGTTCTACTGATGGAGAACAAGCGATCAAATTAGACCGCAATGAAGCGATCATCTATCCTTCAGGCCAGTTGCACCGCGTCGCAACGGTGCGCCGCGGTTCACGACTTGCCGCCATCACCACTATCCAAAGCTTCATCCGTCACGAATCGCAACGCGAACTGCTGGCGGATTTGTTGCGCCTATCACGCGCTATCCAGGACCGCGCTCCCCAGTCAGACGAGGTGCGCCTTGCGAACAAGATCCACGCCAACCTGCTGCGGCTTTGGGCTGAATGAATTGTAGAACCCGGGGAAAATACCGATAACTTCGGCAGCCCCGGATAGAATTACGTATCAATAAAGCATCAATCCAATGAGTACGGAAAATGCCCCTATGGACCAGCACACTGCCACCGCATCCACGATAGGCGGCTCCCGTCCATACCAGGAGCTGATGGATAAAGCCATGGCGTTTTACTATGCGGAGGATTACGGCCAGGCGCGCGTTCTTTCCGATGAATTGCTGCGGGTCGCACCCCAAGATCATGCAACCCTGCAGTTAGCCGGTGTCGTTGCAAGATTTCAACGGCGGCTTCCTGAATCCGCCGAATTCCTGAAGCAGGCACTGCGGCACGCACCCGATGCGCAAAGCGCAGCTGCCAGCTGGTTCAGCCTGGGCAAAACCCTGCGGCAAGCCGGTGACCTGCGCCAGGCTGAAGAAGCGCTGCGCCGCGCCTTGAAGACCAACCCGGACGCCTGCGATTACATTATCGAACTCGCCGAGACTTACGCCGACGGCTGGAAGCTGGATCTCGCCATTGAGACACTCAAGCACGCGCTCAACCGCTTCCGTGGGGATGCTGCACCCTGCGCAGCCCTTGCCGGCATCCTTGTGAAGCATGGGCGGCATCAAGATGCGCTCATTGCCTATGATCTGGCACTTGCCCGGGACCCGGATGGCGCCTATATACATTTAAGCAGGGGGAAAACTCTCAATGTACTGGGGCACTTCGCAGAAGCTGAACAGGAATTCGTAGAAGCCCTGCGGCTTAAGCCGCAGATTGAGGCTTATAGCGGCTTGGCTCAGCTAAGGAACCTCACAATCGATTCGCCCGAAACACAGGCAATGGTAAAAAGCTGGGATGACAAAAACAATGCGCCATTAAAGGTGCGCATTGATGCCGGTTTCGCCCTGTCGAGGATTTACGACAAAGCCGGGGACTACCCTACCGCCCATCAATATCTTCAGGATGCCAATCGCTTGAAAAGAGCTGATATCGAATTCTCAATCGGGGATTCTGAGGCAATGGCGAAGGGCATAATGGCGCTGTTCACCCCGGATTTTCTGGCCCGCTATTCCGGCAAAAGCGCTTCCGATCTGGCGCCGATCTTCGTTCTGGGCATGCCGCGCTCCGGCACTACTTTGACGGAACAGATGCTTGCATCCCATTCCCAGGTGCAAGGTGGGGGCGAACTACCCAGCATCACTCGAGTGGCCAAGGACCTGGGAAACACCTGGGAGAGCCGGGGCAATCTGGCACCGGGCAGCGATGAAATGGTCGCCCAGGACCTTCAGCAGGCCGCTGCGCGTTACACGGGCATGACCTCTCACCTATGGCGCAAACGCCCCCGCTTTACCGACAAGATGCCGCTGAATTCCCTGTATCTCGGCATCATTCACCTGCTGTTCCCCAAGGCAAGAATCATTTACTGCCGCCGCAATCCATTGGCAACCTGTTTCAGCTGCTATCAGATCCTGTTTGGCCCAGGCAATATCCTGTTTAGCTACGATCTGGCGGAATTGGGGCAGTTCTACAAGATTCATGAACGCATTATGCAGCACTGGGCAAAAGTCCTTCCGGGGTATGTCCTGGAAGTCGACTATGAAAACATGGTGGAACAACCTGAGAACGAGATCAAGCGTATTCTGAAATTCTGCGACCTGGAATTCGAACCCGCCTGCCTTGACTTCCACAACCTGGAGCGCCCGGTTGCCACCGCCAGCCTCATCCAGGTGCGCAAACCCATCTATAAAGAAGCCATCCATCATTGGAAAAATTATCAGCCGTTCCTGGGACCGCTGTTTGCGGCGTTGGAAATGACTCCAGACCCCAGTAACCACACTTGAAGCAGCAGCTGCCTGCAGAACAGCACACGATCTGGCAGGTCCGGCGGCGCCTTTAAGCTACTTTCGTGATGCGCAACGCCGCCTTTCTCGCCATCAGCGTAAACCCAGTGTATTCGTAGGCCAGCCCGAATTTTTTCGCGAATTCGTTCCAGGCGCGGAACTCATGGTGTTCATAGCCCGGATAACCGAGGAATTCGTCGAACACCAGAATACTGCCGGCTTGCAACAGGGGATAGACTTCATTCAGCACAGTGCGCGTCGAACTGTATAAATCGCAGTCAATATGCATAAGCCGCACCTTTTCCGTCTGCTGCGCCACAAATGACGGCAAGCTATCCTTGAACCAACCGGGATGCAGCTCCACCTGTGGCGGCATCTGCGGCAATCGCCCGTGGGCGCTGTAACTTCCTGCGGGTTCGCCGGGCTTCCATTCCTCAGGCAATCCCTTAAAGCTGTCGAAGCCGTGTACCGGACCGTCGACGCGCTGCGCCAATTGGCGGAGCGATAGCCCGTGATACACCCCGAACTCCAGCACCAGTCCGCTGCCGGGGGCGCTGGTCAGTGCAGCATCCAGCAGGCTGGTACCCAAGCCGTGAAAGGAGGAGATATTTCCACTTCTCCCGTATGCGAACTGGAAACTGGTCCATAGGACGTGGATGTCCCCAGTTTGCTGGAATCGCGCAACATGCGCTTGCGCGTTATCCAGTTCACCTGAGAGCGTGAGCAAAACGGCGTGCAAGTAATTGAGAGTTGGATGCTCAGCTTGCATCTGTAGCCCGGTTTTAACCGCCGCAAGTGCAGGCTCAATACCATGCAGGTCGAATTCGCACACGGCCAGCACTGCCATCATCCCCGCAGTCACTCCCCGGTCTCGTCGCGACTGCACTAATTCCATGGCTTTTTCGGCGTGACCGAGGCTCACATAGGCTTGCGCCAAACGGGTAGCCGTCTTCTGATCATCGGGATTCCGCTCAAGCGCTTCTTTGAAACTCCTCAATGCTTGCTCATAGTCGCCTTCTATCCACAGCAAACGGGCATAATTTGATGTAAATTCAGGGTATTCATCCGGCGCGTTGCGCAGCGCCTCCAGTAACGGGCGGGCGGACACCGTATCCCTCAGCAGCAGGTAGATGTTCACCATGTCGCCCATCAGTGATGTGTGCGACGGTAGATGCTTGAGCCCCTGTTGCAACAACTCGAGCGCATCGCTGCTGCGTTGGTCCTGCAGCGCGATGCGCGCGCGCATCCGCCAAACATCCGGCTGCAGCGGGCTCATTTCCAGCAGGCGCAGGTATTCAGCATCGGTTGTGTTAATGGGGTCCATAAAATCCGCTAATAGCTATATTCCGATGAGCAGCCAGATTTAAGTGGGGACAATTGGGAAAGTTATGACGCTCCAAGCACAACAGCTAAATCACCGGTCTCCCGCCTTTGAAAATCATTGCCTGTTTCCAAAGTTTTTTTTGCGCCCCCAGGTTCAGCCATGCTTTCGTGGCGCCGATTACAGTATTGATGATTCCGCATCAACGCGGCCGGAGTCGCCTCTCCGCGAAATATGGCGCCCCGGGGCGGAGTTGAACCGCCGACCTTCCCCTTAGGAGGGGGATGCTCTATCCAAACTGAGCTACCGGGGCCCGTGTTCATCATAATATCAGTAGAGTAAACCATCCTTGGTATGCCCGCCGGCCCTGCCCACCTCGCTGCGCAATCTTGCTGCGCTTGTGATCCAGGGCGCACCTCCCCGTGCACCCGCTCGAAGCCGTGCTTCTCGCCCTGTCTGAGCGTTCGGGCAGATGCGAGCGATGCTCGCATAAATTCGCCGCTCTTACCCAACTGAGTTAGCGGGGCAAAAACGAAAAAAGCCGGGCGCACCGGCTTCCTGCTGAAATTCTGGTGGAGCGGAAGGGGATCGAACCCTCGACCTTCGCATTGCGAACGCGACGCTCTCCCAACTGAGCTACCGCCCCTACGGCGCGGCATTCTAGCATCGCGCCCCCGACCCTGCTACCCAGGGTTGCCCGTCGGTGAACCAAGGATTATCCAGCCCGTTACTAGGCCTATGGTAATCTTTTGGCAACGCCTAGCAATGTTAGGAAATTCGAGTATGGCCTTACGCGCGTAAGTTTTCATGCACTGGCACCATCAACTCTGCGGTATATCATGACAACCATGCATAAACTCGGCGTCGGCATTCGCAGGGCTTGGCCTAGAGGGGTGGCGCTGTCAATCGCGTTGCTCGGGCTCGCTGCGTGTGCCCACAACACTCCCCTCCAGCCTGCCGCCACTGGAGCTGCTGTCGTTGCCACCGACAAGATTGCTCCGGTGCTGAAGGTGGTGGCACGACAGTTGGCGGCCGGCAGATCGCCGTCGGATTTCACACATGGGCCAGTACGTACCGACAGCCAGGGGCGCTTGCAGGTGTATGTCTATATCAGTAGCTTGTCGCCGGATGACCTGGCCATACTGGCTAAACAGGGACTCGCGGATGCGATGTCAAGCCCGGTGCTACATTTGGTTCAGGGATGGGTGAAACCGTACGACCTTGACAGACTTGCCGGCCTGCCGTTCGTCACTCGCATCACTCCACCCCGCTATGCACAACCCCGCTAACGGAAACCCTTGGCCATGA
>JADEYI010001814.1_pt1 | contig 13426 bp, 21 predicted proteins | sample 8542331 | NCBI WGS metagenome assembly JADEYI01 (sample SAMN16510988, study PRJNA670497) | mine drainage metagenome | isolation source: biofilm near Copperflume 1 | place: Germany: Marsberg coppermine Kilianstollen | collected 2018-02 | reverse complement strand
ACCCGAAACGCGGGGCAGTGAGACCTTTGATGACACCGTCATCAAAGGTCTTTTTGATGACCTACCCGGCGCGGCGCCCGCCTGGCGCCGCCTGCGCGCGCTGCTCGCGCTTCAATGCTTCGATGGCCCGCTCGACGACATCGCCCGCAGTCTCCCGCTTGTACATCTTCAGCCCCGCGAGCTCGTCCCGCAGCTGCTTCGGCACTCGAATCAACGTCGTCTCTGCCATCACCATGTAGCCAATCTACGCTTGTTTACAGAACCTGTCAATAGGTATCGGTGCGATCTGCAGAAAGTTTTGCGATGATCGCCCGGAGTGCTGCGGCTTCGTTGCAGAACCCGCCCGGACGGACTATCGTAGCTCACGTACCAGCGCGTACATTCTCGCCCCGCTTGACGTCGATCTTGACGTGCACCCCTTCCCCGCTACGGAAGCCGTGTGCTTTGCTCTACTCGACTCAGGCTGGCACGGAGGCCCGCGCGCTGCTCGCTCACGGAGGACGTGTGGGCGAGCAGCTGCCGACGGTCGCCGCGGCGCTGTCGGCCTACCTCATGGACGCCGCGCTCGAAGGGCGCCCGCGCCGGTCCATCGCGACCTACGCCGGCGCTCTCAAGCTGCTGCGCGACTGCGACTGTCCGGTGCCGTCGCTCGGCCGGACGCTGCGCGAGACGCTGCACGCGCGCGTGCGTCTCCTCTCGCCCAACAGCGTCGGCGTCGTCGTCTCGGCGCATCGCAGCTTCATCGCCTACTGCCTGGCGCGCGGCTGGCTGCTCAGCGACCCGCTGGCCGGCCTGAAACCGCCGAAGGTGCGTCGCCAGCCCCAGCGCTACCTCTCGGCGCCCGAACGCGCCGCTGTGCTCGCCGCCTGCGGGCGCCCGCTCGAACGCGCCGCCGTGCTGCTGCTGGCGACGTGCGGCCTGCGGGCGTCGGAGACCTGCGGGCTGCGCTGGCGCGATGTCGACCTGGCCGGCGCGACGATCCGCCTGCAGGCGCTGAAGGGCGGCGACTTCCGCGAGCTGCCGGTGCAGCCGATGCTCGCGGCGGCGCTCATCGCCCTCGGGCCGGCGGCAGACGGCCCGGTGCTCGGCATCGGCCCGCACCAGCTCTGGAAGATGATGCGCCTGCTCGGCCAGCGCTGCGGCATCCGCCTCCATCCCCACATGCTCCGGCACACGTGGGCGCTCTCGACGATCGCGCTGACCGACCAGGGGACGCTGCAGACACTCGGCGGCTGGCAGAACGCCGAGATGGCACGCTACTACGCGCGCTCGGCGCTGCGGCAGCTCGCGCTCGAACGCGCCCGCCAGGTGGATCTCGAAGGACAGCTCTTCGGGGATTAGCTCGTAGCCGCACTACGGAGCTAGGTATACGGAGCTAAGGGTTCGCGTCCGAGTTATCGACTTCCGGAAGTCGATTAGACAACACCCGCGCGGACGGAGGGAGGAAGGTCACCGCCCGCGCGGGCTGCCGCAACAAAGCGCCGGCGGCCGCACGACCGTCACACCGCGCCCGACTCCCCACGCCAGCTCCCCGCCGTTGTGGTTCATCGACGCCGCCGGCGCGCGTCGCCTCAGCTGGTGGCCGCCGGCGGCGGCGGGATGATGTTCAGGACCTTCGCGAGCAGCGCCTCGAGCGCCAGCAGCTTCGCGTCCGTGTGCGCGTTCACGCCGTCGATGATCTTCTGCATGTCTGCGTCCGTCACGTCCCCTCCCGTCTGCTGCGAACCCCCGCCCGCGAACCGCTGCAACAGCTCCAGGCTGAACACGTCGCGGTCGGCGAAGAGGCCATTGCAGTCCTCGCCGCCCGTGTACTGCTTGCTGAGGACGCTCGCCAGCGTCCAGCCGCCGAACGCCGGCGACGCGAGCACCGCCTGGCGGTCCCACTTGGCGTTGCTGAGGAGGCAGTCGCCGAAGGCCAGCGAGCCGCGCTGCTCGCCCTGCCACTGCCCCTCGCTCGTGTAGATCACGCGCCCCTTGCCGTAGCTCGCGTGGTACTCGACGGCGGCGCGGATCTGGGCGTCCGTGATGCCTAGCAACTCCACGTCGACGGCGACGAAGGCGAGCGCCCCCCAGAGGTCATCCGGCACGCCCTGGCGCCCCAGCGCCATCTGCTGGTTGCCGGCGCCGCCGCGCGCCGTCAGCGAGCTGTAGGCGCAGAGCCAGGGGAAGCCCGCCTGCTGCGCCACGCGAAGGTTCGTGACGCGCTTCGCCGGCTGCTGCAGCCCGTCCCAGAGGCACTGCTGAAAGACGTCGATGCCCGCCGCCCGCAGCGCCCGCGCCTTCTCCGGCGTCAGCTCGTCGTAGCTCGCATCGACCCCGTAGATCTGCGTCATGCCGGCCATCCTTCCCAGCGTCCGCTGCTTATCCAGCGGCAGCACCGCTCCGCCTCGTCGTCCTCTTCCGCCGCCGCCGCCGCGATCGCCCGCTCCACGTCGGCGTCGCTGTACAGCGTCAGCGGCTCGTGCTGCGGGTTGCGCACCGGCCCCTGGAGGCCGACGCGGCCGCCCCGCCGGACATCCTGCACCGCCTCCCGGATGTTCATCCCCGCCTCGGTGTCCGTGCGCATCCGGTCACGCTTCACGCTCATGGATACATTCCAAAACTGAGAAAATGAACGCTCAGCCAGCCCATGAAGAGCGCGCCGATGAACCAGTAGGCGCGGTGCATCCGCAGCACCATCCAGACCAGTTCGCTCAGGGTGTCCGGCGTGCCCCGCCGGAAGAGCGCCACCAGCTCGAGCGCGCCGCCACTCAGCAGCACCACCAGCCAGGCGATGAGAAATCGCGGGTCGTACATGTCTCCCTCCCCTCCGGCATAGGGCAGTGCCTATGCCCGCCCCTACAGCCGCTTGCGCCCGTGCGATGGGTTCCTCACCCTGGCGCCGCGCTTCCCGTCCGATCGCACGTCGGCAAGCTCCTGCTCCGTCGGTATGTCTTGATAGACGCGATGCCCGCAGTTGATGCAGGCCGGCTCCTCGCGCCGGTCGAGCTGCATGATGCGGCCACCGCAGCAGGTCATGGCTGCGCCTCCTGGTGCAACGGCGTCCCGTCGGCCCGCAGCGCCGTCGCCACGCGCTCCCCGTCCTTCGCGACCCGCACCGCCGCCCACACCGGCTCCGGCAGCACGTGGACGCCCTCGGCGCCGATATGGTGGAAGAGGCAGAGCCATTCGGCGTTTCCGGGCGACTCGACGAAGGCCCGGAACTCCTCGTCGTCGGCCAGGTGCAGCCCGTACAGCTCGTCGAACTTGGCGATGTCGACGCCGTTCTGCAGCGAGAACTCGATTTTGCTGTGATGACACTGGACACCGCCGGCGTGCTGGTCGCTCTTGACGGCGCAGACGTCGAGGCCCAGCCGCCGGCTGCGGCGCTCGAACGCCGCGAACGCCGCGTAGTGCGGGTCGCGCTCGCGCGTCGGATGCTCCGGGTAGCAGACCCGCAGCCGCAGCGTCTCCACCTGCTCGTGCACCGCCGTCACGGCGCCAACGGCGGTGCGGGCGGCGCCGGCTGGCCGACGCCCTGCTGCGGCACCACGACCGTCGACCCCGCGGCGATGCCGGTGTACTTCGCGGCCGCCGCGAAGGCGGCACGCGCCGCCGCCGCGACGAGCGCGATCGCCCAGCTCTTCCAGTCCGTCACGGCGCTAAAGTTCGTCGCGACGGCGACCTGGGCGACGACGACGGCCACCGCGACGGCGACAGCCCACAACAGCTCCGGCCCGTGCTTGAAATCGTAGGTGAACATGCGCGGCCCTCCCTCTCTGCTGCTCCCTGTTTCCGTGTGCGCTACCCGCGCCAGATGAAGATCGCGAGCATGATGATCGGCACGGTCCAGCTCACCACCTGGCCGAACCGCGTCCCGTAGGCCGCCGGCGTCTGCTGCGTCAGCTTCTCGACGGCCAGCCGCAGCTCGCGCATCTCCATCCACAGCCGCCGCATCTGACGCCGCGGCGGCATCCCCTCGAAGTCCGCCAGGTCGCTCTCTTCCCGCCGTCCGTTCTGTCGCACCGATCACCTCCCCTCGCCGCCGGCGCTGTCGCGTCTAGCCCGCCACGTCGCCCGCTGCCTGTACCGCCAGTGCCAGCGCCTTCTGCGCCAGCGCCACCGCCGCCCCGACGATCGCGACCTGCGGCGCTCCCTCGTTTCCCGCCAGCGTCTCGAAGGCCTGCGCCTGGGCGACGAACGCGGCGCCCTCGGCCTTCAGCTCCGTCCGCTCCTGCTCTGTCAGCATCTCCCTCACCTCCTCTCGCTCACTAGGCGACGTTGACCCAGTGACGCCGCTTCGGCGTCACCACGGCCAGCGCCGGTTCCTTGTCCCACCAGTAGTACAGGACCTTCGTCACCGCCCCCGCGGCGTGCGTCGCCGAGACGGCGCCGCCGATGTCGAGCGCGGCCACGGGATCCGTCGTGACGCTGACGACCTGACGCATGAAGACGCCGACGGCCAGCACATGCTTGCCGACCAGCCCCAGCCCCGGCACGCTGTACTCGTCTGCGGCCGCCGCGCTCGCCGACACGTAGGTGGTGCCGTCGTAGCTGCCGAAGGGGTCATCGACGGTCGTGTAGTGCGTCAGCCCTGTCGAGGGCGTCCAGCCCAGCGGCGTGCTGTCGCCGGTCGGCAATCGGTGGCTCATCACGGTCGTCGTCGTCGGCCAGCCGTCGCCCGATGCCGTCGTGTCGTAGACGGTGAGCAGCCCCGCCGCCGTCACCTGCGGCGTCCCCGACGACCAGATGATGCGCGGGTTCGTGGCGTCCACGTCGGCGCTGCTCCACGCCGTGCCGGTGGTCAACACGACGGCCGACGAGAAGGCGCATTTGAGGACGCCGAACCTCGCCTCGCCCGTGCCGCCTTTGCCGAACGTCGTGCTGTAGCCGATCTGCGCCTTGTTGAAGCTCAGGGTCGTGTCCGCGCCGGTGATGGCGCTGCCCACCAGCGTCTCCCGATCGACCCCGGCGGTAATGTCGCGCAGCGTTACGTCGATCAGCGTCAAGCCGCCGGAGATGTAGCGCTTGACCGAGGCGCCGTAGACGTTGCGGCCAGTGCCCGGCAGGGTGTAAGCGGGCGTGTCGTGCGCCGTGCCGTTGGCGTCCGTGAGTCGGGCCACCATCGCGCCGCCTGATGTGCGGACGATGGAGATGCGCGGGTTGACGCCGCTCTTGTTCAGCTCGCCGAGCCGCTCATCGACGGCGGGGGCCCAGACGACGCTCGGGTCATAGGCCAGCTCCGCCGTGACGTAGGCCGTGTCGCCGTCGCCGAGCACCGCCGTCGCGGGGAGCGCCATTGGGAAAAACAACGCCTGCGCGGTTGCGTAGTATCCGGACTCGTAGGTGGCGTCCGCTGTGTACGTGCTGTTGCCCGGGTCCTCGAGCGCCCGCCGGTCGTGGTTGACCATCGAGATCATGCCGCCGAAGGGCATTAGACCTGCCTCGCTTCCACGGCGGTCGCCCGAAACCGCGTGTACGCCCCCGTCTCGTTGCTGGCGTCCTCCACGTCCGTAATCAGCGGCGTCCCGTCCGCTGCCCTGAGGGCGCGCAAAAAGGCGTCGAGCGTCCCGCCTGTCCGTACCGTGCCGGGCATCACGGTCGCGTCCGGCAACCGCAAAGCGACGGCGTGGTGGAGCGCCCGGAAGACGTTGATCCGGCTGTCCGTGACCCGGTCGGCGAGTGTGCCGCGCGGCAGCGTCTTGTCGGTGACGAGCAGCAACAGCTCGACCTCGCCGTTTGGGTGGCGCTGGTAGAAGCCCCAGCCACGCGGGATCTGCGTAGCGTCGATGCAGATCAGCAGCCGCGCGTTGGGGTCGCCGATGATCTGGAGGAAGTCGGCGTCACTGAACCGGCGGACGACGGCGTAATCCGCCACCAGTTCGCTGAGGACGGCTGTGTGCAGCCGTGCCAGCACGGGCAGGTCGAGATGCGCGGCGTCCCTGACGGTGAGCGTCATGCGTACAGCACCTCGACGCTGATCGTGACGTAGGTGAGGTTCGTGCCCGCCTGGTCGCTGTAGTAGAGCAGCCAGTCGCCGACGGCGAAGGCGGTGACATCAGGCAGCGGTGCCGTCTGTGCCATGTGGCCGTTCGTCAGCGTCGGCCGGTTGGCCTGCGTCGTGTAGACCGTCATGCCCTGCCCGTCCGTGTCCTGGCTGGCGGCGACGACCTTATGGACATCGCCGATCCAGGCGGTGGCGCCGTTCGTCTTGTTCTCCGCCGCCTTGACGTGGACAGCCTGCACGGTGCCCGCGTGGGGGAAGGGGCCGCAGACGGCGAAGGGCACGAGCGTCGATCCCGTCGAGCCATCGACGACGGCGCTGTAGACGTGGTGGTCGGTGGCGGCGCCGGCGACGACGATCAGTCCGCCCGTCGCCCGGCTGAGGCTGATACCGCTCCCCGCCTTGATGCCGATGCCCGGCCCGACGAGGACACCGGCGGCGTCGAATGCGGTCAGCTCGTTCGGGTTGCGCGTGCGCGAGTCGACGCGCCCCAGCAGGTCCTCGATCGAGCCGAGGCGGCGCATGATGTCGCTCAGGTCGGGTGGCGCGTTCAGCATCAGACCACCGGCGGCGTCTGCTGCGGCAGCCGCGAAGGATGCTGGCTCGACGGTCGCGGCTGCACGACGACGCTCTTGATGCGCGGCCGCTGCGCCGGACGCTGCTGCGCGGCCGTCAGGGTGTAGGCGATCGCTACCTTGAGCATCTGGCCGGCGCGGCCGCCGAGGTTGCGGAACGTCACCGGCAACGTGTCGAACGCCGGCGAGCGCGACCAGGCCTTCCCGTCCTCGAAACGGTAGTAGCAATACCCGGTGGCGTTCCAGTCGATGCCGTCGATCGTCAGTGAGTCGATCTCGGACACTTCGCCGAGGTCGACGCTCGGCATCTCGAAGCCACCGTGGCCGCCGAGCAATGGCCACGCGTACATCTCCGGCCGGTCGTCCGGCTGCAACGCAATCCGTGCGGCGGCGGCGGTGCCGAAGATCCACAGCGCCCGGTCCTGGTTGATGACGCCGCCGCCGCCGTTGGCGTAGAGCACCGGCCCCGGTTCCGGCAGTACGCCCGTGAGCACGGGGCCGAAGTCATGCACGATGTGCTTGCCCGTATCGTCCGCCCGCGAGAAGAGCACGTGCGGGTAGGCGCCGGCGCGGTCGAGCCCGTCGAGCGGGAAGATCGCCGGGTCGATGGACGGACGCCAGGGCAGGACGCTGATGCCGGCGACATCCATCGCCGCGTCGAGCGCTGCATTCCAGGTGAACAGCATCCAGTACAGGGTGACGCCGTTGAGTGTTGTCGGCACCCAGCCCCCCGCGATCGGGTCTGACGCGCAGATCACCCAGCCGGTGCGCGCCATCGAGGCGCCCGCGCTCTGTGTGCCGTCGTAGATCGTGATCGATGCACCCAGCGGGGAACCCAGCAGCGCTGTCATGCTCGCGGCGTTCGAGTTCGGGTTGTGCGGGATGTCGAAGTAGACGCCGACGAACGGCTGCGGGTGCCCCACCGCGACCAAACCGCCGGTGCTCGCGGGCAGGTTGGCGAGCGAGGCGCTGCTTGCCGCGTTCGCGTCGTTGACGTTGGCACTCTGGTCGGTGTACGTGGTGCCGCCATTGATGGTCTTGAGGAAGGTCACTTGCTTCGCCCCGGCGCCGACGCCGCCCGTCCGTTGGGCCTTAGCGCCCGGCTTTGTGACCAGCACCCCCCACTGCCGCATCTGGCCCGCTGCTGCGATCACCTGCGTCGGCGTGCTCACGTCCGGCATCGAGATAAGCAGCGGCAACGGGTCATAGGGCCGCAGTGTCGTGCCATTCACCCGCACGGCGCCCCCTTCGCCCAGCGCCACGCAGAGATCGGAGTCCTCGTACCAGAACGCCTTGCCGTTGTCGGCGTGATAGGGGATGCGGCCCAGCGGTGTCCAGACATCGAGCGCCAGGCTGAAGGCGTAGATACCGTCCGGCTTCAACACGATCGGCGCCCGCCCATCCCCCGCCGCGACGATGTTGTTGATTCCGGCACCGGCGAACCCGACGACCGTCAGGCTCGGCTGCGCGGCCGTAAACGGGTCGGTGCCCGCCGGCACCTTGCCGACGCCGCAGCGCGTACTCGACCCGCCGCCGGGCGCCAGTGTGATGTAGAGGTCGTTGTTCAGCGAGAGTAGTTTGTCAGCGACAAGGTTCGCCGCCGTCGCCATGCCCTCCGCCTGACTCATCCGGACAACCTTGGCGTTCGACCCCAAGTCGATGCCGTCGTTGAGCCCCGCCGTCGCGGCGTAGAGGTACGGCACGCCAGAGCCGTCGTCGTGCATGGCGCCGGCGCTGGCGACGCCGCTCGCGATCGTTGCGATGAGGATCGCGGCGCCCCCGGAGACCGCGAGGATGGCACAGGTCCCCGCGCCCGAGACGGCCGTCGCACCGACGACGTAGATCACGGGGTCGCCACTGGGCGTTACCCATTCGGCAGCAAACACGGGCGGCAGCGCGAACGGCAGCGTGATCGTCTCGACGAGTTCACCGGCCGCCGCCTCGCCCGGCGTCGAGAGGCGCATGTTCCCCAGCACGCGGTTGTAGCTGTAGAGCCGACTATGGCCCCGAAAGAGGTCGTACGACTGCTTGATGTTCTCCCGCTGCGCGTCGCCGTAGCCCTCGTGCCCGCTCTCGAACAACGTGACCGGCGGCGGACCCTTCGGCTGCTGCGCCGCCGGCTGGCTCACTCCCAGCTCGTCCTGCGGCGGCATCGTCATCTCAGAGCCCCATCGTGAAGAGCCGCGCCGTCGCCGGCTCCTGCTCCTCCACGCTGATCGGCAACGCCCCGACCTTCCTGTCCCAGAACGCCAAGTCCTTCAGTGCCGTCTGGTACAGTTGCGTCAGCGCCCCGTCCCGCGCGACGTTCTCCAGCAACTCCACGACGGTCGCCGCCTCGATGTACTCCAGCGGGCAGTCCGTCGTCGCGGTGTCCCCCGTCGTGCGGTCCCCCTGCGCCAGGTACTCCGTCTGCAACGCGGCGTAGTGATGCTGCTCCATGTAGTAGACGGCGCCCACCGACCCCGGCACCTCGCCGAAGATCAGCTCCACCCGCGCCGCCGAGCGGTGCCGCTCGACGGGCAGCCGCACGTACTCCGGCCGGTGCGGGTTCTGTTGCGGCCCCCGCCAGCCGTACACCCTCCCCACCTCCGCCTCGCTCAACACCCGCGCCTGGAGGTTGAGGCGGCTGATGTTCATCGGCAGCAGCCCGACGCCCGCCCACTCGACGACGGCGTTCGCCTCGGCGCCCGTCGGCCACACCTGGATCTCCTGGCAGCCCGCCGGCACCTGGAACGTGCAGTCGAAGCGCTGCATGCCGCGCAGCGTGAACTGCGCTAGGCCGTTGAGCGCGATGTCGGCGTTGTTGGTGATGTCGCGGACGCGGATCTTGCCCGTGCCGGCGTGGACGCTGACGTCGCCGAAGATGCGGAAGCTCGAGAGCCCGCCCGGCGACCCCTGCGGCTGCACGTAGTAGCTCTCGCTCTTGATGCCGTCGTTGAGCGCCGCGTTCGTGACGACGTTCGACGCGGCGAACAGCTCGTTCGGGAAGTCCAGCACCGTCGACGCCCCCACGCCCGTCCCCTGGGCGCCCCACGTCTCGACGTCCGTCAGCACGGACAGCACCTTGAGGCGCCACATGGCGCAGCGGCTGATCAGCGCCCGGTCGCGCGCCGCGTCCGGCTCGTCGGCGCGGATGCCGTGCCGCCAGATCTCGTAGCGGTCGTTCGCCACGACGGCGTTGACCGCCGCCGGCGAGAAGGTGATCGTCCCCGACGCGCCCGATACCTGGTCGACCTTGCCGACGAAGCCGGCGTTGCTGCCGGTGGTGAAGCGGATCCATGCGTCGGCGCCGAAGTAGTCCGCCGGCAGCGTGTCGCCGCGCAGGTTCACGGTGTCGACGCAGGTCGTGCTCGTGCCGCCCGTCGACTGGCCGAGATAGGCCATCTCGCGCCGGCGGCGGGCGATGCGTTCGCGGATCTGCTGCCCCGTGACGCTCATGAGTACACCACCCGGACCGTCACGGCGCCGGCGCTGCGCAGGAGGCCGATCCCCGCAGGCACGGGACACTCGATCTCGTAGATGTCGCCGGCGTTGACGGACGGGTGCGCCCAGATCTCATTCGACGCCGCGACTACGATCCCCTCGTACAGTTCGAGGTCGACGGCGGCGCCGCTGACAATCTCCAGCCGCGCCACCTTTGCCGCGAGCACGTTGGCGCCGGACGCATTGAGCGCGACCTGCCGCGAGCTGGTGCCGTCGAAGACCTCAAGTCCCTGGGCCATCGGCTAGCTCCAGATCACGGTGATCTGCCCGGTGCCGCTGACGAAGGCGACGCGGATCGCCGCCATCATCGGGCACTGGAACACGTAGATGTCCCCCGCCGCGACGGCCTTCGACCAGACCTCCTTGCCGGCCGTGTTGGCCGGGTCGTCGTAGACCGTGAGGTTGAGCGCCGCCGACGCGACGACGAGGATGCGGGCGATCTTCCCCGGCGTCGCCTTGATCGTCGTCGTCGCCGTGACGTTCAGCGTCCGCTGGTCGCCCTCGTAGATCTCCTGGCCCTGGACGCCCATCGGTCGCCCCTCCTCGCTAGGTGCGGTTCGTCTCGATCGTGAGCGCCGTGCGGGTGTGCCCCGACGTCGCCGGGATGCCCGTGACGCGCCACTCGATGATGTCGCCCGCCTTCAACGCGCCCTTGCCGGCATCCGGCGGCAGCACCGTCCAGTCGCCTGTGCTCGCCGTTGGGATCGTCGGCTTCGCGTTCGTCGCGTAGATCGAGCTGCCGTTGACCATGATGTCGATGGTCGAATTGCCGGCGCCGACGCCGGCGCCCCCGGAGTTGATGCGGATCGTGCTGAGGTCGCACGGCTGGTCGACCACCCACTCCCGCTTCTGGTTGCCGACCGTGAGCGCCGCGTTCGTGTAGTCGGTCAGCGGGAACGTGCCGTCGACCGGCTCGCGCTGCCAGGCAGCGTAGGCCGTGTGCTCGTCCTTCAGGCCGACCCAGAGCCACGCCGCAACCAGTGCGGCGACCATGCCGCCGATGAGGTTCTTCATGTGCCTGCGTCCTTTCTCCTGCGCGCTCGCTGCGCCGCCCCCTAGTTGGGCGCGTAGCCGAGGAACGTCATGACGCCCTCGCGCTCGTGGTTGGCGAGGTTGTCCGCCGTCGCGTGCGACTTGATGACGATCGTCGAACCCGGCGGCTGGTCGTCGCCCGCCGGGCGCCGGAAGTAGCCCATGTGGTTCAGCCCGTCGTCCGTCGGCGGCTCCGCCTGGCAGTCCGCCGGCACCGGCTCGTGCGTCGGCGCGTCCGGGTCGGCGTCGAACGGGACGTCGTCGAACTCGTTACCAGTGATCTCGGTCATCGTCTCGCTCCTTCGTTGGTGCGGCGTTCTGCACGGCCGCTGCTGCCTGCTCCGGCGTCATCGCCTCCAGCATCTTCGCGACGCCGCCGCTCCTCTTCCCCGCTTCGGCGCCGATCGACGCCGCGTACTCCTTCAGCTCCTGCATGTCGTCGCCCGTCACCACGCCCTGCTTGCCGTGGTGAAACCACTTCGCCGCGACCATCACCCACATCGAGCCCCACGGCTCCTTCGGGTCCAGGCACGGCGTCATCCGCGCCGGCGTCGGCTTCGTCACCAGCTCGAACCCCATTTCGGCGCGCCGCTGGATCCACATCCGCACCTGCGCGTCATATTCGGCGTCGAGCAGCGCCGGGTTGTTGAGGCCGGCCACCAGCTGGTCCGGCGTCAACACGTAGCGGAGCTGCTTCAGCTCTCCGCTGCGGGGACTGTAGACCTCGTGGATCGTCTGCTCGACGAAGTTGAAGCCGTCGCGGGCGCTCCCTCGCTCCCTTCGTCCTCGCTTTCCGGCACCTCCGCGGCCACCGCGTCGAGCTTCGCCATGTGCTCGTCCCATTGGTCGTACTCTCTCTGCAGCTCCGCGTGACGCGCCGCGTCCGGCTTCTGCAACGACTTGAGGATCACCTGACGCTCCCGGATGAAGGCCCGGTAGAACGTGAGCGTGTCGAACTGCTTCGGGTCGCGCAGCATGTCCATGCGCTCGCGCAGCTTCTTGAGGATCTTGCGGAACTGCTGCGACTCGCCCTTCATCAGGCCGCCGCTGTCGGACAGCTGCACCTCCACGTCGTCAATTTCCGCCTGCAGCGCGGCGATCGACTCCGGCACCTGGGCGCGGATCACGGCCATCACTTCCTCAAGCACGTCGAACTCCGGCGGCTCGATGACGAACTCGCCCGTCGACGGACGGCCGAGGACGGCGCGCTTGTTCGGCACCTCCGACAGCGGCAGGTAGCCCAGATCCGAGAAGAACTCGCGCTCGTGGCCCGCCGACATCGGCAGGTACACGAACACGTCCGAGGGGAGGCCGAGGTCGGGGTGCCACTCGCGGCCGGCGTCTGTCTCCGTCCACTTGCCGCGCGCCCACCAGCCGTTCGTCTGCTGGCGCTGCACTTCCTTCTCGTAGCCCATGCGGCGGATCTGCGCGACGCTCTGCGCCGGCTTCGGCCGCCCGCTGCGCGCCCCCGGCCGCTCCCTCAACCCTGCTACCATCGTTCGCTCCTCGTCCGCTCCCTGCGCCTTCCCCGCGCCGGCGCCGGCAGGACTGGCGCCGGACGCGGGTTCAGCCTCTCGTTACTGCGCCTTCACCCAGACGCCGAACGTGTTTCGGCGGATGGCCTGGCCCCAGATCGCCGTGATGGCGATCTCGTGGGTGATGGTGTTCGGGTTCATCAGGTCGAAGTTGTCCGCACCCGGCTGCTTCCGGATCGCGAACATGACCGCCTCTTCGTGCGCGATCACGCAGTCGTGCCCCGAGCTGTCCGACGTGAGGTTGGTGCTGACCTTCCAGGGCATGTTGTACATGCCCGCGAACTGCCCCTTCGTGACGGTCGAGCCGTCGAGGTAGTCCTTCGAAGTCCAGCGCTCCAGACCCATCTTGTCGTTCTTCTCGGCCGGCGAGATCACGGCGAACCGCTTGTCCTGCGGCACGTCGCCGTCGTCCAGGTACTGCACGCCGCGGCGCGCCTGGGCGTCGGTGAACGGCGTGTTGATGACGCCGACGGTGTTCGTGAACGACGCGATCAGGGCGGCAATGCCGGCGTCGATCTGGACCTTCAGGCCGTCCTTGATCGACTGCTTGTACAACGTCGCCCAGTCGTGCTTCGCGACCGCGTTGATGATGCTGCCGATCTGCACCGCGCCGTAGTAGAACTGGTTGATCGTCAGCGACACCGGGCCTTCGTCCGGTGCGCTGAAGCTCGTCGCCGTCGGCTCGGCGCCGGTCGCGGCTCCGATCCGCGTCACCGACTCCATGTTGTAGGTGCCACCCGCAGCGAAGTCGCCTTCGACGTTGCTGAAGCTCGTCCCCATGACGAGGTTCGGCATCGTGTAGACGACCAGCCCCCGGG
>JADEYI010001813.1_pt1 | contig 13442 bp, 11 predicted proteins | sample 8542331 | NCBI WGS metagenome assembly JADEYI01 (sample SAMN16510988, study PRJNA670497) | mine drainage metagenome | isolation source: biofilm near Copperflume 1 | place: Germany: Marsberg coppermine Kilianstollen | collected 2018-02 | reverse complement strand
CTGCCTGCGGACCTGATAGAGATTAGCCAGCGCAAACATGGTCTGCGCTCGCGCCTGATTCTTGGCCAAGCCGCGGTATCTCACTTTAGCGAAGCCCCACAGGTGCTTGACTATGCGAAATGCGTGTTCGACGCGCGCGCGGGTCCGCGAGCGCGCCCGGTTGATCATCCGCCAGCGCTCGCTCAACGGCCGCTGGGAGGTAGGGCGCCGATTGATTCGGTAGCGCATTCCCCACGCCTGGAGAAACTTGCGATCGTCTTCCTTCCAGTACGCTTGATCGCCGAACACCTCCCGCTCCTGCCCGTGCAGCAGGTCGGGCAGCTGGGTGATGTCGGCTACGCTGGCAGCGGTCGCTCTCACCGTATGCACGATACCGCGCTGGTCCGCTCCGATGTGTAGCTTCATGCCGAAGTGCCAGTTGCGGCCTTTGCGGGTCTGTTTCATCTCGGGGTCGCGGGCCGCACTGGCGTTCTTGGTCGAACTCGGCGCCGCGATGATGGTCGCGTCGACGATGGTGCCCGCGCGCAGCAGCAACCGCCGTTCTTCCAGCAACCCGGTGATCGAAGCGAAGATCGCCTCGGTCAGCCCATGCTGCTCCAGCAGGTGGCGAAAGCGCAGAATCGTGGTCTCGTCCGGCACCGCCTCCTCGCCCAGCTCGACCCGTGCAAAGCGCCGCATCGACTCGCTGTCGTAGATCGCGTCTTCGGCCTGCGGGTCCGACAGGTTGAACCATTGCTGCAGGAAGTAAATCCGCAGCATCTTCTCCAGACCCAGCGGCTGCCGACCTCGTCCGGCTTTCGGATAGTGCGGCTCGATCAGTCTGACCAGCCGCGGCCACGGAATCACCGCATCCATCTCGGCCAGGAACCGCTCGCGCCGGGTCACTTTGCCCTTCTCATTCCACGCCATCGATGCAAACGTCCGCTGATTCCCCATCCCCACACCTCTACCCTGCCGATCCTGCTAACGGTTTATACCAAAACCGAAGCACTTATGCAGAGGTTCCTTAGGTTTCAGTAGTTCGTCCTGCTACAGCACATCTGAAAGAGACAAATCGAACCGTTCCTTGTTTTCCGAGAACTTGTCGACGAAAAAAAAACTATCGCGCAATTTTATAAAGTGCTCGTCTTCATGGGACAGCGCCTCCTTGACCATTTTTCGAATCCACTTGAACCCACGTTTCTTGACCTCAGGAGACGCCAGCAGCGTCGTGAGCAATTGTTCTCTTCTTGCAGCTAATCCCTTTCCTACACAATGGTCATTATAATACTTGCGATATGCTTTTGCGAAAATCCCCACTGATGAAAAGAAATAATACGTTCTTTCTGACCCTTCTTTCCCATCATTAAGAGCTCGCACTGCATCATCGCCATTCAGGCCTTCAAAAAATTTAGAATAAAATGCTTGAAAGTCTCGATCGATTTTACCAGCGTTAACTTTCGTTTCGGGACCGATAGCCGCATAGAAGGGAGCACGATCGAGCGTTGTGCAGCACTTGATCAGATTTATCCCGTTGCAGGCCGCAATAACAATCACCAGATTGCATCGGCAACAATGATTTATTTGAATCAGAAGGAGTCTCAGTTCTTCCCAGGTTATATGGTCGGCATTTGTAGTTTGAAGACCATTCGGATCGCCATGGCAGTCGAAATGGATCAGTGGGTATCGCCCCTGATATAGGGCTTCATCACGAATAGTTTCAAGTTCGTTGATCAGCTCGGATTTTGATGTAGGGCGTCTATGCTCGACTTCCAAGTGTTTGTGACGTAATCGGGCAATGAATAGCCGATCCTCAACGAGTCGAGTTCCCGTTTGTAGATCGCCATCTTCGAGCGACTCTATAACCCAGAGTTTGCGAAAGTCATGAGAGTCCAAGATGTGCTCCATTGCCAATGATATTTGTCAGGTGCTGGGTGAAGCTATTTCACGACCCGCAGCTTTGCTTTGCTATTCCCGGCGCCGGATGAGTTTCCACCGTCCAGGCCGACCAACATCAAACCGAAAACCAGCTTGTCTAGTTCTTCGACATTTATTTGAAGCTCACCCGCTATATCCGCCCGCGTCACGTTCTCTTCCCGCAGGGCTTTGAAGAGCTGAGGAAAAACCAACGACATCTCGCGGGGCGCTTCATCCGGTTCATTGGTACGATAATTACGCTGTCCCATCTCGATGCACAGGCTGCGATAATGCCAGTCCGTCAGCGCCCCTAGCTGATGCAGCCGATAAGCCAGCGCCGCAACTGAAACGATCCAAAATTTCTTCAGCTTTATAAGCGCATTGAGGCTAGGCAACACCGGCGCATGACTCAGGATGCTGCCGCGCGGCATCAGAAACGCGGAAGCAAAGCTATTAGCCTGATGCTCGACTTCTTTGCCTTTCGGCTCAGCGTGGCGATGCAAAACCAGATGCCCCAATTCGTGCGCGGCATCGAAGCGGCTGCGCTCCGCCGATTTCATCGTGTTCAAAAAAACGAAGGGCGTCGTTTCTCGCCAGAGCGAGAATGCATCAACCTCTGCCGTGTCTTCTGCCATCGAAAAAACCCGCACCCCCTTCGATTCCAAAAGATGCACCACGTTTTTGACCGGACGTTCCCCGAGACCCCAATGCTGCCGCAAGGTGATGGCGGCTGCCTCAGGGTCTTCCTCCCGCAAATCCGGTAAATCCGGACCAGGGAGGGTGAACCGGCTTTCGAGCCAGTCGCTCAACAGGAAAGCCAACGCACCAGACGCCAGAGCGGCGTCGCGATGGCCGGCCGCCATGCGCGCCTGCGACCGGAAACTCGCTGTTTGCGGCGATGGTTGGTGCAAGTCGGCACCCGAAAACCAACCAATCGGAAAATCCAAAACCGTAGCGATGCGCGTCAAGGTCTCAAAAGAAGGTTCGTATTCGGCGCGCTCATAAGCAGTCACCGCGCGCAAGTCGACACCGATCCGGCTCGCAAGCGCACTCTTAGTTAAGCCCCTTCGTTTGCGGGCTACCTGACACCGTCCGGCGTTAAACATGCGATCACCGCTTTCTGGCGATCTTGATATCCACATCGGGGCCGAAATCGGGTTCTGGCAAAGTCAGCACCGGATCGACCGGCAGCGTCGGCAAGATAATGCGGTCACGCCACGCGCTGACATGCCCTTCGCTGTCCATGTTCACGGGCAGAGAGAGTTCGGCGCGCAGCTCGTTCTCACCGGCGAAAAAAAGCAAAAGCCACGTCGGAAGATTGGCTTCCGGCGCCACTTCCTCTTCGGGCTCGAGGCCCGGAAGCCAAGCCTGGTTTGCGTTGATGGTGACCGCTCTCGCTGTTCTCGGCCCCTTCGGGGCCCTGGTGCTCGGATTCGCCGCCTCTTTTCCGGTATCCGCGTTACCAGACGAAACAGCGATCGCCAACAGCTTTTCCGGATGAACCGTGGTCGGCCAGTTCCCCGTATCGTTCCGTCCCCAATTCCGACTGGCCATATTTTCGCGCAGGCTCCGCAGCGTATCGTTCCATTGGTAAAACCCCGCCGCGTTCGGTGCATCATTTGCTGTCCGGGAAATTCGCGCCAAATATCCGGCCTGCACAGCTTCCTGCAGAACATTTAGCGGCACGCCCAGCTTGCCCAATGCCTCCTCCACATCGACCACTTCCCACCGCACCACTGTTTGCATCACCTGCGCTCCTCGCTGTAGTTCTTCCTATTCTATCACATCCGATGATGTAGTAAAGCAGGAAGTTTTTCCATCGCCGAAAAAGGGGGCATTTCACGAAAGAAAAAAAATCGTACGCTAAGCCCCATCGCTGCATCAAAGTGTGATGACCCCTCATTCTGATTCTGAGTGGCCATTTTGGGCCAGGCAGGCGCTCTTGCGGCGATTGGCCACCATGTTCTCCGCATTATCTGCGGTGAATGCTTGCTTTTGCGGCGATTGCGGGCTACAATCTCCGCGGGAGGTGCGGAGATTGTACATTCATGAGCTTCAAGACTGGCCCCGGTTCGACTTGAACCGCGAGCGCCTTGCCGAACCGTTGGCCGACGTCCGCCACCGGCAGGGCCGGCTGATCGGCCACATGGAAGCCCTCGGATTCAGCCTCCGCCAGGAGGCTATCCTGCAAACCCTCACGGCCGATGTACTCAAGAGCAGCGAGATTGAGGGGGAGAAGCTCGACGCTGAACAGGTCCGGTCCTCGATTGCCCGCCGCCTCGGCATGGATATCCGCGCACTAAAACCTGCTGACCGCCATGTCGAGGGTATCGTTGAAATGATGCTCGACGCCACGCGCCACTATGAGCAGCCACTCACCGCCGAGAGACTCTTCTCGTGGCACGCGTCGCTGTTTCCCACCGGGCGCAGTGGCATGACCAAAATCAGGGCAGGAACCTGGCGCGACGACAGCACCGGTCCGATGGAAGTCGTGTCCGGCCCCGTCGGCAAGGAGCGCGTTCATTTCGAGGCACCGCCGGCGAAACGGCTTGATCGCGAAATGCAGGCATTCCTGGGCGGGTTCAATGCGAACGCCGACATTGACCCGGTCCTGAAAGCAGGGCTGGCCCATCTCTGGTTCGTGACCATCCATCCTTTCGATGATGGCAACGGGCGTATTGCGCGCGCCATCGCCGATATGGCTCTGGCGCGCTCAGAAAACAGCCCACAACGCTTTTACAGCATGTCGGCACAGATCCAGCTGGAGCGCGCCGGCTATTACGACATTCTTGAGCATACCCAGAAAGCAACCATGGACGTCACATCTTGGATGGAATGGTTTCTCGGTTGCCTGGGGCGGGCCATCGACGGCGCCCAAACGACCCTTGGCGCCGTACTCGACAAGGCGCGCTTCTGGGAGCGCGTTCAAGGCATCCCTCTCAACGAGCGACAGCGCCTGGTTTTGAACCGGTTGCTCGACGGCTTTGAGGGAAAGCTTACGACATCGAAATACGCGAAACTCGCCACGTGTTCCCAGGACACAGCCCTCCGCGACATTCTACCTCTCGTCGAACACGGCGTTCTCGTGCGCAACCCGGAAGGAGGGCGGAGCACAAGCTATGTTTTGGCTGACCTTTCTCAAGCGGGTGAGGGAAGCCGCAGATGAGGCAAGATCTCGAACGGCTGCGGAACCTGATTACAGCCGCCTACGGCGGACATTGCCCCGGAGTATTTTCTTCTGCCAGTTGCCGGCACAGAGGGCGGAGTGCGCCTCGTCGCATATCGCGAGCGCGTCTATGCTTACGAGCTATATCACCAGCTCCGACGCCGATGGCCTGACTGGCGATATTCGCTCGGTGGGGAGGTTGATAAGCTCGGGCATCCCATTGTACATGGTGACGAACTTGAGGCAGCAAAACCTGACATGCTGGTCCACGTTCCTAGCCAAATGAACCACAATCTCGCGGTCATCGAGATCAAGCCCCTGAGAGCGGTCCGTTCGACGACAGAAGCCACCAACATCAAACGTTACGTCCGAAAACTCATCGCTTTCCAGCAGCGCATAGGATACGTGGGGGCATTTTTCATTGCTTTCGGGGAACCTATCGACCGGGTGCGCCGCTACGGACACGCAGTTCGAGACGCAGTGTGGACCGCCTCACTTATCACGTTCATATCCTCGAGATGAACGGCGACAGCTTCCGCCTCCAGCAGAGCAAACGCCGGATCAAAGAAGACCAACCGGCTCCACCGCCCGAGTAACCAGGCCCGACCCGCCGACGGCGTTCACTGTAGCGGCGAGGGGTAAGATACCCCTCGCGCTCTCCCTGGAGAAACTCAGCCACAGTCCCGAAGACCGTGGATAACTGATGCACTTTTACTCCGGCCTTGACATTTCTCTTCGTGGAACCAGTGAAAGCGGTTCTCGCGGCCTCCGTGGTGGGTGAATTGAGGGCTAGCCGAGTAATCTTACCTAAACCAGGGCCGATGATAGAAGAGAATGAGAATCGAAGCGCGGGCGGGTCATCACAACGCAAAGAGGGTTTGATCTACAAGAATCCTGGGTTGCGCCCGGATCAACCCTCCGGCAAAAGGCGGGAGGCCGGATTTCTCCGGCCTCCCAAAGAGGCCGCTAGAGACGCAGAATGGCGAAATAATGCGCATGTACAGACAAACCATTACCATTCGATTGTCCCTCAACACGGTTGCGGATGGTTCACTGCCCTGCTTACTCTGCCGAAGAAATAATCGAGCCGAAGCGATCCGAATCGTGGGTTCTGCGGTACACCCGAAAGCAGGAAGAATCTTCCGAGCAGATTGGGATTGTCGGCAACGGACGAGGGCGCTCCAGAAGCTAAGGCGGGAGGGAAACTCGATGGTCATGACATTGGAAAAGTTGCACAGCGCGGTTGCGAATGCTGCTGCGATTCGGCGCGTGCGCAGGCTTCAGCCCGCTGGCGGCACCGGCGACAAGATCTTCCCGCCAACCTATCCAGGTGACCGTGGCGGCCGTAATGCTGGCCCGCGGCATGTCTTCGAGCGGCGGCGATTCGGTGGCGAGAATGTGCTCTGCGTATTGATTGACAGCGTGCAGAGTCAGGCCAACCGTCTCGAGGAGGCGCTGAAGGCCGCGCGGGAGACAGGCGCTCTTAACTTCCCTATGATCACCGTCGATTTCTCGAACACCGAGGTTGCTGACCTCGGACGCATCACGACGCTCGACGCGCCCCATCGAGTGTTCGACGCGATCATTCGGGATTCCGAATTGAACGGCATTCGCTTCCGGGAGACGGAACAAGGCCGCCGTCTCACAGAAGCACAGTCACACAATGCGCGCGTGGTCTATGAGCTTTCGCCAACCGCACTGCTGTTCGGCGCTTGGAATTCAACCTCAGAAGGCGGCGGTCTCGGCGCTAAGTTTCCGCGCTGCGTGGTCTCGGAGATCATCGGCGTGGGAGTTGCGTCGGAACCACATGTAGATCCCCGCACCGGCGAAGTGGTCGACCAACCTTCAGGAAAGCGAACCGGCAGCAGAATCGACCCTCTCGGCATCCGCAGCGGCATAACGGTCTACAAATTTCCAAACGGCGATTGGTCTCTCGAGGTTCCGAAGGAAAAGAAAGGCAAGGACGCGCCCAAGGAAGTGCGGCCGTCGGAGATCAATCACTCCAATATCGCGCCAACCGTTACGTCACTCGGAGTCAGCGTCGACTACGCACTTTATAGTTTCGTCTTGTCGTTCGCGGCACTGCGCCGCTTGCGCTTCGCGGGAGGTTCCGTTGCGGCCGCCGCGGATTTGGCGGCGCAGACTGCATTGGCCGCCTTAGGTCTTGCCGCCGTCACTGCGCAGGACCGCAATGGTTATTTTCTGCGCTCACGATGCGACCTTGTTCCTGAAGAGAATTCCGCGCCGGGGTTCGAACTCATCGAGGCCAACGGCAGTATCGAGATGGTAGACCTCGATTTCGGTCAGGCTACCCGGTTGGCGGAGGAGGCCGTAGAAGCCGCCAGAGTGACCGGAGTTGGGTGGAGCGAGAACGACCTGGTTCTGAGGCCGCAAGCGAAGCTCGTACAACTTGTCAGAGCGAGCCGCGAATTGGCTCTCCAGGGAAAAGTCGAAGAGGAAGCAGAGGCCGAAGCCACGAAGGAATGACGCGCGATGCTTGCCCTCGAAATCGAGTTACTCACCGGCGTCTATCGCGCCGCGTTGCCGGACAATTCGGCCGCGGAATGGCCGCCGCATCCGGAGCGCGCGTTCTCCGCGCTGGTTCAATCTTGGGGTGACGGCGGGTGTGATGACAGGGAGCGCGCAGCGCTCGAATGGCTGGAATCGCTTCCCGCCCCTTGCCTCAAAGCTGATCCGATGCGGGGATGCGACCAACGCTCGGCACCCACGGTTTTCGTTCCGCCGAACGATTCACGCGGAAATGAGCTTGCGGCGCTTCCCGGGCGCAGGTCCCGGCAAGCCCGCAATTTTCGCGTCGCGGTCCCGGCCAATTCACTAGTTACACTGATCTGGCCCGCAGCGCAGGGCCAGGCCGAGCACCGAACGGCGCTTGCGGCTCTGGCGCATCGCGTTGCGAGCCTCGGCCATTCCGCTTCCCTGGTGCGGTTCGCCTTTATCGAAGCGACGGAAGACGGCTCGCCGCTCTGGCGCCCGGACAGCGATGGCGATGTCGCGCTGCGAGTCGCACATCCCGGTCGTTTGCGCCGCCTGGAAGACTGGCTCTCTAAAGACGAGTGGCCGCTTACCGGCATGTCGATGCGCTACCTGGAGCCACAGGAAACGAAACCGCCGCAAGCACCGAATAGCGTTTTTGGCGGAGTGGGCGATTGGTTCATCTTCGAAGATGTGGGCGGTGTGCGGCCGGATCTTCTGGCTTTTGCGCACGTGGCGAAGTGTGTGCGCGCTTCCCTGATGAAGCATGGACCGCAACCGAGCCCGGAGATCATCTCGGGTCATACGCCCGGCGGCGAAGCTAGTTCCAGGCCGCATCTCGCGATCGTTCCTCTTGCCAATGTTGGATGGCCTCATGCCACAGGGGATTTGCTTGGCTTCGCGGTTATCCTGCCACGCACTGCGGAGGGCAGTGACCGGGACCGCGTTCTACGCGCGCTCGGAGGCTTTGCACCTGTCAATGAGGACGGCGAAGCGTGGGCCGATTTGCACCTTTCATCCAATATTGTCTGGCGCGTCGAGCGTACGGTCACGCCCTCGCGCGCCTCTCTCAAGCCCGAGCGTTGGTGCCGGGCCGCCGTCTCGTGGGCCAGCGCCACGCCCGTGCTGCTGGACCGATACCCCGATCATGGAGATCCGATAGAAGCGGGGCGCCTGATTGCCGCGGCCTGCGGCAATATCGGACTGCCCGAGCCCGTGGAGATCGAGCTCCACAAGCATTCCGCCGTGCATGGCGCTCCATCGGCGTACCCGCCGGGTGGGATACGTCCCGGATCCGACTGGAGCTTTCCCCACGGCGCGAAGTTCGCGAGCCGTCCCCGCCGACATGTAATCCTGCGTTTCGCGGAGCCGGTCGAGGGTCCGATCATTCTGGGTGCTGGCCGCTTTCACGGCTTTGGTTTTTGCCTGCCGCTTACACAGGAGCGTGACCTTTGAAACCTGATCTTCGCCCGGACGAATTTCGCGAATTTTTCAGTGAACTGCATGGCTTGGCGCCTTTTCCCTGGCAGGAGCGGCTGGCACAGAGAGTTTTCGCGGCAGGATGGCCCGGGGCCCTCGATATTCCAACCGGTGCCGGCAAGACGGCCGCGATCGATATCGCGGTGTTTCACCTGGCGCTGGCAGCGACGCGCGGCGCCGAACGCCACGCCGCCGTACGCATCCTATTCGTTGTCGATCGACGGCTAATCGTTGATGACGCCTATGGCCGCGCGCAAATGATCGCCACCAAGCTCGCTAGTGCGCAAAACGGGATAGTGAGACAGGTTGCTGACCATCTCCGCCTGCTTGCCGAGGACGAGGAGATACCTCTGAGGGTCGCGCGGCTGCGCGGCGGCATGCCCAAGGAACCCGATTGGGTGCGCACCCCGGCGCAACCCACGGTGGTCGTTTCGACTGTGGACCAGGTTGGATCTCGGCTCCTGTTCCGCGGCTATGGCGTTTCGGATTCGATGAAGCCGATTCATGCCGGGCTGCTTGGCTGCGATACGCTTCTCCTGCTCGACGAAGCGCATCTTTCTCAGCCGTTTGTTCAGACGGCGCGCGACACTTTGATCTTTCGAAAAGAGCCATGGAGCGGGAATGCCGCTGCCGCGCCGTTTGGCATCGTCACTCTTTCCGCGACGTATGCGGAGGATACGCGCGGCGAGCCTGGCGAACAGCCGTTCCGGATCACAGACGAGGATCGTGGCGATCCGCAGCTCGGCAAGCGGCTCCGCGCTTCAAAGCCCGCCGAACTGATCGAAACGAAGGCGAGCGAAGCCGCTCTGCCAGGCGAGTTGGCCGACAAGGCTTTGGAATTCACCGCCAGTATCGGTGGGGGCAGCATAGTTGCTGTGGTAGTAAATCGCGTCAAGCGGGCGCGCGCGATCTTCGAAGCGTTGCAGCAAAAAGACGCGTGCCCGTTTGGGGAGAAGCATTCTGATGATGTTTCGTCGCCGGAGGTCGCTTTGCTAACCGGCCGCGTGCGCGATCTGGATCGTGAAGAGTTGCTGACAAGCCTGCTGCCGTTTGTCAAGGTGGGCCCAAGATGCACTCCTCGAACCAGGCCGTTAATTATTGTAGCGACTCAGTGCATAGAGGCCGGCGCGGATTTGGATTTTGACGCTCTCGTCACCGAGATCGCGCCTCTGGATTGCCTGCGCCAACGCTTCGGGCGTCTCAATCGGATGGGGCGGGACATCAATGTGCAGGCTGCGATCATTGCCCGTGCCGATCAGATCAGGAAAAGCGCCGAGCCTGACCCGATATATGGAGCGGCGCTGGGATCAACATGGGGCTTGCTGATTGAAAAGAGCGCATCGCAGGGCAAGGGCAAGACGGCCCGACATTTCATCGATTTCGGGATCGACCGCTCCGCGTCCTGGTTCCCTGATGGCGACACCCTGGTAAAATGCCTCGCGACCCATAAAGATGCGCCGGTTCTGTTGCCGAGCGCCATCGATTTTTGGAGTCGCACCTCGCCGCGACCGGCCACCGATCCGGCGGTGTCTCTGTATCTGCACGGTCCGGAAAGCGGCCCACCGGATGTGGAAATCGTATGGCGGGCCGATCTTGATGATGAGGTCGATGAAGGACAAAAACAGGAGCTCTGGCAAGAGCGCATCTCGGTTTGCCCACCTTCCAGCCTGGAGGCGATTTCGGTTCCGCTAGCCGAGGCTCGGCGATGGTTGTGCGGACAACCGGCTGGCGAGATCGCGGACGTAGAGGCTGGGATCGAGGAGCCGGAGGGGCGTTTTTCGTCGTTGCCATGGCTTCGGTGGTGCGGCAAGAGCGACAAAGGCACCGAATTAATCACGGATGATCTGCAGCCGGGCGACATAATCATCGTTCCGGCGTCGCGCGGCGGGTGCGATCGGTGGGGCTGGGCGCCAGGATCGAAAGCCGGAGTTAAGGACTTGGCGCGCAAAGCCAATCTTCAGCAACGTGGCCGAGACATTTTCAGGCTTACGAAAGCTGAACTGGACGAGCAGAAGATCGGATCGACTGCCGAAATGACCGATTGGCCATACAAGGCGATCCTCGATCAATTTAGAAACTATTCCGAAGGAACGGACGAAGCCGATTTTACGAAGCCGCGGGTCATCCGAGCGCCGGACGCAAGACCGCTGGCCATTGAGCGCGAGCTGCTAAGCCCGCGCAGAAAGACACAAAGCGATTCTGGCGGCGACGCCGTTACAGAAGACGATGAAAGCCTCCGCAGCGGTCGACAGAAAAGCGTTAGTCTTAGCGACCATTCCAAGGGCGTCGAAAGCTACGCGCGCCGCTTTGCCGAACAGGCGGGTTTGCCTTCCAGCGTCGCACACGATTTGATTCTGAGCGCCTATCTTCACGACGCGGGTAAGGCACAGAAGAATTTCAAGCTCTTGCTCTATGGCGGGGACGAAGTCGCCGCGAACTTCGGGACCGACCTCGCCAAAAGCTCCAAACTGCCGGATAGTCCGCGCGACTGGGACAAGATGCGCATCCGCGCCGGCCTGCCAAAAGGAGCACGTCACGAGGTCGCCTCGCTTCGCTTCGCCGAAGCGCATCCGCGCTTCACGAACGCACACGATCCAGATCTCGTTCTTTGGCTGATCGGAACCCATCATGGTTACGGACGACCGTTCTTCCCACCACCCGAACGTGAATGGCCGGGCGAGGGCGAAACTTTCGCAACCGATCTCGGGGACGGCAGAATCGTCTCCAAGCCCGCGTGTTCACTGGCCGACCTGACAGCGGCGTGGATCGATATCGCCGAGCGCCTCAAGCGCCGCTATAGCGTTTGGGGCCTGGCGCGGCTCGAAGCGATATTGCGTCTGGCCGACCATCGCCGGTCGGAAGCGGAACAGGACGAAGATCGACCATGATGACGCCGCTCGATCCCGCAGGCGACACGCAATCACTCGCGATGCCGGGCCTCGAACCCGATAATCTATTGGCGTTCCTGGCGCTGCTCGGACTTCTTCACGCGCTCGAAACCGCGCGGGCCGATTGGCAGCCGCGCATCTCCTGGAAGGGTCCGCCGTGGATGGCGCACTTACACCTCGCCGCTTTTCCGGAGCGGATGGAGATCGCGCAGGCGGCGAATGAAGGACTCGCGGAGCTCATGCAGCATTTCGACGTTGATCAACGCAATGAGCGCAAGAAGGTTGACTTCACCCCCAAGGATTATCGTGCCTACGCCGCGCGCGTGCGGGACAGTGTCGTCGGAGCGGCACTCGCCTCGGCGTTGACGGTGGAATGGCCCCAGAAAAGGGACGGTGGCCTCTATGCCGCACCATTGGTAATGATGTTTGGAGGAGGCCAGCAGTTTTTTCTGGCGCGGCTGGTCGACGTACCGCGAGGCAGACTCCCAAACCGCCTCAAGAAGCTCAAGGCTGCGCCGGATTTGACTGCGCCGGGAAAAATTGCCGACGCATTATTCCGGCCCTGGCGGCGCGATGATGACGCGGACGGATTTCGGTGGGATCCCGAGGACGATCAGCGTTATGCGCTCCGCTACGACAATCCAAGCCCGGCTGGCGCAGCGCCGACGGTGGTCGGCGCGAATCGTCTCGCCGCCATCGGGTTTCTGTCATTCTCGACCGCGCCCCATGCGCGCCGAATGCAAGCCGTCGGAGCCACTCGTGAAAGTGGCGAATGGTTCTTCGTCTGGCCGATCTGGCTGCGGCCGCTGTCCCGCGCAGGGATAGAGGCGCTGCTGGCACATCCGGCACTGTTCGAAGGAGATCGCAGCAAATTACGCCTTCTAGGCGCCGGCGAAATTTTTCGAGCGCGCCGTGTCGCGAACGGACAGTTGATAAATGTGGCACGAGCGAGGCCCGCATAAGCCTGACATTCTCATGTGAAGAAAAAAGCTGAAGGTGGTCGCGGACAGGAGCGGATGCTTTGATGAATGGCCCCTCGGGAAGGTCGAGGATCTGGAGCGCAAGTACGAGTAGATCATAAGCGGCTTGCCCCAGCGGGATCGACCGAAGCTCTGACCATGCTAAGCGAGCGGGACGCCGCCGACCTCGACCTCGCCATATACCTTTCACACCTACGAGGTCTTCGGCCTCATCTCGGTTTTTGGTTGAGTACAAGGCCTGAACTAGCCCCGAGTTGGTGGACACCCGGGTTAGGCGGCCGATAGCCGCTGGTTTCGCCGTTCGAATTCAACCGGGCTCAGGTAGGCGAGCGACGAATGTCGGCGCGGGCGGTTATAGAACAACTCGAGATATTCAAAAATCGCGGTGCGCACCTCGGCATGAGTTTGCAATTGAACCTGGTAAACGAGTTCGAGCTTAAGGCTGGCAAAGGGGAGCGTCAGGAATTTCGTGTGTGAGCAGTTAGGGAAGGTCTGCACAGGTCGGTACTATTGAGCGATAGGCTGAAGTGGTCATAACAG
>JADEYI010001812.1_pt1 | contig 13442 bp, 10 predicted proteins | sample 8542331 | NCBI WGS metagenome assembly JADEYI01 (sample SAMN16510988, study PRJNA670497) | mine drainage metagenome | isolation source: biofilm near Copperflume 1 | place: Germany: Marsberg coppermine Kilianstollen | collected 2018-02 | reverse complement strand
GGGCCTGCCCCTGACGGGGTTACAAGGGTGATTAAAGCCCCCTCTCCCTTCATGGAAGAGGGGGTTGGGGGTGAGGGTGCATTGGGGGTGAGGGTGCATTGGGGGTGAGGGTGCATTGGGGGTGAGGGTACGCTTCCACAGCTACTCTAAGAAGATTGCTCCACCCCAACTCCGAACGCTAGCGTGGAGCTTGGGAGCGCCCACCTTGACTTTCTTTGCGGGAGCGGCTATACTATGTAAGTAGATAATATACACAGGCCCAGTGCAATATGCCTTCTGTTTGAGCCCGGTTATCCGCCGGGCTTGTTTTTGCCCGCGTGCGGATACCCCAACAGGGACGTAGGGCAAAGCTTTTTCGTAAAGGACTCACATTGACTTTCAACTCATTCAATTTTGATCCGCGCATCGCGGCAGGCGTGCAGGCGCTCGGTTATACCGTGCCCACGCCAATCCAACTTCAGGCTATACCACCCGTCATGCAGGGGCGTGACGTCATGGGCCTGGCTCAAACCGGCACCGGCAAAACCGCCGCCTTCGTGCTGCCCATTTTGCAGCGCCTCCTGAACGGCCCACGCGGCCAGGTGCGTGCTCTTATTCTTGCTCCCACACGCGAGCTGGCCGAGCAGACACACGAGGCCATCGGCGCTCTTGGCAAGCAAACAGGGCTGCGTAGCGTTACCATCTATGGCGGAGTAGGCACTCACCCGCAGGTTATGAAACTTCGCAGCGGCGTGGAGATCGTTGTGGCCTGCCCTGGCCGCCTCCTCGACCATATAACCCAGAATACTATTACATTATCAAAGCTGGAAGTGCTTGTGCTGGACGAAGCCGACAGCATGTTCGACATGGGCTTCTTACCGGATGTGCGCCGTATTCTGCGGCACCTTCCTTCTGCGCGCCAGACGCTGCTCTTTTCGGCGACTATGCCACCTGACATTCGCCGTCTGGCCCAGGACATTTTGCGCGATCCTGTAACTGTGCAAGTTGGCCGCAGCGAGCCTGTAGGCACCGTTTCACATGCCCTTTACCCGGTCGCATCACACCTCAAGACCTCGCTGCTGATGGAGCTATTGAAGCATACTGACACGGAGTCTGTGCTGATCTTTGCTCGCACCAAGCACCGCGCCAAGCGTTTGGGAGAGAACCTCGATCAGGCAGGCTACAGCGTTACTTCTCTGCAAGGTAATTTGTCGCAGAACCGGCGGCAAGCGGCTCTCGACGGCTTTCGCGACGGCAAGTATCAGATACTGGTGGCAACTGACATTGCGGCACGTGGCATTGACGTGACCCGTATTTCTCACGTCATCAACTACGATGTGCCTGATACGGCAGACGCTTATACGCATCGCATAGGTCGTACAGGCCGTGCTGCTAAAACCGGTGACGCCTTTACCCTTATCACGAACGACGATGCAGATATGGTGCGTTCCATAGAACGCGTGCTGGGCGACAGAGTAGAGCGTCGCACCGTAGAAGGTTTCGACTACGGTAAAGCTGCTCCGGCCCGCAACATAGAGTTCAACCGGCCTCCTCGCGAGCCGCAGCGCCGCCGCCCGCAGCCCGGAGCCGAAAGCTTCAGAGGGCAGCCTGCTCCGGCCTCTCGTCCCACTGCTCCTGCCAGAGCGCAGCAAAGCAGGCAGGAAGATTCGCGCCGTTCGGACGCACCCCGCCCAGGGCAGCATAATGCCTACGGGTCCAACTCGTCGGCCTCCAGGCAGCGCCGCTCGCGTAACACACGCAACCCGAACGGAGAGCTGGCTAGAGCTTAGCACAGCTATTGCGCAGCTGGCGCTAATAGCAAGGTAGCTTCTTGCAGAAAGCTTCATTACCCCTCTTAGATCGTGGTAATCAAACCTCCATCCCCTGACCTCCTTTTCTCAGGGAAGGGGATTATTAAGATGAAAAGCCCCTCCCCACTCGTGGGGAGAGGTCGGGGCGGGGTGCGTCCACAGCACCTTACCTGAACCCTAGCCGCCGTTCCCTCAGGCTTACATAGCTGCGCTCGCCTATCACCAGGTGGTCCAGCACCTCTATCTCCAGCAGCTTGCCTGCCGCCACAATTTGCTCTGTAACCTTCGCATCTTCTGCGGAGGGTGTGGGGTCGCCGCTGGGGTGGTTGTGAGCCACGATAATAGCGGCTGCGTTCAGCCGCACTGCTTCCTTGAAGACCTCAGCTATTCGCACAAGCGACGAGTTGAGGGAACCCCTGTAGACATCAGTGAACTTTATCACCTGGTTCTTGGTGTTAAGAAGCACCACGCGCAACGTCTCCTGATCTAGCGGCGCCATTTCAAGTATAAGGATTGGGGCGAGGTCGGCGGGGGAGCGCACCTGTAATCTTTCCTCCGGTTGGGCGAGGAGGAGGCGGCGGCCAAGCTCAAGGGCCGATTTTAGCTGGCAGGCTTTGGCCTCTCCCAGGCCGTGAATCTCGCACAACTCGGTGAAAGAAACGCGTGCTAACCCTACGAGGCCGCCGTAAGTCACCAGCAGGCGGTTCGCAAGGTCTACGACACTTTCCCCTTGCGTGCCGACGCGCAGGATGATCGCCAGCAACTCCGCCTCGGAAAGCGAGCCTGCGCCCAGCCCTTTTAGCTTTTCTCGTGGACGCCCATCAGGGGGCAACTCTTTGATGGTAAGGGTCGTGCGACCTGGGGTATTGGCAGGCACAGTACTCTCTCCTGTTGCGAAGGTGGCCTGATTGTAGATGATGCGTGTGCAGGTGTCAAGGGTATTGCACGGTAAGGTATTCAGATCAGGGTTAAAGGAGCCTCATGTACGAACCGCTAAGACGCCCAGAAAACAACAGTGCTCTTAGCGTCCTTAGGCGTCCTTGGCATCTTTGAGGTTTATATTTTATTGGAGAGGGCAGCTATTTATTGGCAAAGTGGTTTATAATCACCATGCAGCCTCCATTACAGAAGCTGATATTTACAACCTTAGAGGGGAGAGAGTTGTGAGCCAGATACCAGGACCCACAGGCGCACAGCCATTTTATAGCCAACTCTTTGACGCGGAGTTCATGCGTAAGCTGGAGCGACTTTCTCTTATCAGCCGCAAGCTCAAGGCCGGCAGGCTCAAGGGCGAGAGGCGCAGCACCAAGCGCGGGCAATCAGTGGAGTTCGCTGACTACCGCAGCTATACGCACGGCGACGACCTGCGCCGGGTTGATTGGAATGCCTACGCCCGCATGGAGCGACTTTTCATAAAGCTCTTTCAGGAAGAAGAAGACCTCACAGTTCACATCCTGATTGACGCCAGCAAATCTATGGACTGGGGCGACCCAAACGATGTGACCCTTACCGTGCCAATAGCCTCTGTAGACGCTGCTGAGCGCGAAGCACCTCGCGGTCCTGTCGCCCAGCAAGCGAGCCATTCCTCCGACCAGAATAAACTAATCTACGCCAAGCGCACCGCCGCCGCCCTGGGCTATATCACCCTCTCCAACCTCGACAGGCTGAGTATGACCGGCTTCAGCAAGTCTGGGCTACAACGCTTTACAGCCGTGCGCGGCAAAGGTCATGCTGTTTCTCTGTTGCGTTTTGTCGCCGGCGTGCGAGCCGCCGGAGAGACCGACCTCGACCTGATGCTGAGGCAGTATGCAGCCCAGGCGCGATATCCGGGGTTGCTTTTCGTACTGAGCGATTGCCTGGTAGAGGGCGGCGGAGTAGAGGGATTGTCGGCGTTGCAGGCAGCAGGCCACGACGTGAACTTGCTACATATTCTGTCGCCCGCCGAAGTACACCCCGAGCTTGCCCTGATCGGTGATTTGCGCCTCAAAGATGTTGAGACGGGGGCTACCCAGGAAGTGTCAATAGATGGCTCTATACTTGACTTGTACAAGGAGAAGTTCGAGGCCTGGCAGGGTGGCATCGAGCGATTCTGCCGCAGGCGCGGTATGAACTACCTGCGGGTGACCACCGACCAGCCCTTCGAGGACCTTGTCCTGCATTACCTGCGCCAACGCGGGGTGCTCTCTTAGCTCTCTTTGCTACCTGACTGAAGGCTCATGTAGGAGAATAGTCACCCCACCCGGCAGCGGCCACCCACACCGCTAATCACCAGTCAGATGGTGTAACCCAGCTTAGAGGCCCGCCGTTGTACAGTCCTGAGCCGGAGATCTGAAGCGCTCTGTTGAAGCGAGAGGAGCAATTCTCCCAGGCGATGGTAGCTGTCAGTTCGACGATCTGGTCATCATCGAAACAGCTACGAACCCTTGCGAACAGGTCGTCGGGAACTGTCCCTTCCAGGGTAATCGTGTCTGCGTAGGCAAGGGCCGCCTTTTCCTCTGTGGAGAAGAGGTCGCTAGCGTCGTAGTGACCGAGCGCCTCGAATATGTCGTGTGTGATCCCCAGATCGCTGCCGCCGGCAGCGTTTATATCCACTCAGAAAGGGCAACCCACCAGCCCCGCTACGCGCACATCAACCAGATAGACCAGCCGCCCTGTTAGGGTTTCTGATCTCGCCAGCCCTGACCACATGCCGCGCACGGCTTGCAGAATCGTCGGGCGTCTCGCATAGACCAGGTTGGTATTTAGAACCTTCCCGTACTTCTTGCGTTGAGCCTCGAAAAGCTGCGCCGTGTACCCCGTGATGCCCTCCGCATCTTCATCTACGCCATTGATACGAGCCATTTCCCCTCCATCCAATGCTATAGCGCCTGTACGTAACTGTTCAGCTTTAGGGTAGAACCAAGTTCAAGAGGTATCTGTGCGGGCGTACCGCCACCGGCCCTCACCCCAACGCACCCTCACCCCGTGCCCTTGTCCCTTGAAGGGAGAGGGGGCTATGCCCCAGCACCCCGCACCCCAACCTTGAACGCTTACACCTGAACTCTGTTAAGATGTATCCCCGGACTGTGAAGTGCATCGCAATCTTTTCACAAATCGAAGGAGATCTTCGTTAGCGAATGCCTGCTCCTGATCTTTGGGATTCTATCAGTTGGCTGTACCAGAGAGCGCTGCTCTTTGGGATGCGGCGTTGCGTGGCGTAATCGGTGTAGACTATGCCGAATCGCTTGGAGTAGCCCCAGGCCCACTCGAAGTTGTCGAGGAGCGACCAGACGAAGTAGCCTTTGAGGGGCACCCCCGCCGCAACAGCCCGAGAAGCGGCTTGCAAATGCTCTTGCAGGTATGCTACACGGCGGGGGTCGTCCACGGTGCCGTCTGCTTGCAGCACATCAGTGAAGGCGGCTCCGTTCTCGGTTATATAGTAAGCCGGGGCGTTGTAGTCGCGATGGAGACGGATCAGCAGCTTACGTAGAGAGTCAGGTGTAACTTCCCAGCCCATTTCCGTGTACTCAGCGCCCTTCGGGCTGACAATGCTCGCGTAGAAGGGCGGGTTCGAAGGATCGCTGCGTGCTACAGAACGGTTGTAATAGTTAACACCCAGGAACTCTACCGGTGTGGAGATAACCTCCATATCACCGTCGTGAACTGTGGGCGCATACGAGCCTAGTTTCAGCACGATGTCTGTTGGATAGCGCCCGTAGAAGAGAGGGTCCAGGAACCAGCGATTTTGCACGCCGTCGAGAGTGTGCGCAGCTTCTACATCATCATTCGAATCGCCTGCGGGGTCGAAGGGATGAAGGTTAAGACTAATGCCGATCTTGAGGTCAGGCATAATCGAACGGAGCGCATCGACGGCGAGGCCATGAGACAGCAGGAGATTGTGCGCTACCTGATATGCTATACGCATGTCCTTGATACCAGGAGCGTGATCGCCCATGAGATTGCCGTGAAAGGCTACTACGGCAGGTTCGTTGTGCGTGATCCAAAACTTTATGCGATCACTGAGGCGTCGGGCGAGCGCGTCAGCATAGGAGGCAAATATCTGGGCCGTATCGCGGTTGGCCCAGCCGCCACGATCTTGCAGCGCCTGTGGTAAATCCCAGTGGTAAATTGTGAGGTAAGGGGTTATCCCGGCTTCGAGGCTGGCATCAGTGAGGCGGTCATAGAAGTCGAGGCCGGCAGGGTTGATTTGCCCGCCACCCTCAGGAAAGACGCGCGGCCACGAGACAGAGAAGCGGTAGGCGCTAAGGCCAAGCTCGCGCATAAGAGCGACATCTTCAGGCCAGCGCCTGTAGTGGTCGCAAGCCACGTCGCCCGTGTCGCCGTTGTAAATAGCGCCTGGAAGCGTGCAAAAGCGGTCCCAAATACTCTCGCCTTTACCGTCAGCATGGGGGCTGCCCTCAATCTGGTAAGCTGTAGTGGCCGCGCCCCACATAAAATCGGGCGGAAATGTCAGCTCGTATTCTTCGGATTGATAAGTCAAAGGTTGTTCTCTCCTGGCGTGTTATTCGACGCGTTTCACGTCGCTTATCTGTATACGGCATATTATACACTCACGTTATGCAGGTATGGAGCAAGCTGGAAGCCCAAGTTGGCGTACCCTCTTCTCTTTCAACGAGCATTAGCGCTTCGCTAGCCGTGCGTAAGGTGAGTGACTAACTCACCTTACCGACCACCGACGACGAGAGCACTACAAAGGAGACAAAGATTCCGACATGGTTGCTGCGTAAAAAAGTAGAGAGGAAATAATTATCCGACCGCCAGGTGTCCCCGTATAAGTTATACATCAGAAAGAGAAAGTATAAGGCGCAGCAGGTCTGAAATAGCTGCTGCAACTGATGGACAAATCCACCTGGTTTGGCCTTAATGGTATAATTGCATTACATAAGGCTTCTCCAATATCAGAGAGAGAACAAATCCCCTGTGACTCTGCCGCCCCAATCTGCTAAACTCATTGGGGAAAACCGATTGTGTACGGTATAGTCATCATGTATAATATGCGACACAGGAGCAAATAAATGAACGCAAATTCTGAACTCTGGACTCCTAAGCCCCAGGCTGTAATCCCTTACGTAGTCGAAAGCAGCAACCGGGGCGAGCGAGTATATGATATTTACTCTCGCCTTTTGCGCGACCGCATTATCTTCCTTGGCACCGCCATAGATGACCAGGTGGCTAATGCCGTAGTTGCTCAGCTTCTCTTCCTCGACCACGAGGACCCTGAGCGCGACATCCAGATATACATCCAGTCGCCCGGCGGCTCGGTAACGGCTGGCCTGGCAATCTATGACACGATGCAGTTCGTCCGGCCTGACATCACCACGATCTGTGTGGGCCTCGCGGCTTCAATGGGCACGATCCTCCTCTGCGCGGGCACCAAAGGCAAACGGTACGCTCTACCGAATGCTACGGTGCACATGCACCCTGCGCTCGGTGGCACCGGCTATGCCTCCGCACCTGATGTAGAAATCGCCGCTCGTGAGCTGTTGCGCCAGCAGTCGAAAATTCGCACAGTTATGGCCGAGCATACAGGCCAGACAGTAGAGAAGATCGCCCGCGACTTTGATCGCGACATGTACATGGACGCATATCAGGCCCTCGACTACGGCATCATAGATGAGGTTATACCTACGGCAGGCGCGCTGCCGGGCAACGATGCATCAAAGAACGGAGCCGATAGCCTCATCGCGGGCAGCGTAAAGTAACGGTGTGAAGTAATAAGGAGACCCGGCCAGGGTGAGTAAAACTGTCTACGTTGGGCCGCCTTGCTACTGCTCATTTTGTGGTAAAGCGCGAAAAGACGTGCGCATGCTTATCACAGGCCCAGGTGCAGTTCACATCTGCGACCGGTGCGTAGAGACCTGCACCCAAATCTTAGAAGAACGAGGGATTGACATCAGGCAGCTTTCGCGCTTGCCGGATCGAAAATCCTGAATGGCACACCGTACAGTTACCCTTTAGCATCTTTCAGGTACATTTGAGGAGGCCAACCAGTATGGCGAATCCACGGAGCGGTAAGCCCCAATATCGCTGCTCGTTTTGTGGCAAAAGCCAGGAAGACGTGCGCAGGCTTATCGCCGGTCCGGGTGCAGTATATATCTGCGACGAGTGCATAGAGCTTTGCCGAGAGATTATAGACGAAGATGACCTGAGCGTTGGCAAAGCTGAGTTTAATCTTGGACGCCAGATTCCTAAGCCCAAGCGCATATCCGAATTGCTCGACGCCTATGTAATCGGGCAAGATCGCGCCAAAAAGGTCCTCTCTGTAGCAGTTTATAATCACTACAAACGGATCGTCACCGGCATGAAGGGTGAAGATGTGGAGCTGCAAAAGAGCAACATCCTGATCCTGGGGCCGACGGGTTGTGGCAAAACGTTGCTGGCACAGACGCTAGCCCGGATACTGGACGTACCCTTCTCTATCGCCGACGCTACCGCCCTCACCGAGGCAGGCTACGTGGGCGAAGATGTAGAGAATATACTCCTTCGCCTCCTCCAGTCCGCTGACCTCGATATCGCCCGCGCTGAGAAAGGGATAGTGTACATAGACGAGATAGACAAGATCGCCCGCAAGAGCGATAACCCCTCTATTACCCGCGATGTGTCAGGCGAAGGTGTTCAGCAGGCGCTACTCAAGATCATCGAAGGCACAGTCGCCAACGTGCCGCCCCAATCAGGTCGCAAACACCCGCACCAGGATTTCATCCAGGTAGATACAACCAACATCCTCTTTATCTGCGGTGGGGCCTTCGAGGGCCTTGACGAAATTATCGCCAAGAGAATAGGGGGCGGCAATGCCATGGGCTTTGCCCGAACAGCGGCAAGCGAGGAAGAACGCACTAAAGAGTCGGCTGCCCTCCTGTCGCACGTTATCCCCGAAGACCTCCTCAAGTATGGGCTTATACCCGAGTTTGTGGGGCGCTTGGCGATTATAGTCGCCCTCGACGCGCTCGATAGGCCCGCCCTGGTGAGAATACTTACCGAACCGAAGAATGCTGTCATCAAGCAGTACCAGAAGCTCCTCTCCCAGGACAAAGTAGAGCTGCAATTCACCGATGAGGCGCTGGAGGCGGTTGCCGACAAAGCGCTGAAGCAAAAGACCGGAGCGCGCGGTTTACGCACTATCATAGAAGAAACTCTGCTTGACGTGATGTATGAGATACCCTCGCAAGAGAACATCCGCAAATGCGTAGTCACACGCGAGGTGATAGAAAACAAGCACAAGCCTGTGCTGATGACGCGCAGCGAGCGCGGCGACCGCAGTGGCAGCTACGAGCGAGAAGCAGGCCCGGAGAGTGACCTTGAAGTGAGCGCATGAGGCAAGGCACCGGCTTTTCTTTTGACTGAAGGAGGTATAAAGTGCTGTTCAAGGCAGCACTTTATACTTCCTTTCATCTTCTTTCGCCGCCATATTGCCCTCTCGCAGTCTCGCAGAGGCGGCGTTAGCCTGCCAGATAGACAGCACCATCAGGAGCTACCGCCACTGGAATAGCAGAAAGCGGGAGGCGTGCGGGACGCCGTACTACTGCGCCGTTGGAGGCGGGATCGAAGAGCGCGCCATGGCATGGGCAGGCGAGCAGCGTCTGCTGGCTGTCGTACTGTATAGTGCACCCCTGGTGTGTGCAGATCGCGCTGTACGCCGCGTAACCACTCGTCAAATGTACCAACACCGCAGGGCCGCCTGTGGTTGGGTCGGTAAAGCTAAGCGCCTGGTTTACCGGCAGGCTCCCTGCTGCCGCCAGCAACTGGCCCGACATGGCACTGCCAGGCGTATCGGTGGGCTGGGGTTGGGGCGGCGGATTGCCCAGGTTGGCCGTGTCGCTTGTGGCCGTTGGCTGTATCGCTGAAGAGCTAGTTGCACTAGTTGCAGTTGTAGGCGATTGCCCCGGAAGCTGCGCAAGGGCGCGTTTCGACCCGCTATGCAAGATGGGCCATGCCGCTCCGTCGAGCAGGAATACCACCCCGCCCACCAGCGCGCTCAGCGCCATCACATTGAAACGCCTTCTACTCACCGCCCCCGACATCTCGGCTGGCGCAACGTCGCGCACCATAGCGAGTTTACCGGCCTGTTGGTGGTTTATTATCACGGCTTGCTGTGGCGGTTTGCTGATGCGGCGCAAGTAAGCATCTACGCTGAGTGGGCCAGGACCTATCAGCAAAAGCGTAAGCCACCCCACAACGAAAACTATATCAGCCCCATAGTAGAAAGGCCGTATGTCCCATGTGATCGTCAGGTAGAACATTAGATTAATCAGCAGGCCCATGAGCGCACTGAAGCGCGTAAACCAGCCAAGCAAAGTGGCTACGCCAATGAGCAGTTCACCCGCCATCACTATAATGCCGAGCAGAATGGCGAAAGGCAACATAGCCGATATGAGGCCACCTATTGGTGAGTTGACCAGCGAAGGGGCAATTTGCTTACCCACGAAGCCCACCGCCGACGGATCGAGGAATTGCGGGTCGCGCAACTTGTCGAAGCTCGCCCATATAAAAGTGATACCCAGGAAGAGCCTCAGCGGCCATATAGCCATCCCTGGTACTGTGTAGCTCTTCACAGACTCGAGTAGGCTGCTCAGGGGCTGCTCCTGCTCTTGTGCGTATGCAGCGTTTCTGTTGTTATCCGGTTGTTTCATGCCTGTATATACTCCGTTCGTTACGTTCATTACATCGCGGGCGCATTTTCCGTTCCCACTGTATTGATATAATCATACCCGCTCGGCGGGATGTTAGAGTTAAAATCTGATTAGAGGTGGTAATGAAAGCTCTATTACCATAATCTCCTTCTGTTAGGAAAAGGGAATAAAGAAGGTGAAAGCAAGCAAATAGCTCCTACTGGGCGGAGCTATTTGCTTGCTTTCGAGACGGAGAGCCCCCGCGGGCGAGGCTTACAAGGGCAGTTTTTACAGAGGGTTCGATCCTACTTACATTTGCGGTAATCGAAGGACCATCCCACTCGGAGGGTGGGGTCTCGCCGTAGCAGCAAAGTGGGTGTCAAAACCCAATATAGAGGAGAATATATCCAAAAAGCTCTCGCAACCAGGAGAGTAGAGAAGGAGCTAACTTACCGCACCGCAAGCTCTCCCGACAACAGGCTCTGGCCGTCGGCGGACGTTATCTCCACCGCCACTACAGAACCCGAGATCTGCACCGAGGCTGCCCGGTCGGGATAGGCGTTGAAGGATTGTCTGACCACTTCGCCATCCGGCTTGCGAAGGGCGATGACGGCTCCCTCTGTGCGTCGCGTAGGCATGATATAGATGTTGCTATTACTCAGCGATATAGCTCCCCATTTACTCGCCAGGCTAACCCCTCCGAGGCCGGAGACAGGCTGCCACTGTTCATCCAGGCTCATGCTCGCCCCCGGCGCGATGGCTGCATTGTCCCAGAATGTGGGCGTAATACCGCCCCACAGTTCTACGTAAGAAGAATTGTCATCTGTGTAAATCCGGCTGTTGAAGCCGCGTCCGAAGCCGAATATTTTGAGGCCGGTATCGGGCTTGAAGGTCTTGACCATCCCCTCACCGGCCTGGGGGTTGTAAACAGCTGCAAAAGCGCCGCGCTCAGGCGCTGGCAGCACGAACCCGCCAAGCCAGCCTCGCCAGGTGGACATATCAGAGAGGTCACGCCCCGCGTACTTGGGCCAGGTCACGGCCACACGCGACGCGGGCAGCCCTGGGTCGCTGGTGCTATGTACGACGAACCGGTTGGTGGGCAAAACGAATCGTGTATCCGGCGACGCCTGGTTGGTGCCGCCGGGAGCAAGCATAGCATTGGTCCAAAGCTGAGCGCTCTGCTGCTGGGCAGTACGGTTCTCGATCTGCTCTTGCACACGGTAGCTACTCTCTTCAGGCCTCAGGGTAATAGAGCCTGTAACCTTCAGGCCGGTGCGCGCATCAGTTGCGCTCATAGTGGCAGTTGCGCCGCCGTCGCTGTTGCGGGCTACTGTGGCATCCCAGGGCAGATACTCCATCAGGCCATGCTCTTCGGTAGGAGCCGCCCACTCCATACCTCCCACGGCCAGCCACCAGCCGCGCTCGCCGAAGGTTGAGGGCTTGATTACCGGGTTGCGGTAAAGCTCATCGTGGCCTGTGGGCTTGTATATTGCCTCATAAAGCCGCCCGCCAAGCTGGGGCATTACGCTCAACTTGAGATACTTGTTCTCCAATATAATGAGCCTGTAGGTGCGTGGCGCGGGCGGCCCAACGCGTGCCATATCAAGGCGCGGGTAAGGAGCTATCGCGTCGCCCGGCGAGGAGACGAAGCCCTGCTCATAGCCGTAGGTGGGCAGGGTCACGCTGCTTTCGCTCACCTGCACCCTCTGGGCCAGCAAGTCACGCCCCAACAGACCAAGCTGCACCTCATAAGGCGTGCCTGCATTCTCGGGGTGCAGCTCAAAGCGATTGCGCTGGAAGTATTGTACGGTGACCCCTCCCTCCTGCACAGCTTCGGAGATGGGGTAGCCAAAGAGGGCTAATCCACCATGAGCCTGCCAGTACTGCAGGAACGCGCCGGAGAGAGTATGTTGAGTTTCAGAAAAGTATAGCTTGCCGGAGCCGGGGGTAGCTTCAGCCGCCGCCACAGAGGAGGCAGGCTCGAAGCGGCGTCCGGCGGTAAGGATGTTGCCGAGGAGGCCAAGCTGCACTTCGTAAGGCGTACCGCGATTTTCGGGGTGGTATTCGATGCGCGCCCTTTCCAGGTATTGCACCTCAAAACCGCCTTCGGTTTCCGCGTCGGTGAGCGGATAGCCAAAGAGTGGAAGCCCGCCATTTGCATCGAAGAAGGAGAGGAATTCAGGTGCGAGGGTTTTGCCCGTCGCTGGATAGTAACGCCCCGGCGTCTGAGCCTCCACCTGCCTCTGGGGGGCAGCGCCTAATGCAACGCCTGTTAGGAGCGCGGCGAGTATCAGATAAATCGGAGTCTTGTGCTTCATAGTAGTATTTCGGCGATTTCAGGCAAAACAAAGGCGGACAAGAAAGCCCGCCCCAGCATACAGCTCACGGCACCTTTCTATACCCGGCTGCTGCGCAACAATTCTTTGCCCATAAATACAACGTATAGAAGCAAGTTGGGTTACTAAACCGAATTACGAGTTACCCGGGTCCGCACATAACTCGTAATTCGGTCAGGCTTTCCATTCTCTGTTCCACTTGACGGCGCGGGGGATGCCTTCTTCGAGGGGCACTTTGGGGTCGTAGTTCAGCAGGGCGCGCGCCCTTGATATATCGGCAACGTAGTGCGTTACTTCGCCCAGGAGGGCGGGGGCCACTGTAATGCGGGGTTCTTTGCCGAGGGCATCGCCTATTAGCTGGGCCATCTTCAGGAGCGTGTTGCCTCTGCCATAGGCGAGGTTTATCGTCTGATTTTCCACGCTGCCCTCGTGCAGTGCCTCTATTCCTGATACAATGCCACTCACGCAGTCATCTACATAAGTAAAATCGAGCACCTTGTTTTCGCCGTAAATTGTGATAGGCTCGTTGTTGGCGATGCGCTTTATGAATAGGGGAATGACGCGTTCCATCCGGCTGATGTCGCTATCATAGCGCCCGTAGACATTGGAGAAGCGAAAAACTATGTAGCGCAGGCCGTAGCAGCGGGCATAGGAGTAGATAAAAGCCTCGCTGGAAATCTTGGAGGCGGAATAAGGCGACTCAGTAT
>JADEYI010001811.1_pt1 | contig 13448 bp, 12 predicted proteins | sample 8542331 | NCBI WGS metagenome assembly JADEYI01 (sample SAMN16510988, study PRJNA670497) | mine drainage metagenome | isolation source: biofilm near Copperflume 1 | place: Germany: Marsberg coppermine Kilianstollen | collected 2018-02 | reverse complement strand
GGATGCTGGCGTGCGAAGAGGCAAAGCCCCACGAAGAGCGGCCAACCGAGCCATGCGGATGCGGACCGCTCTGGAGCATAGACGACGCTGACCTTTTCTGGGAAGTATTAGAGAATAACCACTCATCGCCTGTCTTCACCCCTGTTTTCTCCTATATGGTGGACGAAAACGCACAGGGATTGAGGGACGTTGGCTTCTCGTACCTGGCGACAGAGTATGAAGTAGCCCGGCTGGAGTTCCCCCTATGGGTCTGGGAAGAAGGCTTTCTCGACCGCACACTATCTATCCTGCTGCACCAGTGCAAGCTGGGCCAGGGCTACCCCAACGCGCTGACGTTGGCCCACCAGTACGCGGTCCTGCACAACACCGACAGAGAAAGCTACTACTATCTCCTGGAGCGCGCCGGATTAATGCGCAAGCCAACCGAGAAAGCGCACGGCAAAAGAATGATAGGACAGGCAATCTGAGCGGAATTATCAATTACGGTAGGGCCATCTCTGGGCGAGCAAGTAATGGTCAGCTTATACAATCGTAATTCATAATTCCCGAAGGGGGGCGTGTGAACACTAACAAAGGACGTAAGCAGCTTGGGGAGGTGATTTCCACCTCTTACAGCAGCTTCACAGTAGAAAGCTATGAGCTAAATAGCACACCGCCTCTAGGCGGCTTGGTGGTCGCGCAGAATGTGCTGGGGGTGGTTTGCTCGGCGCACACCGAGGGGCTGGGACCCATCTCGGCTAAAGGCTCGCTTGATGATGAGGACGGGGGCGTTTACCGCCTCTATCCTGATTTGCAGCGTACCTTGCGCTCACAATTCAGCGCACTGGTCGTGGGGTGTTATGACGACTCCAGAGGGCCGCAGCCGTTGCAGGCTATCTATGCCTACCCGGAGTGCCCGCCGAGGGTACATTACAAGTGCTGGCAGGCGTCGGACCCCGAGCTTGTCAGCTTCACTCACAGGGCTGACTATCTGCGCTTGCTCTTATCCTCAACGGAACCGACAAATATAGACCAGGTGCTTATCCACCTGATCGTAAGAGGCTACAAGGCGCGGGGAGGAGACCAAGAGTGGCTGGCATACACAGCCGAATACCTGGGTCGCCAGCTAAAAGGCCAGTATGACCGCTTGTTGGCTATTCTCAAGACGCTGGATGCATTGACGGCACAAGAGCAGAAGGCCTCACGGGAGGTCTCAGAGATGGTAGGGCGAGTAAAATTATGAATTAGTAATTATGAGTTATGAATTGCCGTATGGTTACTCTGGGCGAGCAAATAAAGGGCGTTTCATTCAGTCGTCCAATTCATAATTACTAATTCTCCCGAAGGGAGAGGGTATGGAGAACAACGGCAAAGAGAGCCTGGTATCGCAGTTGAAGGCGCGTGCGGAAGCTGAACGCAACGGGCATAGCCAGCCTGCGGAGCGTGAGTTGTTGGGGCAAGTCACCGCTGCGGATACCGAGCGGGGTGTAACGGTTCACCTGGCACGCGAGCAGCCCGTCGAGCTGCTGAGGCAGGGGCAATTCGTCGTTGTGGAAGGCGAGTATGTTCGCTTCTTTGGCACAATAGGCTCCTTTCGTCTTGCCACCACCGACCCTATGGTAGGGATGGACCCGCCCGATACAGGCTCTACACTCATTAAGAAGACCCTCTCCAGCGCCACCACATACGCTGAGTGCAATGTACGCACTGCTTTAGAGCTATCGCACGAGGGGTTCCCACGCCCGGCACGCACTATCCCAGGCCCTTTCAGCCAGGCTTTTGCTGCGGGAGAGCAAGACTATCAAACGGTCTTCGGAGCCGAGGACAAATATCACTTCATCATGGGGTCGCCACGCGAGCTTGACGCTGAGAGGGCGGATCAAGCTCCTATCTGCATAGACCTGCGCAAGTTCGTGGAGCGCTCTAACGGCATATTCGGGCGTTCAGGCACGGGCAAAAGCGTGCTGGCGCGGCTCCTTCTCTGCGGTATGATCAAGTCGGATAGCTGCGCTAATCTCATCTTCGATATGCATTCGGAGTACGCAGGCGACAAGCGGCTGGAAGATGGAACTGTGGCTAAAGGGCTGCGCGACATCTTCGGCAAGAGCCGAGTGGCCCTCTACACAATGGACGAAGAAGATGTGCGTAAGCGCAACGCCGATGGTGCGATCCGCATAAACCTCAACGATATTACTATTGAAGACATCGAGGCGTTGTCGGCTGAGCTGCGTATCTCCGGCGAGTCCGCCATGATGATCACCGCTCGCCAGGCATCACGCAAGCTGGGCAAGAAGTGGATAGAGCAACTCATTACCATGCAGCCTGCCGAGTTAGAAGAATATTGCACCCAGACAGGCGCGAACAACGGCTCGGTGGAGGCTCTCAAGCGCAGGCTGGAGAATATTTACGACTTCCCCTTTGTGGTGCGCCAGGACCAGAAGATCGGCACAGGTATAGACGGCCTCATCAGCGATTTGCGCTCTGGCAAGCATGTAATCCTGATGTTCGGCCAGCATCGTAGCACGCTTGCTTACATGCTCGTAGCTAACATACTGACCAAGCGAATCCATGATGAATGGGTGAGATGGCTCGACAAGCATGAGGAAGACACCGAGAAGAATGAGCGGCCCAGGCCGCTGATGATCACTATAGAGGAAGCTCACAAGTTCCTGGGGAGAGATAGCGCCACCATCTTCGGCACGATAGCGCGCGAGATGCGCAAATATCTCGTCACGCTGATGGTAATAGACCAACGTCCTTCGGGCATAGACGATGAAGTGATGAGCCAGATAGGCACACGCATAACAGCCCTCCTGAACGACGAAAAGGACATAGACGCGGTATTCACAGGAATAAGAGGAGGCAGCCAGCTAAAGGCGCTCCTGGCTACACTCGACACCAAGCAAGAAGTGCTGATCATGGGCCACGCGGTGCCCATGGAAGTGGTGCTGAGGGTGCGCTCCTTCGGCCCCGACTTCTACAAGAGCCTCCAATCGGGCAATACACAGGAGGCGCGGCGGGTCAGCGAAAATCTTGTGAAAAGCGAGAAATCAGGCACCAGCCTGGAGGACCTGTTCAAGGATTAGCTTCGTAATGCGTGGTGCGTATAGTACGTATCGGGTGAATACCCTGTAAGAAGCTAAAGGGCCGTCTACCCATAGCCTTTTACGCAATAGGTACTACGCAGCACGAACCCAGCCATCCAAGAAAGAGGAGCATGGGAATTAGCATGGCAGAACGTGGTCGGGCGTGGGTGGCGGCGTCTCGGCCTGCTACTTTGCCCGCGGCGGTTGTGCCTGTCGTGGTTGGCACAGCTGCCGCGATCTCACAGGGCTACTTCAGATGGGGCGTGCTTTTATGCGCCATGCCTGCGTCGATCATGATACAGATCGGCACCAACTACGCCAACGACTATTTCGACCACAAGCAGGGTGCTGACACCGCCGAGCGGCTTGGGCCTGTGCGTCTCATCCAGAGCGGCATTGCTGCACCTGAGCAGGTGCTCTGGGCTGCCTTGATTAGCTTTGGCATAGCAGCCGCTTTTGGCCTTTATCTCGTCTTTGTAGGCGGCTGGCCCATTCTTGCGGTGGGTATTCTCTCTATCCTGGCGGGCATAGCTTATACGGGAGGGCCTTATCCCCTGGGATACAATGGCCTCGGCGACCTCTTTGTCTTTGTATTCTTTGGTGTAGTGGGGGTGGTGGGCACATACTATCTGCACGCAGGCGAGGTGAGTGCGCTGGCATGGTGGGCTTCGGTGCCTGTAGGTATGCTGGTAACCGCTATCCTGGTGGTAAACAACGTGCGTGATATAGAAACAGACCGGGCGGTAGGCAAGAAGACGCTGGCTGTACGCATCGGGCGCAACGCAACGCTGGTTCAATATGTCTTATTCCTGGTGATAGCCTACCTGGTGCCACTCGGCCTCTGGCTGGCGGGGCAAATCTCGCTCTGGTTCTGGCTGCCGTGGCTGACCCTTCCACTTGCCTATGTGCTGGCCCGCACTGTTATTGCTCACCAGGATGGGCCTACCCTGAACCGGATGCTGAGGCAAACAGGCAGGTTACACCTGATCTTCGGCCTACTCTTTGCCGCAAGCCTCGTGTTGTAAGTGTACAGGGCATCCTTCCTGGTGGGCCCTCATGTGGGTATATTTCCTGAGCAGGCTTGTAACGCCCAGCGTTATGCCGGGTAGGGACCCCATCCTAACCCCTAACCCCTTGTGGGAGAAAAGCTCTATCCCTGAAGAAAGCCCCCTCTCCCTTCATGGGAGAACAACTGTATCCCCTGTGCACTCAGCATGACTAAAGCCCCCTCTCCCTTGAAGGGAGAGGGGGTTTGGGGTGAGGGCCGGTGAGGGCGGGTGAGGACGCACAGTTACCTCAAGAAGATTGGTCCACTCTAACTCTGAACACTTACCTGAACGCTTACCTTTCTGCTCACACCTGAAAACTGTTATAATGGCTTTTACGACGGGGGCAGCCAGGCGTGGTTGCCTTTCTCTTTTCGGCGTGGCATATAAGTGAATGTACAGGAGACAATGGTGTCCGATACAGGTGAGTCGCAGCGGCGCAACTACATAGAAACTCTGGTGGTGGCCCTGGGCGGCAACGCAATTCAGCAGCCGGGTGGGACGGGCACGGCAGGCGACCAGTTTGCCAACGTTTCTCGCGCTATGGCGTCGATCGCCGAGTTAGCTGATCGCGGGTACAGGATTGTGCTAACGCATGGCAACGGCCCACAGGTCGGCACTATACTTTTGCAGCAAGCGACAGCCGAAGAAGAGCAAGGCATACCGGCTATGCCTATGGATATCGCCGGAGCTATGAGCCAGGGGCAGATCGGCTATATGATGCAGCAGTGCCTGCAAAACGAGCTGCGCAAGCGTGGCAGACCCTGGCCTGTCGCCACTGTGGTCACGCAGACTGTTGTAGACCCCGATGACCCCGCCTTCCACAATCCTACCAAGCCGATAGGCCCATTCTACAGCGCCAAGAAGGCCGAGGAGATGCGGGCGCGAGGCTTCATCATAATTGAAGATAGTGGCAGAGGCTACAGGCGTGTGGTGCCATCGCCTACACCTGCCGCCATAGCCGAGATTTACGCGATCCGAACGCTGGTGAATAGCGGCACATTGGTGATTTGCTCCGGTGGCGGCGGCGTCCCTGTTGTACGCAAGCCTGATGGCGCTCTCATGGGGGTGGAAGCTGTGATAGACAAAGACCTCGGCGCATCTATGCTTGCACAGAAGCTAGATGCCGACCGCCTGCTAATACTTACCGATGTAGATAGGGTTTCTATCAATTTTCGCAAGCCCGATCAACAGGAGTTGACAAAGCTAACTGTGGCCGAGGCCAAATGCTACATAGAGGAAGGCCAGTTCGCGGCAGGCAGCATGGGACCCAAAGTACGCGCCGCCCTTAGTTTTGTAGAATCGGGCGGCAAAGAGGCGATAATAACCCACCTGCACAGCGCCGTAGCCGCCATAGAAGGCAAGACAGGGACGAGCTTTGAAGGCCAAGGACCACAGGCCACAGGCCAGTAGAAGGAGTAATGGATAATGGCAGTGAGCATGAAGGGCAAGAGCCTGGTTTCGATAGCGGATTTGACCAGGGAGGAAATCTGGCAGGTGTGGGAGCTTGCGGCAGAGCTAAAGCGCAAGCAGAAGGTGGGCGAGCCGCACCGAATCCTTGAGGGGAAGCAGCTGACGATGGTCTTTCAGAAGCCGTCGCTGCGTACACAAGTCAGCTTCGAGACAGGGATGGCCCAGCTAGGTGGGCACGCCCTCTACCTTGGCCCCGACCATATCGCCCTCGGCAAGCGCGAGAGTGTGACCGACGTAGCCCGTGTGCTGGGCAGGATGGTAGATGGCATCATGGCGCGTGTTTTCGCACACAAAGACGTAGCGACGCTGGCAGAGTATGCGGGCGTGCCGGTAATCAACGGCCTCTCAGATGACGAGCACCCATGCCAGAGCCTGACCGATCTCTTCACCATTTATGAGAAGAAGCGCCGCGTCGAAGGCGTTAACCTGACGTATATAGGAGATGGCAACAACGTCGCCGCATCGCTTCTACTCACCGCCGCCAAAGTGGGGATGAATATCACCCTCATCAGCCCCAACGGCTACGAGGTGAAGTCGCGCTACGTGCAAGAAGCTAAAGCCGATGCCACACGCACAGGCTCGCGCATTCAGTTCTCCGACGACCCTGATGACGTAGCTGGGAGCGATGTGATATACACCGACACCTGGGCCAGCATGGGGCAAGAGGCCGAAGCCGCGCTGCGAGCACGTATATTCATGCCATTTCAGGTCAACGAAGAACTTGTAAGACAAGCAGGCGACAACCCTCTGGTGATGCACTGCCTCCCGGCCCACCGTGGACAGGAAATCACAGATGAAGTGATGGACGGCCCGAACTCTGTGGTCTTCGACGAGGCCGAAAATCGCCTGCACGTGCAGAAGGCGTTGATGGCGCTGCTGATCTAAGATGTACGACTTATCCTTGCTGATGAGCGATCTTTCTTTTAGGTTGGGCGAAGTAGTGATGCCTGCTCCTGAACTGCTCGCCGTACAGGTAGATGATGGCACCAGCGTAGCCTGTGAGAGGCTTGGGCCGGGCGTTGTTGAGCAATTGGCGGAGGATGAGCGCGTAAGGGTTCACTGGGCACCGGCTGATCTTCACAGTTGGATGGAGCCTGGGGATATAAGGTCGGCTGGGGAAGATGCTCACTTGATTTCTATTTACCGCTACGACAGGCATGAGCAGCTCAGGAGCGTGCGGCACAGAGTGGTTGCGGCGAGAGGTTTCAGCTGCAACTGGACCGCCGAGCTACGCACAGGGATTGTGCGAGTGGTGAGCGCGGGCGGAGAGGCATGGACATTTACCATACTTCCCGTCTTCCACACGATACGAACGACATCATGGGATATGCCTCCCACCGATGAGGACGCAGAGGCAATAACTGTCGCAGAACTGGCCCTCTCCGGCTGAGCGAATATACTACTTCCCCGATGGCAAGATATTGACTGCGCGTGCAGCGACCAGGGCCAAAGTAGTGAGTGACACCATCGACTGTATTGACATCAATATTTTGACGGGCGGTGTCAGTGGCAAAGTATCTGTGGGGCTGAAAGCTGTGGAGTTGGTGAAAGATAGGTAGAGATAGTCAATGAAGGTAGGCATCCACTGGGGCGGCGCTGCTTCCGGGGTATCCATCTGTGGGAAAAGAAAGTCGGGGTAGCGCTGCTTGTGCTTGTGCTTGGCTCGCCCTCCCGGTCCGCCCCTGTCTATCTCCCAGTACCAGAGGGCAAAGATAAGCACATTGGTGCTCCATATCTTGGCAGCTTCTATTATTAACTCGCCTGCGTCAACGCTGTTGGCTTGCAGTAGAGACCTGACGAAAAGCACCAGTGACGCGATGTTGGCGAGATTGATAAAGGCGATAAGCGCCAGACTTACGACGCGCCGCCATGTGGGCCAGACGCCATGTTCTTGCGGCACAAAGACGATCAGCGGTATGAGAAGCACCGCCTCCACAGAGGCCGTCACCCAGGGCGCGCCTCCAAAGGTAAGCTCAGGCTTCAGCGACAGGTTTATCACCAGAGTAGCGATAATAGCCAACCATGCAGGCCAGCGCGCCTCAGGCCGCCTGTCGGTCATGTCGACCATTTCTTGTTTGCTCTTCCCGGTAACTGTTTCCGCGCTCATGTAAGGCCCTCTTGACGTGATTACGAGTTATTAATCCCCCTTACGCGTAACGATGGGCGGCGGAGCGCAAAGAGAGGGCAAAGGTTTCATCTATTTACGGCCTGGAAAGTGTAGATGCGTCTCTCATCCGGTTGTCAGTCGTCTGCCGCGTAAGCTGATCTTTTAACCCGTAATTATTAACTCGTGATTTCGTCAAAGCATGGGATGCGGCTTCTCACTTCGTCTACCAGCCCCATATCCAGGTCGGCAATGACTACAGCTTCTTCCTCAGCGGCTTCAGCCAGGATGTTGCCCCAGGGGTCGATTATGGTAGAGTGGCCGCACCACTTCGAGTTGTCACCTTGCCCGGTGCGATTGGCAGCGACCACGAAGAATTGGTTCTCTATAGCTCGCGCCCTGAGCAACGTGCGCCAGTGCTCAAGGCGCGGGTGCGGCCACTCGGCGGGCACCCACAAGAGACGCGCTCCCTGGTAGGCCAGCCGACGGGCGCTCTCAGGAAAGCGGATATCGAAGCAGATGAGCGTCCCCCACCTGCCGAGCGGTGTATTAGTGACAGTGCCTGCCACACCCGGGCGGAGGAACTGCGGCTCCTGCAAAAGCGGGAAAAGATGCTCTTTGCTGTAGGAGGGCGCGAGTGTACCTTCTTGTGCGACTATATGGCAGGTGCTGTAGATGCCGTCCGGCCCACGCTTGGGGAAGGAGCCGCCGATTATGGTCATGTTGAGGCGGCGCGCGCTTTCTTCCAGGAAGTGCAGGGTTGCGTCTGCGTACTCATCAGCTAGCTGCTCGAATTGCTCAAGGGCGTAGCCTGTAGTCCATAGCTCAGGCAGGAGGGCTGCTTGCGCTCCCTGCTCTGCTGCCTCGTTGAGCATCGCCTCGGCGCGCACCATGTTCTTCCGCGGCTCGCCTGATACTACTTCCATTTGTATAGCCGCCACACGCACGCTCTGAGTAGCGCCCATCGCTTTGCTGCTGCCGCCGTCGTTATCCGCCATTGCTCTAGCCCTCCTGCTCAAGGGTCGTTGCTACGATTATAGCACGCATTGTCACTTTTTATGGATAGATTGTGCTCTCCATTTTCAGGGAAAGCCCCTTCCGCATAGACCTTGAGAGCGGGCCTTTCTGCCTGAGACAACCTTTTACCAGATGGGAGATTGCCCACTTGAGCTTGAAGAGATGTGGCAAGATTGCCGGGCATTGTTTTATCATTCAAGGTAAGTCGGGTAAGCTTCTCTTTGTCGGGCATGAAATCAATGGGCATTCCACTCAAAAGATACAAGAGAGAGTACGAGCATTCCTATGCACCGGGGGTTTTTGCCACCCTGGAGATGCTACAGCACCGGCCTGATAGGGCGCTTCTTGTGCTTCTCAGCGCCGAAGGCTCACGCAACGAAGGCGTTCGGAAGATCGAGGATATATGCAGCCGCAAGGGTATCCGCACGGAGGTAAATGACAGCGCAATCGAGCGCATCTCTGCCAAGCAAAACAGCTACGCTGTAGGAGTATTCAGCAAATATGGGGCAACGCTCAGCCCCGATGCTAACCATATCGCGCTGGTGAACCCTGGCGATATGGGCAATCTTGGCACTATTATACGCACGATGGTGGGCTTCGGTGTGAAAGAGCTGGCTCTCATAAAACCTGCTGTAGACATCTTTGACCCCAAAGTTGTGCGCGCCTCGATGGGGGCTATCTTCCACATAGCCTTCCGCTACTTTGACGCTTTTGAGGACTACAGGGCAGCATACAGACGCAACGTCTACACGTTGATGACTGACGGCAGAACACCCCTTGAGCAAGCCCGCTTCAAGACCCCTTGTACACTCGTCTTCGGCAACGAGTCGACGGGGCTGCCGGGGCAATATCTTGAAGAAGGCGACAGCGTGCGCATCCGTCATAGCGCGGAGATCGACTCGCTCAGTCTGCCTGTCGCTGTTAGCCTGACGCTCTACGAGGCGACAAAGGGGCAGTTCGGGGTAGGAGAGCCGAGCCAACCTTGAATGCCCTCGCTAGCTTGCTAAGCGCCGCTTGATGTGCGTGCTATATCCACTTTGGCAAGGAGCTGTGTCAGGTCGGCCACCTGAAGCTCCTCTAAGCTGTCAACCGCATCTTCTATCTGGTGGCGGAGCGCGGGGTTTGTGTGCTCACCGGCGAGATTCTCGAACTTCTTGACTACTGCTTCACGCGGCATCGGGCGCGAGTAGAAGCCTTCGTAGTCTTTCTTTTCGCACACAAGCTCGCGGCCATCATTTAGCTTGACGGTAATCTTGCACGGCATCTCCTGGGGGTAGCGTGCTGTGTAGGTGTCCAGCACCTCAAAGGCTTTCTTGCCAATCTGCGACTGGGTATGCACTCTAACCTTCTTGAGCAGCTTCTGCACGTCGTCTCGCTCTATTCTTTCCGGTAGATACTGCCTGGGAGTAACTTCGCCATCGAGGATTGCCACAGCCACAATGTAGGGCAAGCTGTGGTCGGCTTGCTCTTTGCTATGCACGTCGTGCTTGTCGCCTGCTTCATCGCCCTCCCCGATGATATTGAAGGCCTGCTTGAATGTTTCCACCTCTACTTTGTCAACTTGATCAGCTGTGAAGGGCTGCTCTTTCTTTAGCTCCAGCACGCCCTCTATCGTGGGCTGTGAGTGTACTTCGGCATTATATTCTTTGAGCGAGGTGCGCGTAACTGCCTGCAAGTCAGCCTTCGACCAGTCGATCTTGGCTTTCACACCCATAGCTTGCATCAGTCCATTCTTGCCCTCAAGCACCTGCAAGGGGCCTGTGATACCGCGCATCGCCAGGAAGGTTGTGTTCATCACACCGAGGGCGAGAGTAGATGATGCAAGCCCTTTCCACTGCGACAAATAGCCGGAGCGGCTCGTTACCAGGCCCTGAAACTCGGTGCCGCTTATAGCAAGGGCATTTGCCGTCTTGTTCTTATCGAGGCCAAGGGACTTGGAGATGCCCGCACTCATCGAATATGCAAGCTGAACGGTGTGGTCGAAGCCGTTGGCCTCCACAGGCAGCAAATCAATCAGCTTGATCTCTACTGCATAAGCAAGGGCGAGAGCAGCCATGAAATCCTTGCCGCTGCGACGGGCGTGTTCAGAAGCGGCAAGTACAGGGGCGAAGTTGTCGCTAGGGTGGCACGACTGCTTTTTGCCCATGTAGTTGTCCATGTAATCAATGTAGCGAAGGAGTGCGCCATTGTAGAAGGCCGCGCGGTCGGGCGCGGTTTGCCCCGCAGCGAGCATAGTGCAGCGCCCGGTGCCCCCAAAGTCGTCCACTTGTGTACGCACTGCGCGTATCGGCTCAGCATCCAGAGCGCATATCATGCATCCGACAGAGTCGAGCACTCGTAGCTTGAGCTGCTCAGCTGCCTCTTCTGAGAGGTCTTTGTAGCTTACCTGGTCAGCAAACGCAGCCAGATCCTCAACGTACGTCATATACCCTCCTGCAATCCCACCTACGCCTCAACAATGGGTCACCATTTTTGCTTGCCGCGCTAATCTGGCGCTGCGGCTGACGGCCAAAAGATAAACGGGCAACAATCGTGCCAGTACTTCGCAAAGGTTGCTGCTGACGGCTCCGTATTCAGATAGCCGAACTCCCTTCCTGTAGGGAAGGGGGAATAGAGTAGACAAAAACAAAGCAGTAACTACGCTCATGCAGAGTTACTGCTTTGTTTTCAAGAATAAAAGCCCCCACTGGCGGGAAGAGGTTGGGGGAGAGCCTTGCCTTAGCAGAATACTGGAAGTTAGAACATTAGCACGAGCAAAGATGATGCTATCCGCTATCTTCAGAGGCTGGTTGTATTGCTACCCGCTTTAGGCTGGAACTTCAGCGTGCAGCCTTGCGTCCAGCTCCTCTAGAGCATCTACTACTTCTTTGATTACGTAGTCGGGTGTGGAGGCTCCTGCTGTTACCCCTACTGTCTTTGCATCCTGGAACCACGCCTCCTGCAACTGCTCAGGCCGCTCTATCTGGTATGCTGGACAGAACTCAGCCGCTATGTCACGGAGGTGACGGGTGTTGGCCGACTCGTAGCCGCCGACCACGATCATCACGTCAACCTCCTTGGCCAGATCAATTGCGGCGGGCTGGCGCTTGGCTGTCGGCAGGCAGACTGTGTTATGGGCATGCACTTCACAACCATGCTCAAGGAAGCGGCTGACTACATCGCGTACGAACTCTTTGAACCACTCGGTGTTCTGGGTGGTCTGCGAAATGAGGGCTATCCTGCGAACTTTGGCTGCGGGAGTGCCTGTAGCGGCTAGCGCTGCCTCAATCTCGGCTACGCTCTTGGCGCAAATAGCTCGGCGCGCATTCCAACTTTTGACTTTGCTCTTTGGCTTGTCGTCCGGCTCCTCGCCTCCTTCTTCTGTGGCCTCATCGAACACAGAGTTTGCCCAGCCAAGTATCCCCTGCACCTCCGGGTGAGACGCGTCGCCGTACACAATTACCCAATCGCCCCGCTCCATAAGCTCTTTGGCAAGCTGCTGCACACGCGTGACCAGCGGGCAGGTAGTATCTATCAGCTCAAGGCCAGAGGCTTGTGCCTGCCTGTATACCTCAGGCGCAGCGCCATGAGCGGTTACCGCCACTGTGCTGGATGTGCTCTCCGGCAGGCCGCTCACCACCTGAATGCCTTGCGCGTTCAGTCTCTCTACAAGCTGGGGATTATGCACGAGCGTACCGAGGGTGTCTATCCGGTCGCGCCCCTTCACGGCTTCGTCAATCCGGTCAAGGGTCATCTTGACGCCGAAGCACATCCCCATCTCTTTTGCTAACTTGATTTCCATATGAACCCTTCTCCTATACGAACCACGCGCTAATCCTACGTTGTTGCGCCTTGCTTATTATAGGCTACTCGTTACGCCTGTATATACCGTTTTCACGCGACATGTAGCCGTAATCTACAAGTGCGCGACGAAGTGTGCAATAGTCTTCGTTTATCTCTTCTAACATAATATTTACATCCCGCTCTGCATATTCTTTCCCGGCATCGAAGCTCAATGCAATTTGATCGAGGATAATAACGAGTTGTGATTGCTTGCGGGGAAAGGCGTTGAGCTTGCCGCCTGGCATAAAGGTTTCAAGTGTCATCTCACGAGCACCTGTTGGGCGCGGCGTTCTGCCTTTGTATCTACCCATAGCCTGCCGGGCAGCGCGAAACGTCTCCATGTTGAGCACGTAGGGAGTGTAGAGGTCGGGGTCACGCACGGCAGGGTCGGCCAGTTTTACGAGGCCTGATAGCTGCAAGCTGTCCAACTGGCGCAGCAGCTCCCTGTGCGACAACGAGGTGACCTCTGCCAGCTTCATCCTGTTGGCCGGACCGTCGTCAACCAGGGCAGCAATAATACGCAGCCGGTCCGTGTTGAGCAGCGCGCTTGCCAGGGATATCAGCGGCTCCAGCATATCATCAGCCCGCGCGGCTACGCCTGCTACCTCGTTCTTTCCTGTCTCAACAGCCTGCAATTTGTTCCTCACCGGCGATAATATTGTGCCCATCAAGAGCGAGGCCGACACTAGCCCACAATAGAATCATACCATTACGCAGGCGGAGTGTCAATTTTGCGGAGGCGCGTAACAGTTCAGAGTAAGGGTGGAGCAATCTTCAAGGGGTATCTGTGGAGGCGTACCCTCACGCACCCTCACCCCATGCCCCTCTCCCTTCATGGGAGAGGGGGCTTTATTGCTGGGGAGTACATCTCCCATGAAGGGAGAGGGGGCTTTAATCACCCTTGTAACCCCGTCAGGGGCC
>JADEYI010001810.1_pt1 | contig 13451 bp, 11 predicted proteins | sample 8542331 | NCBI WGS metagenome assembly JADEYI01 (sample SAMN16510988, study PRJNA670497) | mine drainage metagenome | isolation source: biofilm near Copperflume 1 | place: Germany: Marsberg coppermine Kilianstollen | collected 2018-02 | reverse complement strand
AGGATGCGCGCGGTGAGGATGCGCGCGGTGAGGATGCGCGCGGTGAGGATGCGCGGGGGCGAGGTGCGCGCGGGGGCGAGGCGGGGTGCTAGGGTGTGGAGGTGGCGGTGGGAACGGAGGTGGGGCTGGGCTTGGGTGCGGGCACGCCGGCCTGCGTTGGGGCCACCGCCGCGTTCAGGTCGCTGATCCCCCAGGCATTGCGAAAGAGCACCATGCTGAGCGTGACGGTGTATTTGACGCGCGTGCCGCGCGTGATGCTATAGGTGATGGTGCCGGTTTGATTGAAGTCACCGCTCTGCTTCACGAAGACATAGCTGGTGATGGGGCCAAACTGGACATCCGCTTGATGAGCGCTGGCAATGAAGTTTTCCAGGGGGAGCTGCTCCCGGAGGGTGGGGGAGAAGAAGCTGGCGCGCGCGGTGGGATAGTTGCCCTGCTTCATCTGGTCCCAGAAGCTGTTGGCGGTGTTGACCGGGTCGGGCTTCTGATTGATGAGATTTAGGGCGAGGTAGCCGCCACCGATGAGGAAGCCGCAGAGCGCGAGCGAGGCGACGGTCATCACGAGGGCCAGCAGGGCGTTGCTGGCGCGCGAGGGTTGCTCGATGGGGAACATGCTCTGGAACTCGTCGCGCATCGCGCGCAGGCGCAGCACACGCTCGTAGCGCATGGCGCGCACCTCGCCATGCTTCGTCTCTGGCAGGAGCTCGATCTGGCGCAGCTCGCTCTCGATGTCCTTGAGGCGTTGCCTGGCTTCGCGCAACTCGTCCTTTGAGGCGTGATGACTCTTGGCCGCCGCCGTCACGCGCCGCCGATTCAGCTCGCGCACATCCGCCCCCCTCGACCTTGCCTGGTGTCTGTCGCGCCTTCGCCGCGCTGTGTACTCACATGCCACCCTCGCGTGGCTACTATACGGGGACGTGGCCCAGCACGTCAAGCGGGGTGGGATGATGTGGCTGGATGGTGTGGGCGGCGCTATGCTACACTTCCGATTCGGCGGCGGCATCGAGGCCGCACGCTCTCCACGCTCTAGGAAAGGCCGAGCGCAATGACAGATCAGCCATCCGTCACTCCACCAAGGCCCGCGGCGGCGGCGCGGCACGTGGTCACTCTACGGCTCATGGTCAATGGCACGGCGCATGATGTGGCCGTTGAGGAGCGCGAGACGTTGCTGGAAACGTTGCGCATGGGGCTGCATCTGACGGGGGCGAAGCCTGGCTGTGAGATGGGGCAGTGTGGCGCCTGCACGGTGCTGTTGGATGGCGAGGCGGTGTATAGCTGCCTGCTGCTGGCGGTTGAGTGCGAAGGGCGGGCGATCACGACCATCGAGGGGCTAGCGCGTGATGGTGAGTTGGATCCGATACAGCGGGCGTTCGCCGCGCATGACGCGCTGCAATGTGGCTTCTGCACGCCGGGGCAGATTCTGGCGATGAAGGCGCTGCTGGCGCGCAACCCACATCCGAGCGATGACGAGATCGAGCGGGGGATGGCGGGCAATCTCTGCCGCTGTGGCGCGTACGCGAAGATTCTGGCTGCTGGGCGCGCGCTCGCCGCATCGCGGTAACGAGCCACGCGGAGCACGTGGAAGCTTGGTCGGGCAACGCTCAGGCGCGCCGCCGGGGGCGGTGAAAGGAAAAGCCTCATGCCGATACGCATCGTCACGACGCACTTGGAGTTCGAAGGCGCGGTGGAAGAGAAGCGCGTCGTGCTGGAGGGCGACGAGCCACCTGTCTGGGGGCCGGAGGCGGAGCTGAAGATTGTGGGGCAGGGGACGCCACGGGTGGATGCGCGCGAGCGGGTGACGGGCGCCGCCCGCTACACGTATGATATCCAGTTGCCCGGTATGCTCTATGCCGCCGCTCTGCGCTCACCGCATGCCCATGCGCGCGTGACGCGGGTGGATGTCAGCCACGCCGAGACGATGCCGGGGGTGCGGGCGATCTTCACGCGGGAGAACGCGGGCGACTATCGCGAGCCGTATCGTGGCACGCCGATCTTCGCGGAAGAGCTGCTCTTCGCTGGCATGGAGGTGGCGCTGGTGGTGGCGGAGACGCACGCTCAGGCAGCGGATGCCGCCGCGCGCATTGCCGTCGAGTATGAGCCGCTGCCTTTCGTGGCGGCGCCCGAGGCGGCGCTGGCGCCCGACGCGCCGAAGGTCAGCACTGGGTTTGAGACGAATAGTATCTCGGCGGAGTGGCCAAAGACCTATGAGCGTGGCAGTGTGGAGCGGGGACTGGCGGAGGCGGATGTGACCATCGAGGTGTCGTTCGAGACGCCGACGGCCCTGCACAACAGCCTGGAGACGCATGGCGCGGTGGCGAGTTGGGACGGGCGCACGCTGATGGTCTGGAGCTCGACACAGGATATCTTCGGCGCGCGGGACCAGATCAGCAAGGCGCTGGGCCTCCAGAAGAATCAGGTCGAGGTCATCACGCAGTATATGGGCGGTGGCTTCGGTAGCAAGTTTGGCGCGCACGAGTCGGGCTTGCTCGCCGCCTATGCCGCGATGAAGCTGGGCCGCCCTGTGCATTACCTGTTGAGCCGCACGGAGGAGAACCTCGCCGCTGGCAACCGCCCCGCCAGCCACCAGGCCTATCGCCTGGGCGCGACGCGCGATGGCACGCTGACCGCGCTGGAGCTGCGCACCGTCGGCAATGTTGGCGCGCTTGGCGGGTGGTTCGCGCCGGTCGGGCTGCCAGCGAAGGAACTCTATCAATGCGCGAATGTGCGCACGGTAGATGTGCCCGCGCGCACGAACCTGGGCACGCAGGCCGCCTTCCGCGCGCCAGGCGTGGTGGAGGGCATGGCGGGGCTTGAGGTGGCGATGGATCGCCTGGCCTTCACCCTGGGCCTCGACCCGCTGGCGCTGCGGCGCAAGAACTTCGCCGAGCGCTACCAACTGCTGGACCGGCCCTACGCGGTGAAGACGCTGCTCCAGGCGTACGACATCGGCGCTGAGCGCATTGGTTGGGCCACGCGCGACGCGCCGGAGCGGCGCTATCCGCGGGGGCAGGAGGGGGCATCGCGCCGCGGGGTTGGCATGGCGAGCCAGGTCTGGGGCGGCGATGGGGGGCCACCGGCTCAGGCCATCACCAAGCTGTTGCCCGATGGCAGCGCGGTCGTGCTGACGGGGACGCAGGATATCGGCACCGGCACGCGCACCGTGCTGGCGCAGGTCGCCGCGGAGGAATTGGGCTATCCGCTGGAGCGGGTGCGGGTGGAGTTGGGCGACACGGAATATGGCCTGTTCTCGCCACCCAGCGGCGGCAGCATGACGCTGGCGTCGGTAGGTCCCGCCGTGCGCATGGCGGCGGCGGAGGCGCGCAAGGAGCTGCTGGAGATCGTGAGCCACCTGACCGAGGCGCCCACTGATGCCTTGGAGGTGCGTGACGGCACGATCTTCGCGCGCGAGACTGGACGCGAGATGGGCAGCGTCGCCTCGTTCCTGGAACAACTCGATGGCCATGAGGTCACGGGCAAGGGCATGCGCGGGCCGAACGCCGAAGAGGTGACCGTGCGCACCTTCGGCGCGCACTTCGCCGAGGTCGAGGTGGATATCGGGACAGGGCAGGTGCGCGTGGTGCGTATCGTGGCCGTCCACGACTGCGGGCGCGTCGTCAATCCGCTGACCTTCAGCAGCCAGATCGAGGGCGGTATCATCCAGGGGCTGGGCTTCGCGCTGATGGAGCAGCGCATCGTGGATGCGCGCTTGGGCACGGTGCTGAATCCCAACCTGGGTGACTACAAGGTGCCGACCATCAGGGATGTGCCGGAGATAGATATCGTGATTATTGGCGAGGCCAACGTGCGCGCCAATACGCTGGGGGCGTTGGGAGCGGGTGAGCCGCCGATCATCCCGACGCCGGGCGCCATCGCCAATGCGGTCGCCCACGCCATTGGCCGACCAATCACGGCGCTGCCGCTGACACCTGACCGCGTCCTCGACCTGCTGCGGTAGCGGAAGCTCGCGAGTGCTCTGGCGAGGGAGCGGGCGCGGTAGGGATGATCCGATGCGCCTGAGATGAGAGGGAGCAGCGAGTTGAACATCTTTGAGCATACGGTCGCGCGCAGCCCTCAGGAGGCGCTGGCGGCGTTGGCCGCGGATGGGACGGCGATGGGGGCGGCGAGGATCATCGCGGGCGGCACCGACCTGCTGCCACTGATGAAGGAGGGGCTGCTGGCGCCGACCCAGTTGATTGATATCAAGCCGACACGCGAGCTGCGGTACATCCGCTTCGAGGAGAGCGGTGAGGTGCGGATCGGCGCGCTGACCACGCTGGCCGACGTCGAGCGCGACACGGAGTTGGCCGCGCGGCTGCCTATTCTGCCGTGGGCGGTGCGCGAGGCGGCGACGCCGCAACTGCGGGTGATGGCGACGGTGGCGGGGAATCTCTTGCAGCGCACGCGCTGTTGGTATTTCCGTGGGCCGTTCGACTGTTGGCTCAAAGGGGGGGCGACCTGTTTTGCCCAGGAGGGCGAGAACAAATATCAGGCCATCTTCGCCCAGAGTCCCTGCGTGGCGGTCAATCCCTCTGACCTGGCACCGGCACTCATGGCGCTGGATGCGGTGGTGGAGACGATGGGGCCGGGCGGGCGGCGCTCGCTGGCGGTGGCGGACCTCTTGGCGCCGCCGACGGCGGACGACCGGCGTGAGCAGCGGCTGGGCGTGGACGAGTTGATCGTGGAGATCCGTGTGCCGGCTCAGCCGGAGGGCGCGCGTGGCGTGTATCTGAAGGTGATGGACCGGCAGGCATGGGCCTTCGCGCTGGTGAGTGCGGCGGCGCAGATGACGCTGCGCGCGGGGCGCGTGGAGCGGGTACGGCTGGTATTGGGGAGCGTCGCTAATGTGCCCTGGCGCGCGCGGGCGGCGGAGGCGATGCTTGAAGGGCAGTCCTTCTCGCCGGAACTGGTGGAGCGGGCGGCGGAGGCAGCGGTTGAGGGCGCGGCACCGCTGGCCCACAATGGCTACAAGCTACCGCTCGCACGCGAGTTGGCCCGCCGCGCGCTCTTGGCTGCTGGGGAGCGGTAGCGCGTTTCGCGGTTGCGCTTCTTCCGCTGGGTGCTCGCTGTTCCACTCCAGGTTTTGCGGGGCACGTGATCGCGCAAAGGGACGAGAGGCGATGTCGGAAGAAGTCAAACAACGCAAGGCGGAGCACGTCAGCATCTCGCTCGCCAACGATATCGCCGCGCCACAGGCGGCTTCGTGGGCTGATATCGCGCTGATCCACCGCGCGCTGCCAGAGGTGGACGTGGAGGAGATTGATGCCTCGGTCATGTTCCTGGGCAAGCGGCTGCGGCACCCGATCTTTGTCTCGTCGCTGACAGGGGGGCACCCGGATGTCGCCGCGATCAACGAGCAGCTGGCGGCGGTGGCGGAGGAGTATGGGCTGGCGATGGGCGTGGGCAGCCAGCGCGCCGCCATCGTTAGCCCGGAGCTTGCGCGCACCTACGCGGTTGTGCGGGCGAAGGCGCCGAGTGCCTTCTTGATCGCGAACGTGGGCGCGCCACAACTCATCGCGCAGCAGCGTCATCCCGCGTTCACCGCCGCCGAGGCAGCGCGGGCGATCGAGATGATTGGCGCGGACGCGCTGGCGGTGCATCTGAACTTTTTGCAGGAGGCGGCCCAGCCCGAGGGGGACCGCCGCGCCCGCGGCTGCGTGGCCGCGCTGGAGCGGCTGGTGGGCACGGTGGGTGTGCCGGTCATCGCCAAGGAGACTGGCGCGGGCATCAGCTATGAGCAGGCGCGCGCGCTCAAGGCGGCGGGGGTCGCGGCGATTGATGTGGGCGGGGCGGGCGGCAGCAGCATGGCCGCGCTGGAGAGCTATCGTGCGGCGTCTCGCGGTGACGCGCGCACGGCGGACATCGGGCGGCTCTTCCGCGCCTGGGGCATTGTCACGCCCATCGCGGTGGTGGAGGCGGGCCAGGGGGCGCCCGGACTGCCCCTCATCGCGACGGGCGGCGTGCGCTCCGGGCTGGATGCCGCGCGGGCGCTCGCGCTGGGGGCGACATTGGTGGGGATGGGCTTTCCTTTCCTCAAAGCCGCCAGCGAGGGGGAGCGAGAACTGCATGACTTCCTGGAGCGGTTCCTCGCTGAGTTGCGGGTGGCGATGCAACTCGCGGGAGCCGCGAGTGTGGCGGCGCTCCAGCGCGTGCCGGTGGTGGTGGGTGGGGCGGCGCGCGAGTGGCTGGATCTGCGCGGCTTTGACGACGCGCTACGCTCCCTGGCGCGGCGCTGAGGTCAAGGCGCGGCGCTTGGCGCGGCGCTTGGCGCGCTTTCCCCCGTCTCACGTGTGGGTGATTGGCTTGGCGCGCGAGCGCATCCGCTGGCCCGGAATATGCACAGATGGCCTTGCGGGACGCGGCTGTACGTGCGATAGTTCGAGTACACGGTGCATGGAGGCTTGGGCACCACGCTTGCCGGAACTCGTATGCATCGGGCCGGATCTCTCGTTTACTGGCTTGGCCCTCCCCACCGGGCTTGTGCTCCGCGCAAGCGCCGGCGCAGAAGGACCCAAACGTCTCACGCAGGAAGTTTCCAGGCCATGAGGGTCTGGATAGCGAAGAGGAGGCATGCGCCATGGGGGTGCTACGAGTGTTGTCCCACCACGGAGATGATCGGTACCAGTGGGATCAGTCAGCGGTGATGATAGGTGACTTGGAGGCCCAGGCCGCCGTGCGCGAGGCGGAGCGCATCTTCGCCGAGCAGCGCGCGCGTGGCGCGACGGCTGTGCGCGTACGGCCTGATCGGCCCGCGGAGCGGATTGAAAAATTCGATCCAGAGGCTGAGCAGATTCTGATGCTCCCGCGCGTGGTCGGCGGCTAGGCAGTGGCGGCCATGAGTGACGCGCTGGGCGCGCTGGTCGTCACCGTTGTCATCTTGGTCGTGGTGGCGCGGTTTCTCTTGGCGGTGTGGACGTGGCCCGCCCTCAGTGCGCGTGTGTGGCCTTGGCTTCGCATGCGCCCTTGGTGGCCTGTGCCGGCGGAGCGAACGGCGGAGGCGCTGCTCCATGAGCTGTTGACCGAGCCAGAGTACCGGCAGATCTGCTATACCGGCTATCTGGAGGTTACCAGTCCATCACGGACAGGTCGGGTCTATCGGGTGCCGCGCGGGCCAGGGCAGGTGCTTGTCCTCGAAAGCGGGCGTATCACTGAGCGCCTGTGCGTGCAACCGTCGGTTGGAGGACTGCCAGAGGCGGACGTGGTGCTGATGCATAAGCTGCTCATCCAGGCGGATGAGGAGAGGTATCTGCAAACCGCGAACCATTTCCCTCGCTCGGTCTGGCACTAGGAGTTCACCGCTGAGAAGACGTGCATGGCGCCATTTCCGAGTTCGAGAATGCGCCCGGCCACCCGGATGGTGGCCGGGCCTTTTCGTGTGGCCGCTTCCCCCTGCCCGCGGCGCCATACGCGGCGTTTCCCCAGGCGTTCCGCTGTGCGGTACAATAGAGGGAGGGGTGTGCGCGCCAGGCCCGCATGGAGATGAGGAGCGCAAGGCGACAATGGCGATACGCTTGGTGGTGGGCCTTCTCGGCGGTTTGCTGATTCTGGGTATCCTCTGGGATACGTTCGAGACCATCGTGCTGCCGCGGCGGGTCTCGCGGCGCTTCCGGTTCGCGCGCTACTTCCTCGAGACGCTGTGGCGCGGCTGGTCAGAGATCGGGCGGACGCGGCTGCTGCGTCCGCGACGTGAGGGCTACCTCAGCCTCTATGGGCCGCTCTCTCTGCTGCTGTTGCTGGGGACGTGGGCGGTGGCGCTGGTGTTCGGCTTTGGGCTTCTGCAGTGGGCGCTCGGCTCGCAACTGCATGGCGGGAGCGCGCCGATCAGCCTGGGCACGGATCTCTATATGAGTGGCACGACGTTCTTCACCCTTGGCTTGGGTGACATTACGCCCCGTTCGGCTGGGGCGCGCCTGATCACGGTGGTCGAAGCGGGGGTGGGGTTCGGCTTCTTGGCGCTGGTGATCGGCTACCTGCCCGTGCTGTATCAGGCGTTCTCGCGGCGTGAGGTGTGTGTCTCGCTGCTGGATGCCCGCGCTGGCTCGCCGCCCACCGCCATCGAGCTACTCGGACGTGGCGGCGCGGGTGATCTCGATGGCGCGCTCACGCAGCTTCTGCGCGAGTGGGAGTTGTGGTCGGCGGAACTGCTGGAAAGTCACCTCTCGTATCCTGCCCTCGCCTATTTTCGCTCGCAGCACGAATCCCAGTCGTGGCTGGCCGCGCTGGCGGCGATACTGGATATCAGCGCGCTGGTGATCAGCGGTATTGGTGGCTCCGCGGCGCGGCGACAGGCACGGCTGACCTTTGCCATCGCGCGGCATGCCGCTGTGGACCTGAGCCAAGTGCTCGACGCCCCCTGGCGCAGCGCCGTGCCCAAGCGCCTGCCGTTGGAGGAGATGGCGCGACTGCGCGAGCGGCTGGACGCGGTTGGGTTCGCGCTGCCCGCTGGTGAGGAGATCAACGCGCGGTTGACCGACCTGCGTGAGATGTATGAGCCATACCTCCAGGCGCTCTCGGATCTGTTGCTGATGCAACTGCCGCCGTGGGTGCCCGCGCTCGGCAAGCACGATGCGTGGCTCTCGGCACCACGTGAGGATGCCCGCGCGGTGCCGCTGCTATGACGCCGCTGTTTGTGCTGCCGCTGCCCTCCGATGCGGGCGCGTTACCTGGGCGGCTTCAGTTGGGCGTGGGGATGAGCATGCGGATGCGCGGCGTCAGTTCTTGGCCGGCGCCAGTGCGGGGCTGATAGGCGCCCAAGGTGAGGAGCACATCGAAGGCGGGAAGGGCGGGAAGGGCGGCCCGCAACTGGTCACAGAGGTCGCCATGCCGTGACCAGAGCGCCACCCGCTCGACGCCGCTGTCATCGCGCAGCGCGAGGCGCAGCGTGCGCCCCTCGATGCCACTGCGCCAACAGCGCGCAAGCCGCACCCGCTGACAGATGAAGACTGGCTCAGGAAAGCCTGGTCCATACGGTGCCAGCGCACGCACCGCCGCGTACGTCTCCAGGGTGAGACGGCTTAGAGTGAGGCGGCAGTCTACCAGGAGATCACGCGCCTCCGCCGTGCCAGCCGCGGGTGGTGGCACGCCCACCGCGGCGTCGTCCGCGCGTAGGTAGGCAAGCACGGTTTCCAGGTGCTCCGTGGCGATGGTAAAGCCAGCGGCGCGCTCGTGGCCGCCGAAGCGGAGGAACAACTCCGCGTGCCGCGCCAGTGCCGCGCCGAGATGGCTGCCTTGCGGCCCGCGCCCTGATCCACGGCACTCGCGCGCGTTGCGGCTGATGGCGAAGGCGGGCCGGTTGTACTCGTCGGCGAGCCGACTGGCGACCAAGCCGATGATGCCGAGTGGCCAGTCCTCGCCGATCACGACCAGTATGGATGGGAGGTCGTGTCGCGCCGCCATCTGCGCGCGTGCTTGGGCGCGTGCCTCCACTAGCATCGCTTCAAGTTGGACCTGGCGGCGCGCATTGAGGGCATCGAGCTGGTCAGCCAACCGGGCCGCTTCGACGGGATCATCCGTCACGAGCAGATGCAGGGCGGCCATTGGCTCGCCCAGGCGCGCCGCGGCATTGAGCCGGGGGGCAAGGGCAAAGCTGATATCGCGCTCGGTGATGTCGCCAGACGCTAGCCCGGTGCGGGCCAAGAGCGCGCGCAAGCCCGGTCGCGGCGCTTGGCGTAACCGCCGCAGACCCGCCCGCGCCAGTGCCCAGTTCTGGCGCGTGAGCGGCACGATATCGCCAATGGTGCCGATGGCAACGAGATCGAGCAGTGACGCGAGCCGCTCCGCCTGGTCGGGAGAGGAGAGCAACGCCTCGGCCACGCGGAAAGCGACCCCGGCGCCGGAGAGGTCGGCGCTCTCGCCCGCCAAGTCGCCCGCTAGCGCGGGGTTGACAATGGCGGTGGCTGCGGGCAGCGCGCCATGTGGTGGGTGGTGATCGGTCACGATGACATCCATGCCCAGCGTGCGTGCGAGTTCCGTCTCGGCGACGTTGGCGGTGCCGCAATCGGTGGTCACCAGCAGCGTGGTGCCCGTGTTCGCCAGCTCGCGCACGGCCTCGGGATTCAGCCCGCGCCCGTCGTCATCGCGGCGGGGAATGTAGGGGTGGGCGTCCGCGCCGAGCGCGCGCAGCGCGAGGAGCAGAATGGCACACGAGGTCATGCCGTCGGTATCATAATCGCCGAAGACGGTGACGCGCTCGCGCGCCGCGATGGCCCGCTGGAGGCGCGCGAGCGCGTCGGGCAGACCAGGGAGTATGGCGGCGGCGCCCGTGGATCGCCCATCCGCCGCTAGGAAGGCTTCGATGGCCTCAGCGCCCTGAATGTCGCGGTTGTGGAGGATCTGTACCTGCAATGGGGTGCGGCCGGGTACGGCACGCAGCACGGTGGGGGGCAGCTCATCGGCGAGACGCCACGGCTCGCGTGTGGCCTCGAGCGCGGCGAGCGCGTCCCGCGCGGCGTCGCCTGGCGGTCGGGGGGTAGCTTGCGTAGGAGGGCGCTGTGGATCGTCGCGCATCTGCTCTTCTCGCCTCTTTTGTCGTCTCCGCTGTCGCGGGTTCTTTCGGGCATGTGGCCTGAGGAGAGGGGGCACTAGGCCCCATTCGCCGCGGGCTGACGGACATCATGCTTGCTGGTGCGCGCGTATGAGTTTGCGTGCGTATTGCCCTCTCCCTGTGGAGTTGGCACGGCGCGTGCAATTAGGGATGAATAGTTAGGAAAAGCTCCTAGCTCCGCTACCTAGGAGGACGCAGATGATGCCACGAGAGTTCAGTTCCAATAATACCACTCGCCCGGCCACGCTTGGCGATAGCTTTACCCCAGAAGAACTGTCGCGCTTGAATGCGCTACGTCAGAACTTCTATACCCACGCGGAGTATCTGGAGCGTGTGATTGATGATCGCCGACTGGAGTTCGCGCGCTGGCTGCTGGAGCACGGGAAGCTCAGCGAGGGCACGGGCGAAGCATAGAGACGCGCGTGAGATATGCGGGGGCCACTGCCGCGAGTGAGCGGATCCGCTGCCCCCGCGTTGTATCCAGACGCACCTTTCCGTTCTTCGTCTCCGTGCCTCATATGTCTCCGCGCCTCATCCATGTGCCTCTCGATTGCCGCTCACGCCGCCGTGTCACGCCGTTGTGGCGCCTTCTGGCAGCAGCCGCTCGAAGACTTCGTTGCCCAGCAACCGCCCACGTGGCGTCAGCCGCAGCCGCTCACCCGCCAACTCGATCAGGCCGAACGTGCGCAGTTCGTCTACGCGTGCGCCATAGACCGACCAGAAGGGACGCGAGAAGCGCCGCTCGAACGCGCGGAGATCCAGCCCATCGGCGAGGCGCAGGGTGAGGATGGCGGTCTCGGCCATCGCCATCTCCAAGGAGATCACCTCGTCCTCCGCCACCGCCGCCGCGGGCAGCGGCAGGGGAGTGGCGCCCGCCACGGCGGCGCGCACCCGCGCGATGTAGTCGCGGATGGGCCGCGCCTCGGCATAGCGATGGCCAGCGAACCAGCCATGCGCTCCGGCGCCCAATCCGAGATAGGGCAGGTTATGCCAGTAGGTCAGATTGTGTTGGCAAGCATGGCCAGGACGTGCCCAGTTGGAGATCTCGTAGTGGTCGTAGTCGGCGGCATCTAGCCGCGCCTCAGCTAACTCATACATATCCGCGGCGATATCTTGATCCGCGGGGCGTACCTTGCCCTGGCGCACCCACCGATGCAGGGGGGTGCCCTCCTCGACGATGAGCGAGTAGAGGGAAAGGTGATCGGGGCCGAGCGAGACGGCGCGTTCCAGTGTGGCGGCCCAGGTTGTGAGCGATTGGCCGGGCAGGGCATACATGAAGTCGAGGTTGACGCTGGTGAAGCCAGCGGCCCGCGCGGCGTGGAAGGCCGTCTCGATCTCGTCGGGAGAGTGGATGCGCCCCAGCCAGCGCAACAGCGCGGCGTCGAAACTCTGCGCGCCCATGCTGAGCCGGGTGATGCCCGCGCCGCGCAGCTCATCTAGGTGGCTATATTCCATGCGGCCGGGCTTCGCCTCCAGCGAGACCTCGGCATCCGCGTCCACGATGAAGGCGCGGCGAGCGGCGGAGAGGATGGCGGCGACCTGCGCGGCGGTGAGCAGACTGGGCGTGCCCCCGCCGAAGAAGATGGTGCGGCAGCGGCGCCGTTGGCCAACGGCGTGGCGCGCCGCCGCGCCGGCCAGGGCAATCTCTTCCACCAGCGCGGCGACGTAGGACTCTGCCAGGTCCAGCATGCCGGCATAGGTATTGAAGTCGCAGTATGGGCACTTGGCATGGCAGAACGGAATGTGGAGATAGAGGGAGATCGTTTGCGAGAGAGCCAGTGATGCCTCAGCGCCAGGGTTGTCCTCAGTGCTATGGTTGGCCGCTGGCGAGGCGGGAAGACGTGGAGGCGGCACACCGCGGGATGCTGGTGTGCCGCTCATCGCGAGACGATCTATAGGGTCGCGTGTCATGCTGAGCCTTATATGCCTGGCCGTGCCGGGCTAGGGTCCGCCACCGACATTCCCCCCGCCAGGGATGCCGCCAGGGATGCCGCCAGGGGGCGAGAAGTTGGGCAACTGGGCGTTGAGATTGGGGACGACCGGCATGTTGCGCGAGGCGTCCAGCATATCTTGGATTGGTGTGGTCAACCGCGTGAACGGTGCCACGCGCTGGCCGTTGAGCCAGTGATCGAGGGCGTTCTGGCGCGCGCCACTCAAGAGGTTCTGGTCATAGCCACGGCTCGCTTGAACCTCGAGGAGTTGCACGACATCATACGTGCCGGTGCTGTTCTTGAGCACTGGGCTTATGTCATTCAGCTTGCGGCCAGCGTCATATGCCCAGAGGTCAACCGCGGGTTCGCCGGTGCCGGGAGGCACCCAGCCGAGGTCGCCGCCGTTGTTCTTGCTATTGACATCGAGCGAGTAGCGTTTGGCTAGAGCAGTCCAGTCGCCGCGCTGATTGACGATGAGGTCGCGCACTTTCTGGGCATCAGCGGCGGACCCCACCTCGATGTGGCGCAGATGCACTTGGCGCGTCGGCGAATTCAGTTGCGCTTGGAGGTACTTTTGCATCAGGTCGCGGCGCAGATGCAGCGTGAGAGCGGTCCGGACATCCAAGTCGTTGAGGCCGTTCTTCGAGAGGAAGTCCGCGTAGGTCTCGCCCACTGGGAAGGCTGCTTTGAAGCTCTGGAGGGCCTTATCCACGTCGGCACGCGCGGGCGTGAAGGTGGTGGCGGGAACGCGGCTCTGTTGCTCCGCCTGCCGTGCGCCGCGCTGGATCAGCACATCTTCGAGTAGGTCGTTCACCGAGGCTTTGCTAAGGCCAGCTTGCGCGTAGTTTGCCTCATCCGCTTGGATCTGCGTGATGAGCGCGGCCCTCTTGTTGGGGTCGGCGTTTTTGTCGTTGGAGAGCTGGCTCTCTTGCTTCAGGTCCGCCTGGACCTTATTCCAGGCCACCTGAGCGTCATAGGCG
>JADEYI010001809.1_pt1 | contig 13452 bp, 12 predicted proteins | sample 8542331 | NCBI WGS metagenome assembly JADEYI01 (sample SAMN16510988, study PRJNA670497) | mine drainage metagenome | isolation source: biofilm near Copperflume 1 | place: Germany: Marsberg coppermine Kilianstollen | collected 2018-02 | reverse complement strand
AGATCTACCCGCGCGCGCTCACCGGCCGCGTGATCAAGTCACGCCCGGACGCCCGCATCGCATACGTGCGCGCCAACTTCCCCGCACTTGCGCCATCGATGCGCGATCTCGCCGTGTCCACCGAAGATGCGTTCGATGCCGCCGTCTCCGCTCTCCGCATGTGGCAGCATCGCGACGAGCTCTCGCACCTTCCGCGTGCCGCCGACCATCGAACACTCCTCGAAGGCGCGATCTGGCTTCCAGCTGATCACCGCGCCGCCGGGGTCGCGGTGCCGACGTAGCCGCATCTCGTCGACTTCGCTTGCGGACGTACTGCCCCCGACACCTTCGCCGCCCATCGCACCGCCTCGCCAAGAGTCTCGTCCAACGCCCACCGCTTCGAATCGTCCGATCTGAAGCTTGTGACGATTGACACTAGTCCCGTTCACGTCTAAAATTCTCCCATCGGTCGGCGCGATTGTGGTATTACCAAGTTTTGCGTACCTTTACCGCCCATGACATCTCGGACACGCACGACGTCGCGCTCGACAGCGGTCGCTGGCTGACGCTCGGACAGGCGTGCCGGCTGCTCAACGTCGACGAGTCGACGCTGCGGCGCTGGGCCGATGCGGGGCAGGTGCGCACCTTCCGCACGCCGGGGGGACACCGCCGCTTTGCCGAGGGCGACGTACGCGAGATCGTGCTCGGCCGGGCACGGCAGCCGCGGTACACGGATGTCGGTGACATCGCGACGAAGCGCATCCGGCGACAACTGACGCGCGGGCATGCGGACTGGTACGAACACGTCGACGCGGCGCAGCGCGAGAAGCTGCGGCCCCTGGGCCGGCGGCTGATGGGACTCGTCGCGGCATACGTGGCGAAGCGCGGGCGGCGCGGCGCGCTGCTCGAAGAAGCGCGCGCAACAGGCGCGGAGTACGGGCTGGAGCTGGTGGCATCGCACATCTCGCTGACACAGGCGATGCGCGGCTTCACGTTCTTTCGGCGGAGCCTTGATCAGTCCGCGAAGCAGGCGCTGGCAAAGACCGGTGCCACTGCTGCCGCCGCCGTCGATGTCTGCGAACAGATCATGGTGCTGGCGGATGAAGTGCTGCTGGGGATTGCGAGCGCGTACGACCCGGCAGCGCAGTTCGATGGCGCGGCGACGACAGAGAGCGGACATCATGCGAAGGCGTGATGCCTCCAGAAACCCCTTCCCCGGCGCCCGGCAGGCCGTAGACGCCCCACTCGAGCGCAGAGGTGAGATACGGAAACCGGTCGTCGTGCGGGCACACCGAGAGGACCTCATGAGCCGGCAGCGTGGGACGCACAGCGGGCGCATCGGAGCCTGGCGCCTGTTCGACATCTTCGCAGCATCGCTGACGTGGCGCGGGGCGATGCTCGGTGGCAGCTCGCTGATGCCTCGACGGGGTCCGAGCGACGCGGTGCGGGCGGCGGTCGATCCGGCCGAAGAGTTGCCCGATTCCTATCTGAGCGAGAGTGAGCAGCAGCAAGCCGTCCAGCAGGAGCGCGCACGGCGCTTCGTGCAGGAACGGCGGCAGGCTCACACGTAGGAGTACGATGGCGCTGTATCCCATCTTCATCGAGACGGCCGGACGGCGCGTTATCGTCATCGGCGGCGGCAATGTGGGCGCGGAGAAGGTCCGTGGACTGCTGGCGGGCGAAGCCGACATCACGGTCGTCAGCCCGGAGCTCATCCCCGAATTACAGGAGCACAAGGACGCCGGCCGGATCCACCACATCGCGCGCACGTACGAAGAGAGGGACCTCGACGGCGGCTACGAGTTCATCATGGTGGCGACGGATGACGGCGCGATTAACGCCGAAGTCGCCGCGGCCGGCAAGCGGCGTGGGATCTGGGTGAACGCTGCGGACGACCCGAAGCACTGCGATTTCATCCTGCCTTCGGTCGTGCGGAGAGGGAAAATCACGCTTGCGGCATCCACCTCCGGCACGAGCCCGGCGCTGGCGCGGCGGCTGCGGGAAGAGCTGGACGCCTACCTGACGGAAGACATGCCGGCGCTGGCGGACCTGCTCGCGGAAGTGCGCCAGGCGATGCGGGCGCGGAGCATCAAAGTGGACAACGATCGCTGGCAGGAAGCGATCGACGAACAGTTGCGCGTGTTGCTTGCCCAGCGCAAGTACGTGCAGGCTCGCGCGCGCCTCGTCGCAGGGCTCGGCATAGAACTGCCGCCGTTAGATGATGCCGCAGCCGTGGCGGCGCGAGGCGGGGAGTAGCGTGCAAGTCTCGCTCGTCGGCATTTCGCACAAGACAGCGCCGGTGGCGGTGCGCGAGCACTTCGCACTGGGCGCGGCCGAACTGCCGGAGGCGCTGCGGAGGCTCGGCGAGCAATATACGGGCGCCGCGGTGCTCTCGACATGCAATCGCACGGAGGTCTACGTCGTTGGGCCGCGCGCGATCGGCGATCCGCGGGCGGTGGTAGCGCTGCTGAGCGAGATTAAAGGCGAACCACCGGTCGAGGGGGCGCCGTTCTTCGCGCTCTCCGGGAAGGAAGCGACGCGGCACCTCTTCCGCGTCGCGGCGGGCGTCGAGTCGATGGTGATCGGCGAGTCGGAGATCCTCGGCCAGGTGCGGGCGGCGTTCGCAGCCGCCACCATCGCGGGGACGCAGAGCGTTGCGCTGTCGAAGCTGTTCCACAGCGCGATCCGCGTCGGCCGGCGCGCCCGCAGCCAGACGCACATCAGTCGCTACGCCGTGTCGGTGAGCTCGACGGCGGTTGCGCTGGCGCGGTCGACGCTCGGCGCCATCGACGGCAAGACGGTGCTCGTGATCAGCGCTGGTGAGGCGGGGAAGCTGACGGCGCGGCACCTGCGCGAAAGCGGCGTCGCCAACATGCTGGTGACGAACCGAAACGCGGAGCGCGCGCGCGAGCTGGCGGCGGACCTCGGGGCGCAGGCGGTGCCATTCGCCAGGATCGAGGCGCATCTCGTGCGTGCGGACATCGTGATTACGTCGACCGCGTCCACGCAGTATGTGATCGACAAGTCGCTGGTCGAGCAGGTGATGGCGGCGCGTCCTAACCGGCCGCTGCTCCTGATCGACATCGCCGTACCCCGCGATATCGATCCCGCGGCGGGCCAGATTGCGGGAGCGCATCTCTACGACATCGACGGGCTACAGGGAATCGCGCAGGTGAACATCAATCTGCGGCGCAACGAACTGACGGAGGTTGAAGCGATCGTCGATGACGCCGTCGCGAAGTTCGGCGACTGGCTGCGTTCGCTGGAGGTGGTACCGACCGTATCGTCGCTGCGGGCGCGCGCCGAGGCGGTCCGACTTGCGGAACTGGAGCGCACGCTGCCCAAGACGAGGATGAGCGCGACCGACCGCGCACGGGTCGAGGCGATGACCGCCGCGATCGTGAAGAAGCTGCTCCACGCGCCGATCAGGCGCCTGAAGACGCCGGGCGAGGGCGAGCGGTACGTGGAGGCCACGCGCGCGCTATTCGACATCGACGAAAACGAAGACTCGTCGACGGGTCAGTAACCACAGATGCACACAGATGGCCACAGATGTGTTGATCCGCAGACGACGCAGATGCGCGCAGATGCCGGCATGGGTTGGGGTTACCTCCTCGCCGGCCGGTCTCCGCTTCGGTGGACAAGGGAGTCGCGGGTGCCGTACGCGAGCGCCCCACGTGCCAACGCGATGTTGGATGCTGGATGTTGCCGTCAGGCGCGTCTGGGGATATTGGATCGCGCCGGATCGCGTGCATGTGCTCGCTTCCCCGCATGGAAGCCGACGCTACATTCGCCCGTGTCGCCCACACCACGCGACAATTCATGACGACGCGCACATACACCATCGGGACGCGGGCGAGCCGGCTGGCGTTGCGCCAGGTGGAGTTAGTCCGGGCCGCGTTGAGCGCTGCGACGCCGGGGATCGAGATCGCGGTGCGCGAGATTCACACAGAGGGCGACCGCTCGATGGCGCCACTGAGCGCTATCGGCGGCCTCGGGGTGTTCACGAAGGCCGTCGAAGATGCGCTGCTCGCGGGCACGATCGATATCGCGGTACACAGTCTGAAGGACCTGCCGACGGAACTGGCGCCCGGCTTGACGATCGGCGCGACGCCCGCCCGAGCAGACGTGCGCGATGTACTGGTGACGCGAGACGGACGCACGCTCGATGCACTGGATGCGGGGGCGCGCATCGGTACGGGCGCCGGCCGCCGTGCGGTACAACTGCGGGCCCTGCGGGACGACATCGAGCCGGCGGAGATCCGTGGCAACGTCGATACGCGGATACGCAAGGTGGATCAGAGCGAGTACGATGGCGCGGTGCTGGCGATGGCCGGCCTCGACCGCCTCTCGCTGACCGAGCGCGCGGCTCAAGTCTTCTCGATCGACGAGATGCTGCCGGCGGTCGGGCAGGGCGCGATGGCCATCGAAGTGCGTGCCGATGATACAGACGCACGCGAGGTGGTGGAGCGCATCGAGGCGCAGGACACGCGAGCGGCAGTGGAGGCGGAGCGGTCGTTTCTGCGGCGGCTCGGCGGCGGCTGCAGGCTGCCCGTCGGCGCCTACGCCGCGGTCGAAGATGGGCGGCTGCACCTGCGCGGGATGATCGCGTCGGCGAACGCCGATGCCGGTAGTTCGGCGCAGATCTTCCGCGGCGAGGTGCGCGGCCCGATTGCCGATCCTGAGACTCTCGGCGCTGAGCTCGCGGACGAACTGCTCGCACAGGGTGCGCAGAAGTTCGTCGATGCGCGATGAGCAGCGAATCACCACGGAACCGGCAGCGGCGAATCATGGGACGTAGAACCAGCAGATGACGAAGAACGACCCAGCGGCGAAGTCAGAGCGGGCACCGGGCGCCGGGTTTGTGTCGCTCGTAGGGGCCGGGCCGGGCGACCCGGAACTGATCACCGTCGGCGGCGCAGCGCGGCTCGCCGGCGCCGGCGTCGTCGTGTACGACCGGCTGGCGAATCCACGATTGCTCGCGCTCGCGCCGGCGGATGCGGAGATGGTGTACGTCGGCAAGATGCCCGACCGGCACACACTCTCGCAGGACGAAATCAACGCGCTGCTCGTCGCGAAGGGCCGCGAAGGCAAGCGCGTCGTGCGGCTGAAGGGCGGCGACCCGTTCGTCTTCGGCCGTGGCGGTGAGGAGGCGGAGGCGCTCGCCGCCGCCGGCGTGCCGTTCGAGGTGTGGCCCGGTGTGACATCGGCGATCGCTGCGCCCGCGTACGCGGGCATCCCGGTGACGCATCGCGCGCTGGCGTCGTCGTTCGCCGTGATCACCGGACACGAAAATCCGGCCAAGGAAGACAGCAGCATCGACTGGGCGAAGCTGGCGACGGGCGTGGACACGCTCATCTTCCTGATGGGCACCGGCCGGCTAGCGCAGATCGCGCAACGGCTCATCGAGCACGGGCGCCACCCGTCGACGCCCGCCGCTGTGATCGAGTGGGGCACGCTGCCGCGACAGCGCGTCGCCACCGGTACGCTGGCGGACATCGATGCCGCCGTACGCACCGCCGGCCTCGCGCCCCCCGCGGTCACGGTGGTCGGCGAAGTCGTGCGGCTGCGCGAAGGTCTGCGGTGGTTCGACACGCGGCCGCTGTTCGGCAAGCGGGTGCTCGTGACGCGCACCCGACAGCAGGCCAGCGAACTGTCGCGAGCGCTCGCGGCGCAGGGCGCAGAAGCCGTCGAACTGCCGACGATCGAGATCGTGTCGCAGGCTGATCCGAGCCTCCTGAGCGCGGCGATCATCGGGCTTCGAACGGCCGCCTACGCGTGGTGCGTGTTCACGAGCGCGAACGCGGTCGAACTCTTCGTCGGGCATCTGCGCGACGCGCGGCTCGACGCCCGGGCGTTCGGCCGGACGCAGATCGCGGCGATTGGCCCCGGGACCGCCCAGGTGCTCGCGCGCTTCGGACTCGGCGCCGATCTGATGCCGGATCGGTTCGTCGCCGAAGGGCTCATCGCTGCGTTTGCGGGGCGTCCGATGCGCGGGCAGCGCGTGCTGCTGCCGCGAGCGGCGGACGCGCGCGACACGCTGGTCGATGCGCTCTCCGGCATGGGCGCGCTCGTCGATGAGCTGATGCTCTACGTGTCAGCGGTGCCCTCGCAGCCGGACGCCGAGGGTCTGCGGCGACTGCGGGCGGGTGAGATCGATATCGCGACGTTCGCCAGCTCGTCGTCCGTGCGGAACCTGATCGAGATGCTTGACGGTGACATCGGTCCGCTGGGCAAGGTGCGGATCGCGGCAATCGGTCCGATAACGGCGCAGGCGGTGCGGGACGTGGGGCTGGAGCCGGCGGTGGTCGCGGAGACGTACACCATCGATCGGCTTGTGGCAGCGCTCGCGGCGGACGCGAAGCGCGAACCCGCTGCTGAGGACGGACGCTGATACACTCCGCGCATGGACAAGATGCCGGCAGACATCGCCCTCCGGCGAGCCCGCGCCGACGACATGAGCGCGCTGGCTCGGCTGTACGCACTGCTCTCCACTGACCAGATTCCGGACCCTCAGCGGGCAGCGTTCGCGGAGGTCGAAGCAGACGGCCGCCAGACCGTCTTCCTCGCCGAGATCGACGGCCGCATCGCCGGCACGGCGACGGTCATCATTGTGCCGAACCTGCGTACTCCGGCGCGGCCCTACGCGATCGTCGAAAACGTCGTGGTCGAGGAGAGCGCCCGCCGCTCCGGAGTCGGCGCGGCGCTGATCCAGGCGACGATCAACGCCGCGCGCGCCGCGGGCTGCTACAAAGTGGCGCTGACAAGCCGGCTCGACCGGGCAGAGGCCCACGCATTCTACGAGCGGCTGGGCTTCGTCACGACGCAGCGATCGTTTCGGCTGGATTTGCCAGTTTACGACTGAGGCGCGGCGGGCCGATCACAGATGGGCAGAGATTGGCTGAACGCTGGCGGCGCAGATAATCGCAGATTCAGTTCCACCTGACTGGCTACGGATGAAGGGAATCGAACGCGTCAATCGCGCCGCTCCAGTAACCGGGGCGCCGCGCGCAGAGTGAAGGGCGAAGGGCGCGTACCGTTAGGCTACAATTGTAAGCACAAGAGGTAGAACCATGACGACGCCACCGGCCCCAGTGAGAACCGAGCACCCGCACATCGTCCGCGTCGCCGACGTATGCGGCGGCGAGCCGATCATCGAGGGCACGCGGATCAGCGTCATGTTCATCGTGCGCAAGCTCCAGACGGGTGACGGCGCGATGGACATCGTCGAGGAGCTACCGCACCTGACGCCAGCCGCCGTCTACGATGCCATCAGTTACTACCACGATCACCAACGAGAGATCGACGCGTCCATCGCTGCGACGACGCCCGAACGGCTCGCTGAGCGGTACGGCTTCGATATCGCCGAGGATGGCCGCGTCACCCTCCATTCTTGAGCGCACGGCTCTATCTCGACGAGGACATCAGCCCAGAGGTCGCGCAGCTCCTCCGTCGCCTCGGGCTTGACGTCATCAGCGCTCATGAATCCGGAAATCTTCGGGCATCCGATCCGGATCAATTGGCATACGCCACCGCCGCCGGTCGAGTAATCGTCACCTGCAACTGCACGGATTTTCTGCGCCTCGCCCGGGAGTGGTCCGACGGCGGCAAGCCCCACGGCGGAATTATCCTGTCGTACCGGCAATATCCGCGGCGCGAGATCGGCGAGATGGTGCGACTCATTGCCCGCTTCCTCGCAGTCGTGACGCCCGAAGAGCTGCACGATGCTGTGTATGTCCTCGACGCCTTACGCGTGGGTTAGCGGCGGCCGCTCGTTACACTGAACTATGATTGACGAAGCGTATCTCGCGGAGGCGGCGGCGAAGCTGGCGCAGCAGTCGCCGCAGCTGGGCGACGAATATCGGCGCGTAGCCGCGGAGCTTCAGCACTCGCTCGCAGAGGCGGACTTCCGCGCCTGGACGGACGAAGGCGTGGCGCTTGCGACGCACTCGCTGCGGTCGTGGGAAGCCGCCATCGACTACTTCCGCGTGTCCGGCGAGGTGATGCAGGCGCTGCCGACACCGGGGTTCCATCGCTGGGCGCACGCCGGACGTGATCTCGCCGAATATTCGTCAGTGGTCGCCGGCGCGTACTTTCGCGCCAGTCCGGCTGCGGTGCCGTTCCTCGACGAGCACAAGCTGACGGAGTGGGCGGCGCTCGGCCAGCGGCTGTACAAGGGCCACTGGAAGTCGATCTCGCTGGCAACGGTGTACTTCAGCTCCGGACCGAAGCTGCTGCCGACGCTGCCACTCGCCGAGATGGCGCGGCTCGTGGCGCTCGTGGAGTCGGTTGCCGAGCGGTCGTACGAGCTGGCGACGGCGTGCCTCGATGCGGCGCCGCGGCTGTTCGAGTCGCTCTCGAAGCCAGACCGGGCGCCGTTCCTGACGCTCGCGACGGCCGTCGGCGAGGCTTCGTGGGCGGACGTACGCATCTGCTTCGAGCGGGCGCCGAACCTGCTGGCACCAATCGAGGCGTCGGCGCGCAGCCGCTTCCTGGCGCTGTCGGCGCAGGTGGCGCGCAGGAGCGGCAGGCACGCGTACGGGTTGTTCGCGGAGGGCGCCGCATCGCTCGCTTCGGTGCCGGAAGCGAGCCACCACGATCTGCTATCGATGGCGGAGGAGCTGGCCGCCGCGTCGCCGACCGCGGCGATGGAGTTCCTGAAGAGCTCGCCGGAAGTGCTGAAACGCATACGCATCGCCGAGCTGGCGAACTGGCACGCGGCGGGGCATCGCATCCTCGAGCAGAACGTCGAGGGCGGCGAGGCGTACTTCCGGCTGGAGTCGGGCCGCGGCGAGGAAGTGCTCGAGAAGCTCTCGTCGCGCGTCGAGCTAAGTCGCGTCGGCGAGGTGCTGCGGCTGTACTGCAAGGCCCTGACCGGTGCCAATGTGTCGATCAATCCGGTGTCTTACCTCGCAGAAAAGGGCATCGGCTGGGTGAGCGAGAACCGGCCGAGCACCGAAGGCACGACCGTCTACCTGCCGGAGTTCGTCGAGGAGTTCATCGAACGCGAGCAGAACTTCTCGGTGTACAAGGTGTTCGCCACGCACCAGGCGGCGCACCTCGAGTTCGGGAGTTTCCTCTTCCGGTTCAGCCGCGAAGGCAATGTTCTGCCGTCGCAGCGCGGCGCGCGCGAGACGCAGCGGCAGAGCGAAGGCAAAGGCTCGCAGCGGGCGAGCGGACCCATGACGGACATGGAACGCTTCTTCGACCTGTTCGACGAGCGGCTGCTGGCGTCGGACCTGTTCGCGCTGACCGAAGATATGCGCATCGATACGCTGGTGCGCCGCGAGTACGGCGGCATCCGCCGGGCGTGGGCGCGGACGCAGGAGAACGAACTCGAGGGCCGCGGCGCGCCCAGCCGACTACCGCTGCGGCAGGCGCTCGTCGAGAACCTCGTGCGGGCAAGCCTGGACGGCGCGGAGACGATGGTATGGCCCCGGCCGCTGGCGTCCGTGCTGGCGCAGGCGCTGCAGTCGCTGTCCGCCGTGCGCGAGAAGACGGCGCGCGTCGAGGATGCGGCGGAAGCGACGCTGGCGCTGTATGACATCGTGATGAAGGTGCCGAACATCGCACCGGAAGACCTCGATCAGATGGACTGGGAGACGATCGACGAAGAGTCGATGCAGCTCATGATGTCGCCGCCGGGCGCGAGCGACGACGACTCGCAGGCGCCGATGCCGCAGGGCAGCGAGCAGGAGTACGAGAGCCCCGAGCAGGTCGATTTCCGCGGCGACTTCAAGCCGGAGCTGGTGCAGCTGCTGATGCGCCTGCGGCTAAAGGACGGCGAGGTCGACCAGAACGGCGAGCTGTCGCCGCTGTCGCCGGAGCAGCTCAAGGAGCTGCTGGAGAAGAGCGTCGAGATCACCGTCGGCGCAATGGCGGAAGGCGACCTCGCGTCGACGCTGGGTCTGTTCCTTTCGAACCTCGAGAAGGAAGCCGGCACGCCGATCGGCGACCAGAACAACGACATCAAGGACGGCCAGCCGGCGGCCGACGGCGAGGGCGAAGACAACGAAGAGCTGCCGGTCGAAGTGAAGTCGTTCTACTACGACGAGTGGGATTTCCGCGCGGCCGACTACAAGCCGCGCTGGTGCCGGGTGCAGGAGCGCCCGCTCGATGAGGGCGGCGTCGACTATTTCGACGACACGCTGCGCGAGCATGCATCGCTGGTCAACGAGACGCGCAAGCAGTTCGAGCTGCTGAAGCCGGAGATGTTCCGCAAGATCAAGAAGCTGCTCGACGGCGAGGAGTTCGACCTCGACGCCGTCATCGACTACGCGATCGAGCGGAAGGCGGGGCACAGCTACACCGACAAGATCTACTGGCGCCGCAACAAGGTCGAGCGCGACGTCGCCGTGGCGTTCCTGCTGGATATGAGCGCTTCGACGGACGAAGAGATCGAGAAGCGCAAGCAGAAATACATGGACGACGAGGACTTCGACGACGACCCGCGCAAGTACTTCCAGTGGCTGGCGCAGCGCCGCGCGGCGCAGTCGATCGCGCCGCCGAAGCGGATCATCGACCTGGAGAAGGAGAGCACGGTGCTCTTCATCAAGGCGCTGGAGACGATCGGCGACAGCTACGGCATTTACGGCTTCAGCGGCTACGGACGCGACAACGTCGAGTTCTACGTGATCAAGGACCTGATGGAGCAGTTCAACGACAAGGTGAAGAAGCGCATCGACAAGGTCTCACCGATCCGCTCGACGCGCATGGGCCCGGCGATCCGCCACGCCGCCGCCAAGCTCGACGCGTACGATGCGAAGGTGAAGATCCTGATGCTGGTGTCGGATGGCCGGCCGCAGGACCACGGCTACGGTCGCGACCGCACGGAGAAGGAATACGCGATCCACGACACGCGGCAGGCGCTGCAGGAAGCGCGGCGCAAGGGCATCACGCCGTTCGCGCTGACCGTCGACAAGGAAGGCCACGACTACCTGGGCCAGATGTGCGAGGACATGGGGTACGAAGTCGTCGCGGACATCGAGCAACTGCCGCAGCGCCTGCCGACGCTATACCGCCGGCTTACGGAGTAGCGTTCGGCGGTTGCCCGGCGGAACGCGATACGCGATCGCACCAATTCGCACCCATTTAGGATCCCGCAAACCACTGGCGCCAATGGTGCCGTCCGGCCGGAGGTACTCGTGCCGATTGCTACCACGCGGCCGCTTCGATCCATGTAGAGTAGAATATGCGTGACCGTGCCCGGTGGCTCGTGTGCGTGAGGCGGGGCTCGACCTTCACTCCGTGGCCTCACGATTCGGTCGAGCTCGCCGGCATCGGCCCGTTCCTCGAACGCCGCGGAGTTGAAGAGCTTTCGCAGTGTGTCGAGATCGACGTCGCGAGTCACGTAATCTCGAGGTGCGTCAGGCATGAATGAAACGATCCAGCTCTTCCAATTCGTCAACGATTACATATCGAACCGGCTCGATCTACATGCGCTTGACATGTGGATGGGCGATCACATCGAAGATCTCGCCACGCTGCCTGACGGAGATCCAGCGGGCGACCTGTGGGCCTTCGTGCAGGTGCGGATTTACCAGCTCCAGGATGGATTCCTCCCGGAAGATCACCTGCGCACAGAGGTCGCCGCGTACCTCCGCGAGCGTCCGGCGGCCAAGGAGCAGCAGCAGCGCGCCGCAGGGTGAGTGTCGTCGTGGCCATCACTATTTGCATTGTCGCTACGGCAGCTTTCGCGCTCGTCGTTGCGTTCGCACCACGCGCGGCTCGCTTCGCCGCATGGGTTGACACATATCAATCAGGCAGGAAGCGAATTGACGAGGAGGAGATGGCGCTGAAGTTCCGAATGATGGGTTGCCTTGGCTTGCTCGCAAGCATCGCCGTCACTGCCCTCGCTATTGCGTCCGCTACCAACTGATGACTCTCGCCTTCAAGATTGTTCGTTACTGTCTCAGTCTGGCTCTATCGGCGCTGTTGTTGTCGGCGGCAGTTCTATCTGGCGAAGGCTACCCTGCTGCAGTCTATCTTCCGGTTGCCTTGGTACCGACGGCAGTGGGCCTCGGTATTTTCGTGTTCACCGTTCTCCATCGCCGGCGAAATAACCATGCCTCTCCGTAATGGGTCAAGGCCCTCACCATCACGCAACTGCAACACGGAGGGCTCCCACACTGGGAGCCCTCTCTTCGTACGCTGTGCAGTGGCCGGCTAGGCGGCGCTACGCGTCCGGCGGATCGGCGTAGGCGTCCAGCGTGATGTTCTGCGACGTGCTGCCCCAGGCGAGGCCGGGCTTGAAGTTCGGCTTCGGGGCCGGCTTCTCTTCGGGCTCGTGCATCTCTTCGGCCGGCGGCGCGGGCGGCACCGGCGCTTCCGGCGTCGTCGGCGGCTCGCGGTCGAGGCCGTCGAGGATGTTGCGCAGGTCGTCGCCCTCGATCGTCTCGACTTCGAGCAGGATGGCGACGATCTTCTCCATGCGGTCCTTGTTGCCGGTGATGAGCGCGCGCGCCGTCTGGTATGCGTGGTCAAGCAGCCGGCGCACTTCCTCGTCGATCTCCTCGGCGACCTTCTCGCTGTAGTTGCGTTGCTCGCCGATCTCGCGACCGAGGAACACCATCTCCTGTTTGTTGCCGAAGGTGCGCGGGCCGAGGCGCTCGCTCATGCCCCACTGCGTCACCATGTTGCGGGCGATGCCCGTCGCACGGCTCAGGTCGTCGGAGGGGCCAGTCGTCGACTCGCCGTTGAGGATGAGTTCTTCGGCGACGAGGCCGCCGAGGCTGGTCGCCAGCATGTCCTTGAACTGCGAGCGGGCCATCAGGTGGCGGTCCTCTTCGGGCAGGAAGCGGGTGAAGCCGCCGGCCAGGCCACGCGAGACGATGCTGATCTTGTACGGCGGGTCGGCGTTCGGCAGGAGGTGGCCGACGAGCGCGTGCCCGGCCTCGTGGTAGGCGATGATCTTCTTTTCCTTCGGCGTGATGACGCGGCTCTTGCGTTCGGGGCCGGCGATCACACGGTCCACGGCCTCGTTGAACTCGGCCATGCTGATCTTCTTCTTGTTGCGGCGGGCGGCGAGGATCGCGGCCTCGTTGACGAGATTCGCAAGGTCCGCGCCACTGAAGCCGGGCGTCTGGCGGGCAAGCGTCCCCAACTCGACATCCTTCTCGAACGGCTTGCCCTTCGTATGCACCTCGAGGATCATCTGGCGCCCGCGGCTGTCCGGGCGGTCGAGGATCACCTGGCGGTCGAAGCGGCCCGGCCGCAGCAGCGCCGGGTCGAGGATGTCGGGGCGGTTCGTCGCCGCAATGACGATGACGTTCGTGTTCGTATCGAAGCCGTCCATCTCGACGAGGATCTGGTTCAGGGTCTGCTCGCGCTCGTCGTGCGAACCGCCGAGGCCGGCGCCACGCTGGCGGCCGACGGCGTCGATCTCGTCGACGAAGACGATGCAGGGCGAGTTGCGCTTCGCCTGATCGAAGAGGTCGCGCACGCGGCTGGCGCCGACGCCGACGAACATCTCGA
>JADEYI010001808.1_pt1 | contig 13460 bp, 8 predicted proteins | sample 8542331 | NCBI WGS metagenome assembly JADEYI01 (sample SAMN16510988, study PRJNA670497) | mine drainage metagenome | isolation source: biofilm near Copperflume 1 | place: Germany: Marsberg coppermine Kilianstollen | collected 2018-02 | reverse complement strand
CGTCGAGCCGGTAGCCCTCGCTCTCCCAGAGCCCGACCGCCGGCTCGCGCGCGGCGATTCCGCTCCTGTTCGGCGTCACCGCCGGGGTGCTCGCGCTGCACCTGCTCGCGGCGGGCAACGCGGCGGCCGCCGAGGCGCCGCACAAGGTGGTGACGATCGAAGGCGTCACCGAGTACCGGCTCGACAACGGGCTGCGCGTGCTCACCGTACCGGACGCGGGCGCCGACACGGTGACGGTGCACATCACCTACCTGGTGGGCTCGCGCCAGGAGGGCTACGGCGAGAAAGGCATGGCGCACCTGCTCGAGCACATGCTGTTCAAGGGCTCGCCGCGGCACCCCGACCTCAAGCGCGAATTCGCCGCGCGCGGCGCGCGCTGGAACGGCACCACCGCCTACGACCGCACCAACTACTTCGAGACCATGCCGGCGAGCGACGCCAACCTGGACTGGGCGCTCGGCATGGAAGCGGACCGGATGGTCAACTCGTTCATCGCCAAGGCCGATCTCGAGAGCGAGATGACGGTGGTGCGCAACGAGTTCGAGATGGGCGAGAACGACCCCGGCGCGGTGCTGTTCCAGCGCACCCTGCAGCTCGCCTACGCCTGGCACAACTACGGCCACCCCGTCATCGGCGCGCGCTCGGATATCGAGAACGTTCCGATCGCGCGCCTGCAGGCCTTCTACCGCACCTGGTACCAGCCGGACAACGCGCTGCTGATCATCGGCGGGCGCTTCGAGGCGGCGCACGCGCTCGAACGGGTGCAGCAATATTTCGCCCCGATCCCGCGCCCGGCGCGCGCCCTGCCCGCGCTCTACACCGAAGAGCCGGCGCAGGACGGCGCGCGCACCGTGACCCTGCGCCGCAGCGGCGAGGCGCCGATCGTCAGCGCGCTGTACCGCATCCCGGCCGGCGGCGACCCCGACTACCCGGCGCTCGACGTGCTGGTGAGCGTGCTGGGCAACACGCCCTCGGGCCGGCTGCACCGCGCGCTGGTGAAAAAGGGCCTGGCGAACTACACCTGGGGCTCGGAGCGCGCGCTGCACGACCCGGGATTCGCCTCATTCGGCGCCGGGCTGCCCAAGGGGGCTTCGGTCGACGCGGCGCGCGACGCCCTGATCGCCGAGCTGGAAGGAATCGGCCGCCACCCGGTGCGCGCCGAAGAGGTGCGGCGCGCCAAGACCGAGCTGCTGAACGACTTCGACAAGGCGCAGCGCGACACCCGCGCCCTGGTGCGCGCGCTGTCCGAGTTCGCCGCGATCGGCGACTGGCGCCTGTTCTACCTCTACCGCGACCGGCTGCGTGCGGTCAGCGTCGCCGACGTGCAGCGCGTCGCGCTCGCCTACCTCAAGCCGGCCAACCGCGTGCTCGGGGTGTTCCTGCCGACCCGGCACCCGGAGCGGGCGCAAATTCCGCCGCCGCCGGATCTCGCGCAGGCACTGAGCGGCTATCGCGGCGGCGAGGCGCTCGGCGCGGGAGAAGCCTTCGACCCCACGCCGGCGAACCTCGAGGCGCGCGTGATCCGAAGGACGCTGACCAACGGCATCCGCGTTGCGCTGCTGCCGAAGAAGACGCGCGGCCATACCGTGGTCGCGCGCCTCTGGCTGCACTGGGGCGACGAGCTGAGCATGACCGGACGCGTCACCGCCTGCTCGCTCGCGGGCAGCATGCTCGCGCGCGGCACGCGCCGTCACAGCCGTGCCGAGCTGAGCGACGCTTTCGAGCGGCTGAACGCGACGGTGGCGGTGGGCGGCGACGGCGCGCGCCTCGAGGTCCCCGCCGCCGGAGTTGCCGACGCGCTGCGCCTGGTCGCCGAAACCTTGCAGGAGCCGGCGTTTCCGCCCGACGAGTTCGAGGCGCTCAGGCGCGCGTTGCTTACCGGCGTTGAAGAACAGCGCAGCGACCCGGGCGCGATCGCGAGCCTGCAGCTGTCGCGCCATCTCAGCCCCTACCCGAAGGGGCACCCGTACTACACCGAGACCATCGACGAGGACGTCGCGCAGCTCAAGGCCGCGACCGTGGCCGGCGCGCAGAGCTGCTATCGCGACCTGCTGGGCGCCACCGGCGCGGACTTCGCGGCGGTAGGCGAGTTCGATCCCGATACGCTCGCGCGGCAGCTGGAAGTGCTGTTCGGCGGCTGGAAGAACCCTCACCCCTACGAGCGCGTCGCCGCGCGCTACTTCGATCAGCCGTCGCTCGAGGGCGAGTTCCGCACCCCGGACAAGGCCAACGCCGTGCTGCACGCCGGCCTGAACATCCCGCTGCGGGACGATGACCCCGACTACCCGGCGTTGGTGCTGGCGAACTACCTGCTGGGCGGATCGCTCTCGGCGCGCATCCCGCATCGCGTGCGCGAGACCGAAGGCCTGTCCTACAGCGTGTACACGACCTTCGGCGCGGGGGCGTTCTACCCGGTCGCCGCCTTCAGGGTCCACGCGATTTTCGCGCCGGGCAACAAGACGCGCGTCGAGCGCGCGGTGCGCGAGGAGCTGGCGCGCGCGGTTCGCGACGGCTTCCGCGCGGCCGAGGTGAAGAACGGCGCCAAGGCGCTGATCGAGGCAAGGCGCCTCGCGCGGCGCAGTGACCGCGCGCTCGCCGAACGGCTGACGGACCACCTTTACAGGCAGCGCAGCTTCGCCTGGGACGCCCGGCTCGAGCAACGGATCGCCGCGCTGGGCCCCAAGGAGGTCAACGCCGCGCTGCGGCGCCACCTCGACCCGGCCCGCCTGTCGCTGATGAGCGCGGGCGATTTCAAGTAGCCCGCGCGCGGGCTGCAAGTACCCCGCGGGCTACTTGCGCTTGAGCAGGTCGCGGATCTCCTCCAGCAGGACCTCCTGCCTCGGCGGCGCCGCGGGCGCAGGCTGCTGCTCGCGCTTGAGGCGGTTGATGCCTTGCACCGCCAGGAAGATGACGAACGCGATGAGGGCGAAGTCGAACACTGCCTGCAGGAACTTGCCGTAGGCCCAGACCACGGCAGGCGCCGCGCCGCTGGCCGGCTTGAGCGTCACTGCCAGGTCGGTGAAGTTGACCCCGCCGATCAGCAGCCCGAGTGGCGGCATCACGACGTCGCCCACGAACGAGGAGATGAGCTTGCCGAACGCGGCGCCGATGATGACCGCCACCGCGAGGTCGACCACGTTGCCCTTGACCGCGAACGCCCTCAACTCCTTCAGCATTCCCATTGCGCTTCTCCGGTTAGTCGATCTCGTTGTACTTCACGTCCATGATTTCGAGCGTTTCGGGGCCCGCGGGGGTCGCGAGCGTGACCACGTCGCCGGCCCGCGCCTTGAGCAGCGCGCGCGCGATCGGCGAAATCCACGATACCCGGCCGTGCGCCGGGTCGACCTCGTCGACCCCGACGATGGTGACGGTCCGCTCGCCGGCCCCCGAGCGCAGCGTTACCGTGGCGCCGAAGAACACCTGGTCCGTGTCGCGCCCGGCGCAATCGACGATTTCGGCGTTCTCGAGCCGCTTGATCAGGTAGCGCACGCGGCGATCGATCTCGCGCAGCCTGCGCTTGCCGTAGATATAGTCGCCGTTCTCGGAGCGGTCGCCGTTCGACGCCGCCCACGACACCACCCGGACCACCTCCGGCCGCTCCCCCTGCACCAGCTGACGGCGCTCGGTGTCCAGCCGCGCGTACCCGGTGCGCGAGATGTAATTCTTCGCGCCGGCGGGCAGTGTCGCCGGCTCGGCGCTCGCGTCCTGTTCCGGCGCGTCGCTTCCTTCCTTCACAAAGGCCTTTGACATATATGGCCAAATTCTACCTTGCGGGCGTCCCGGGCCCGGCTGGGCTTGCGGCGCACGTGGCGGCGGCGTACTGTATGCACATACAGTACGAGCGGTAGCCGCGCCGCGCGCCGGCCGCAGGTCCGGATCGGCGAAGGAATCGACCGCTGAGTCAACCGGATGCCCGCTGGCACCCGTTTTGGATACCCGCGGCGCACCCACTATATCTAGTAGGAACTGAACCCGTACTATCGAACAGGTTGTGTTTTCAATGCACTAGGCGGAACATTTGATCCTGATTACCAAATGCTGGAAATGATCCCCAACACAGGCGCGCAGACGGTTATTCTGTGCGCCACCCAAAAACCTAGAACCGGGAGAGAACAAGAATGAACACCGACCAAACCGGCACCCAGTCGATCGCCGCCGCGGAGCTTGTGGCGCAGGAGATCTCGCGCGACGCGCTGATCGAGAAGTACGCCAAGGGCAAGGAGACGACGATCGAGGAGGTGCGCCGCCGCGTGGCGCGCGCGCTGGCCCAGGCCGAGCCGGAGGACAAGCGCGCGCACTGGGAGCGCCGCTTCATGCGTGCGCTCGAGGACGGCTTCATTCCGGCTGGGCGGATCAATTCCGCGGCCGGGATCGCGATGCAGGCCACGCTGATCAACTGCTTCGTGCAGCCGGTCGGGGACTCGATCTCCGAGATCGTCGACGGCAAGCCCGGCATCTACACCGCGCTGCAGGAGGCGGCCGAAACGATGCGCCGCGGCGGCGGCGTGGGCTACGACTTCTCGTCGATCCGCCCCAAGGGCGCCGAGGTGAAAGGCACCCATTCGCGCGCCAGCGGCCCGGTTTCCTATATGCGCGTGTTCGACCGCTCGTGCGAAACCGTGGAGTCGGCCGGCGCGCGCCGCGGGGCGCAAATGGGGGTGCTGCGCTGCGACCATCCCGACGTCGAGGACTTCATCCATGCCAAGGACCAGGGCGAGCTGACCAACTTCAACATCTCGGTCGGGGTGACCGACGAGTTCATGCTCGCGGTGGAGAAGGACCAGGACGTCGAGCTGGTGCACAAGTCCAAGCCCTGGCCCGAGAACGGCGGCTACCAGCGCGACGACGGCCTGTGGGTCTACCGCAAGGTCCCGGCGCGCCAGCTGTGGGAGCAGATCATGCGCTCGACCTACGACCACGCCGAGCCGGGCATCCTGTTCCTCGACCGCATCAACCGCGACAACAACCTGAACTACTGCGAGACGATCGAGGCCACCAACCCCTGCGCCGAGCAGCCGCTGCCGCCCTACGGCTGCTGCTGCCTGGGCTCGATCGACCTGACCCGCTTCGTGCGCGAGCCCTTCAGCGACCGGGCCGCGTTCGACTACGAGCGCTTCGCCAAGGTGGTGGAGGTCTCGACCCGCATGCTGGACGACGTGCTCGAGGTCACCGCCTGGCCGCTCGAGCAGCAGCACGCCGAGGCGATGGCCAAGCGCCGGGTGGGGCTCGGCTTCACCGGGCTGGGCGACGCGCTGATCATGCTGCGCCTGCGCTACGACGGCGACGAAGCGCGCCGCATGGGCGCACAGATCGCCGAGGCGATGCGCGACAGCGCCTACCGCGCCTCGGCCGAGCTCGCGCGCGAGCGCGGCGCGTTTCCGCTGTTCAACGCCGACCTGTACCTGTCGGGCACCAGCTTCGCCGCGCGCCTGCCGGAGGAGATCAAGGCGCTGATCCGCAAGCACGGCATCCGCAACAGCCACCTGCTGTCGATCGCGCCGACCGGCACCATCAGCCTCGCCTTCGCCGACAACGCATCGAACGGCATCGAGCCGCCGTTCTCCTGGGTCTATACGCGCAAGAAGCGCATGCCCGACGGCAGCATGAAGGAATTCCCGGTCGAGGACCACGCCTGGCGGCGCTACAAGTCGCGCGGCGGCGACATGGAAAAGCTGCCGCCCTACTTCGTCACCGCGCTCGAGATCAGCGCGCACGCGCACGAGCAGATGGTGGCCGCGGTCGCGCCGTTCGTCGACACCAGCATCTCGAAGACGGTGAACGTGCCCGAGGACTACCGCTACGAGGACTTCCAGGACCTGTATTTCCACGCCTGGAAATCGGGCCTCAAGGGCCTCGCCACCTACCGCCCGAACAAGGTACTCGGCTCGGTGCTGAGCGTCGACAAGCCGGCCGAGCAGCCGCAGGACTTCCGCAGCGACGACGTCAACCGGCGGATCCAGATCAAGACCGTGCCGCAGCCGGTGCTCGCCAGCCTGCGCTGGCCGAGCCGGCCCCAGCTGACCGAGGGCAACCCGGCCTGGACCTACATGATCGAGCACCCGCACGGCCACTTCGCGGTGTTCGTCGGCCACGTCGAGAACGGCTCGGCGCACGCGTTCGAAGTCTGGGTCAACGGCAGCGAGCAGCCGCGCGGCCTGGGCGCGCTCGCCAAGGCGCTGTCGATGGACATGCGCGCCAACGACCACGGCTGGCTCAAGCTCAAGCTCGAGACGCTCGCCAAGGCGGGCGGCGACGAGCCCTTCGAGATGCCATTTCCGCCGCACGGCGAGCGCAAGCTCATGCCGTCGATCGTGTCGGCGTTTGCCCAGGTCGTGCGCTGGCACGTCGACCAGCTCGACGCGCTCGCCGAGGGCCCGACCCCGGTGCTCGACACCATGTTCAGCCACAAGGAGCCCAAGACCGGCACCGACGGCACCATGTCGTGGACCGTCGACGTGCTCAACCCGCGCACCGGCGACGACTTCGTGCTCGGGCTGAAGGAAATCACCCTGCCCGACGGCGTCACCCGCCCCTACTCCATGTGGCTCTCGGGCGAGTACCCGCGCTGCTTCGACGGCCTGTGCAAGATCCTGTCGCTCGACATGCGCGTGCTCGACCCGGCCTGGATCGGCATGAAGCTGAGAAAGCTGCTCGAATTCCCCGAGCCGCTGGGCGACTTCATGGCCTTCGTGCCCGGCAGCAAGAAACAGCAGACCTTCCCCTCCACCGTGTCCTACCTCGCGCGCCTCATCCTGCACCGCTACACCATGCTTGGCACCCTCGACGAGCGCGGCATCCCGGTGCAGCAGATGGGCATCCTCGAGGCCCCCGAGAAAACCGGCCAGCCGCCCGTCATGCAAGGCGGCCGCTGCCCCGAGTGCGGTAACTACACCATGATCCGCAAAGACGGCTGCGACTACTGCACCGCCTGCGGCTACGTGGGGGTGTGCGGCTAGCGAGAAAGGCTCGAAACAAGGGTGCGTACAGGACTGTACATGCGAGAAGCCGCCTTGTACGAGTGGGCTCGCATGAGTTTGAATGCAGGGCCACCACGCCCATTCGTTCTCTAGATCGCCGAAATTCAGGTGTTAGGCAGTCTTGACCTGTTGTCGCCCCGATTCCCGCACCATAGCTTCGCGCATCATGAATTTTTGCGCCTTGCCCGTCGCGGTGAGAGGAAACTCCGGCACGAACCGGATCAGGCGAGGCACCTTATAGTGGGCGATCTGGCCCTGGCAGTACGCCTGGATTTCTTCTTCGGTCGCACTCTGGCCGGGCTTCAGGATGATCCAGGCGCAGACTTCCTCGCCCAAGCGCGAGTCGGGCACGCCGAAGACCTGAACTGCCTGAACCTTCGGATGACGGAAAAGGAACTCCTCGATCTCGCGCGGATAGACGTTCTCGCCGCCTCGGATCAGCATGTCCTTCACCCGGCCGACGATATTGCAGTAGCCCTCCGCGTCAAGGGTTGCAAGATCGCCGCTATGCATCCAGCCCGACTCGTCGATCGCCTCGCGTGTACGTTCGAGATCGTCCCAGTAGCCCCGCATGACGACGTAGCCCCGCGTACATAGTTCCCCGGACACGCCGACCGGAACGATGCGGCCCTGATCATCCACGACCTTGACTTCGACGTGAGGCTGGATGCGGCCGACAGTCGACACCCGACGCTCCAGCGGATCGCCGACTCCCGATTGAAACGATATCGGGCTGGTTTCCGTCATGCCATACCCGATCGTCACTTCCCTCATGTGCATATCGGACACTACCCGGCGCATTGTCTCGATCGGACACGGCGCGCCGGCCATGATGCCAGTGCGCAAGGACGAGAGGTCGTACGATTTGAAGTTCGGGTGATCGAGCTCGGCGATGAACATCGTCGGAACGCCGTGCAAGGCCGTGCAATGGTACTTTTGAATCGCGCCGAGCGTCTCTTCCGCGTCGAAGCTCTCGCCCGGGAACACCATGGTCGAACATTCCGCCGCGCAGACCAGCACGCCGAGCACCATGCCGAAGCAATGATAAAGCGGAATCGGAATGCAAAGTGAGTCACGCTCGCTCATCTGCATCGCCTTGGCACTGTAGCGCGCGTTGTTGACGATATTGAAGTGCGACAGTGTTGCGCCCTTGGGCGCGCCGGTCGTCCCGCTCGTGAATTGAATGTTGATCGGATCATCCGGGTCCAACGCCGCGGAGAGGTGATCGAGCCGGTCTCGATGCCCGGGGCCGGCGATGCGTGTCAGCTCGTCGAATCCCGTCGTCCCCCTGGGGCGATCTGCCTTGCCGATCACGATGACCCTCTCCAGATGCGAGAACTTCGCAAGCCGGAGCGGGATGTTTCGATCCGAGGCGTCGAGCTCGGGGGCCAGGCTTGTCAGCATGCCGAGGTAGTCGCTCGATTTGAAGCGGGAGGCCATGATCAGCGCCCGGCACTGCACCTTGTTGAGCGCGTATTCGAGCTCCGTCGTGCGGTAAGCAGGATTGATATTGACCAGGATCGCGCCGACGCGGGCGGACCCGAACTGCGTCAGGATCCATTCGACGCAATTCGGTGCCCAGATTCCCACGCGATCGCCGCGCCCGACGCCCAGGGCGAGCAATCCAGCGGCGACTTCGTCCGCCCGGCGTTTCAGATCGTGCCAAGTCAAGCGCTCGCCGGTAGCGGCGAATACTGCGGCGTCGCGGCCACCCTGCCGCAACACGGCGCGATCGAGCAGCTGCGAGATCGTCATGAACTTGAGCCCGTCGTCGGTTTCCCCCGAGACGTAAGACCTGCCGCCGTGGGGCCGCAGACGATCGCCGCCAGACCCGCGCAGCCAATGCGAACTGAACGCGTTATCGCTCATCGGGCGCCTGCGTCTCGCGTCGGCCGACGGGATGCTCAGAACTCCCGCCAGTCACCAAGTTGCTCGAAGGCATGCGCGGCACGATAGATGGTGGACTCGTTGTAATGCTTGGCGACCAGCATCATGCCGATCGGCAGACCCTGGCTCATTCCGCAGGGAATCGACATGGCGGGATGGCCCGTCACGTCGAAGCCGCACGTGTTGGGCAGCATCTCGAATCCGCGCTGACAGTACAGTGCCAACGGCGCGTTCTGGTCCGGAAGCGGCGTGGCCTTCATCGGCAGCGTCGGCATCAGCAGCAGGTCGTAGCGCGACAATACGTCGTCGTAGCTCTGGCGCAGCACGCGCGAGAGGTTCTGCGCCTTGGCGTAAAAGTGGCCCCGGTAGTTGCGGATGAAGTACTCGCCGGCGAACATCGAAATCTTCAACGTGCGCGACAACTCATTGGCACGGGCACGCCAATTGGCGTGCGCGTCGAGCAGGCTGGTGGTGTACAGCCCCTTCCAGTTGAAGCCCATGCCGTTGCCATGCATCATCTGCATCTGCAGGCCTTCGAGCGCGATTGGCGTCCAGATCGCCGGGCCGTCGAGATGCATCGGGATCGACACGTCCTCGACCGTGGCGCCCAGCGCGCGCAGCCGATCGGCAGCCTGACGGACCTTCTGGTCGACATCCGGCTCGCTCGACGGGTGACCGAAGCCTTGCGCAACCACCCCGATGCGCAAACCCACCACGCCCCGGCCCAGCGCAGTCGTGTACTTGTCTACCCGCACATCGTACTGGCGCGGATCGAGACCGTCGGCGCCGGCGATGACCTCGAGCAGCAGGGCGTTGTCGGCCACGGTCGCCGTCATCGGGCCGGTATGATCGATCGTCGCCTCGATCGGCATCACGCCGGTGTAGGGCACCAGCCCGTGGGTCGCCTTCATGCCGTAGCAGCCGCACCAGCACGACGGCATCCGGACCGAACCGCCCTGGTCGCCGCCGATGGCCATTTCCACTTCCCCGGCGCCCACCAGCGCGCCGCACCCCGACGACGATCCGCCGGCCGCGAAGCCGCGCTTGTAGGGATTGTGGACCGGCCCGTGCGCAGAGGTGTGGCTGCCGCCGGAGAGGCAGAAATACTCGCAATGCGCCTTGCCCACGATCGTCCCGCCCGCGTCGAGGATGCGCGCGACGACGGTGGCGTCCACATCCGGCACATAGCCTTCCAGGGTCGAAGCGCCATTCATCATCGGCACTCCGGCCAGGCAAATGTTGTCCTTGAGTACCACGCGCCTCCCGGCCAGCGGTCCGGAAGGCGCCCCGCGCACTTCGGATTTCACGGCCCAGGCGTTGAGCCGGTTTTCGGCCGCGCCCGGCCGATAGCCCGGCGTGCGCGGATAACGCACAGGCGGCAGATTGTCAGGCAGTTGCTGCACCCGGTCATAGGCCTGAAAGGTACCTTCGAGCACCTCCAGATATTCCGTAACCTCGGCGTCGGACATGCTCATATGCAGCGAGGAGACGATCTCCTTCATCTGCTCCAGCGTAGGTCGTTTGACGTTAGACATGGATGCTCCTGCTGCGGTCGTTGCGGATTCGCTCGTGACTCGCGACGCTGCGGGTCGCGCTGCGGGCGCTTCTTGTAGAGATGACGATTTCTTCTCCCTGACTGGCGGTGCAGCCGCGGCCCTGGCAAGAGACGGCTTGTGCGCCGTCCCCTCACCTCGCGTAATCCTCACCGAACCCATGCCGAGAGCCTCGACAAGCGCGCCGGTAGTGCCCATTTCCTGCACGTTGAACTCGCGCTCGATCCTGCCCCGCTCCATGACGGCGATCCGCGTTGCCACATCCAGAACGAGATCGAGGTTTTGCTCGACGATGAGAAGCGCCAGACCCGCGTCTTTGCGCAGGCGCGACAACGTCTGGCCGATCTCTTCGATGAGTGACGGCTGAATGCCTTCCGAGGGCTCGTCCAGCAGGACGATCCACGGGTTGGACACCAGCGCGCGCGCAATAGCCAACAGCTGCTGCTCTCCGCCGGAGAGCGAGCCTCCACGCCGATCCAGCAGCGGCGCGAGTCGCGGGAACAGGCCCAGCACCCGATCAACCGCTTCCTGCTCGGATTCATCGGAATCGCCCCTCCAGGCCAGGCGCAGGTTGTCGACGGTGCTCAGGCCCGGAAGGATCCCGCGGCCCTGCGGCACGTACGCCAGGCCGCGGCGGCTCCGAGCGTAAGCCGGCTCGCGCGTGACATCGGCGCCGTCGATGCTTATCAGCCCCCCGCTGGCAGGCAGCAGGCCGACAAGCGTCTTGAGCAAGGTGGTCTTTCCCATGCCGTTGTGACCGACGATGCCCAGCGCCTCTGCCTCGCGGACTCGCAGCGAGACGCCATGCAATACCGGCACATCGCCATACCCGCCGCGCAGATCGTGAGCCTCGAGCACGATCCTGTCCGGGTCGGCCGGGGAATCCTTCTCGATCGTTTCACTGGCAGACGAATCGCGTGTCATTTGGCGCGGTTCCCGATGTAGACCTCACGCACCTTGGCGTCGTTGAGCACCTTGGCGGCCGGCCCTTCGACCAGCACCGCCCCCTGATGAAACACGGTGACGTCGCTGCCGAGCATGCGCACGAACTCCATGTCGTGGTCCACCACGACGAGCGAGGCGGTCTGATTGATGCGACGGATCACGCCCACGAGACGCTCGACTTCCGGTCCCGTCATTCCGGCCGCCGGTTCGTCCAGCAGCACGAGCCAGGGCCGCTGGATCAGGACCACGCCGATCTCGACCATCTGACGCTGGCCATGCGCCAGTTCACCGACCAGGCGCTTGGCCAGATCGCCCAACTTCAACTCGGCGATTATTTCGTCGACCGCACCGTTGCTGCCCGTCCAGCCGTGAACCCGGCGCGCCGAGAGCCAGAGGTTTTCGCGCACAGTCATTCCGTTCATCACGGACGGCACTTGGGTCTTGATGCCGACGCCAAGCCGGACAATTTCATGGCTGGACCAGCCGGTGACGTCGCCGCCTCGAATCAGGACCCGACCGTTTTCGTGACCGAGTCGATATTGACCGGTAAGACACTTGAAGAAAGTGCTCTTGCCCGCGCCGTTCGGACCGATCAGGCAGCGCAGCTCGCGCTCGCGCAAGGCAAAGTTGACGCGTTCGACGGCCACCACGCCGCCGAAGCGCATCGTCAGATCGAGTGTCTCGAGGACGCCACTCACGAAGAACCGTCGCCCGAGGACCCCAGCCGGCGGCGCGCACCGATCGCACCCTGCGCGCGGGAGCGGCGACGTGCACGCCTGCGCCACCAATGCTGCAGGGACGGGACGACCCCGCGCGGGATGCCGAGTACGACGATGATCAGCAGGAGCCCCGACACCAGCGAGTTGTCGATCAGGGTCTGCGCGCCCAGCAGAAGCTTCACCATCCCCAGTGCCATGGCGCCGAGGATCGGCCCGAACAGCGTCCCCAGGCCGCCGACGATTACCCAGATGATGACTTCGGCCGCCTGGCGCAGATTGAATACGCCGGGCGTTACGATCTCGGCCCAGTTTGCGAACAGACAGCCCGCCAGCCCCGCCATCGCGGCGCTGATGGCAAAGATCCCCGTCTTGTACGCGGGCACGTTGTAGCCCATCAGTTCGCAACGCGCCTCGTTCTCGCGGATTCCGACCAGGACCCTGCCGAACGACCGCGCCAGGAGCCAGCGTGCAAGCAGGTAGCAACCGAACAGCGCGACCACGCAAACGTAATACGTCGGCACGCCGAACAGCGATATGTCCGGGAAGCCAGGTACGTTGAGGGTGGGAAAGCCCGGAATGCCGTTGAATCCCCCCAGACGCGCGTCGCCGATCTTGTACGCGTCGCCCGCGGTGGCGCTCATGAAGTTGAACAGGATCAGGGTCACGACCAGGGTTATCACCCCCATGTAGACGTCGCTGATCCGTCCGTAGAACATCATCGCACCGACGATTGCGGCAAAGATGGCCGGCACAAGCACGGCCAGCAGCAAAGGCACCGTGCTCTCGCCGATGTTCACCGCGGCGATCGCATAGGTGTAGGCGCCGAGACCGAAGTAGGCCGCATGTCCGAAACTGAGCAGTCCGGCATAACCCCACATGAGCCCGAGCGACATCGCGAACAGCGCCCAGATCAGCAGCAGCGTCATGGTGTTTGTGTCGACGAACAGCGGCAGCAGCGCCAGCACCGCCAGCGCGACGAGAAGCCAGCCCCATCGGATGCTGCCAATGGAGTGCCAATCGGTCATGTGTTGCCGCGGAAGAAGCGGCCGGTAATCCCCTGAGGCATCAGGCGCAGCAGGACAATCGCCAGGAACAGCATGGCGATTTCACCGATGACCGGAGTGGACGCGAACGACACGAGCTGGTTGATCGCACCGAAGATCACCGAGCTGGACAGGGTTCCCATGATCACGGCCGATCCGCCCGTGATCACGGTGATGAAAGCCTTCGCGATGTAAGCCCCTCCGGAGGACGGCAACAGCCCCGTCAGCGGCGCGAGCACGCCCCCCGCAAAGCCGGCAATCGCGGCGCCAACCGTGAAGGTGACCATGTAGACCTTCTTCGGGTCGTAGCCCAGCGACGCCACCACGTCCGGACCC
>JADEYI010001807.1_pt1 | contig 13460 bp, 13 predicted proteins | sample 8542331 | NCBI WGS metagenome assembly JADEYI01 (sample SAMN16510988, study PRJNA670497) | mine drainage metagenome | isolation source: biofilm near Copperflume 1 | place: Germany: Marsberg coppermine Kilianstollen | collected 2018-02 | reverse complement strand
CTGCAGGACGCACCTTGCCTCTTGGCAGGAAAAGCGTGTAATAATAATAATAAATTAATTTGTTGTGTGATCAGGTGGTGGGGGTCCGAAAGGAGTACAAAACCAGGGGTGGAACTTATGTAGGAGCTGATGGCATAGACTTGGAAATACAGGCAGGGAAGATGACAGCATTATTAGGTCCTTCTGGCTCAGGTGAAGCGCAATAAATCTCCAACTGGTTTATATCTTTGAGGACAATGGTGAATGGTTCTCGCTCGCTCTTTTTTTAGAACACTGTGCATGTCACCATGTTCTGCCTCACGCCATTACTGTTATGTGCAGGGAAAACCACGCTCTTGCGGCTCATCTCAGGCTTGGAGGAGCTTACAGAAGGCAGGATTTTCTTTGACGGTGGGCCTCGTTTTTACACCTACTCGGGAGCCATGCCCTGATGTAAAATGTGTCTTCACTCGTGCATGTCCCTGGCTATCCTACAGCACATGAGGATGAAACTCTGCCGCATCCGTTGACATCATTGACTATCATCCAGCCAACAACTTTGGGTGTGAGCAGATGAGGACGCGACAGAGCTGGCGGTGCAGGAGCGGCAGATAGGCTTTGTGTTCCAGAGCTACGCGCTGTTCAAGCACATGACCATCGCCCAGAACATTGCTTTTGGGCCGCGCATCCGCCGCATGGGCATCGACATTGAACAGCGGTGCAAACTCTGCTATCCCTCACAGCCCTCTATAATCCCATACAATGTTGATCTCACACCACTGCCTCAACCCAGCACTGGGGCCTGGTGTCAAATCATGCCCTGTCCATGCGCAGTCAACCTTGACGACGAGGAGATGTTTAAAGCTGGCTCCTGGCATACATGCTTGCCTGACTGGGTGTGTGACTGCGCGATGGCAGGGTGAATGAGCTGCTGGAGCTCATAGAGCTGCCCGGCTTGGGCCACAGGCACCCTCCGCAGCTGTCCGGCGGCCAGCGGCAGCGAGTGGCGCTCGCGCGAGCCCTGGCCTCCAACCCACGCCTTCTGCTGCTGGACGAGCCCTTCGGCGCCCTAGATCCCATGGCAAGTCACCTGTCCTGTGCACTTCCATGCAATGATCTTGCTGGTCGAAAATGGGTTATTGCCAATTCCTTGTAATTGTGTAGGGTGAGGAGTGGGTGCACATGTGTACACACCCGCTCCTAAACAATCACCAAGGATGGGCAAAATCCTGTCAAGGACCATCATGATCATTGCATGGAATTAATGCATCCACTGCTGGCTGTGAATAAAAATGCTCTTGTGTGCCGAAAGCAACACTGAGTGATCTTGTCGCTTCAGGAGGACAGTTGTTGATGAGTGACTCTGGCCATGTGCAGATCCGGAAGTCGGTGCGCAAGGGGCTGAAGGACATCATAGACAAGGTAGGCGTCACCAGCATCCTGGTCACCCATGACCAGGAGGAGGCCTTCGACCTGGCAGACCAGATCGTCATCTTCAACAGGTGCCTCCTTTTGATGCTATAATTACTTATAGTAGTATATATAGACAGTATATATAGTTACTTATTCCTTATTTGTCATAAATACCAGATCCACCAACCGCACATGGCACACAGTCACTGCATCGGTCTTTAGCTTCAGCTGAGAGAGACCAGGGGGGACTGAGTCTTTCATTGAAAAATGCAAGTGGTTTGTTGTGCGCATGGCATGCTGCTTTCAGTGCACAGTGACACCGGGAGGGGAATACGGGTTGCAAGATCTCTATTAAATCATACTGCGGCACGTGTGCAGGGGGAAGGTGGTCCAAGTGGGAGACAGGGACCAGATACGCCGGTCGCCGGCGACGCCGTTCGTGCTGAATTTTATAGATGACGTCAACCAGCTGCCCTCCAACTGCCAATTTGTCAAGCGCATGGGCCTGAAGGCTGACAAGCCTCTGGTCATGTGCAGACCCAGCAGGGTTGAGGTGCTGTGCCTCTCTCATGAGTGCTGTAAAGAAGTGCTGCTCCTTTGTCCTGAAGATCCGTACGCTTTGGCTGACTTGAAGATGTATCTTGAATGCAGGTTTCAGCTGCGCCTCCAACCGAATATGGCCAGAAGTTCTCGCCGGCAATTGTGGTGGATAGAATAGACATTGGGTCCATGATCAAATACATACTGAGGTTTGATGATGGTGTGGTGAGTGTTCCTGACCACCTTCACCTCGATGCTCAACAGTCATATATGATGCAGCCCTCGCATTTGTACCCCAAAGATCCCTCCCACACAGACATCTCTCAATAGAAGCTCCTATGACTATTGACACAGAGCATTCAATGCCTTTGTGCTGTGCAGGTAATAGAGATGCATCTGCAAGGCGAGGAGCATGAAAGAGAGCAGGCATTCGACCTGCAGCAGCGAGTGTTTGTGCATGTGAATGCAGACTTATTCTGGCCCTTCACGCCAGACGAGGTCAGCAGCGCTCTCTTGTGAGCATGCCTCAACGGGTGCATCACACCAGTGCGACTGCTGGCAGAACATAAGGCAATCAGCTATGCCCTGACCAAGCGCATTCTGTGCACAATTCTTTGTCAATTCTGTCACATTTTGTCACATGGTATGGGTAGAGAATGAGCTGTCACATGAAAGGTTGCCAATGCTGTTGAGTTGCTGTACTTTATTGCTTTGTAGTGCATGGTTCTGGATAACAGACATTGTCCGCTCTAGCAACGCTGGGTCATTGCGCTCTTGCAAACTCTGAAACTCATCGAGACATCAATGTGTTGATAACTGACTGCTGTACTAAAATATGATACAGATGCCTGTGGCAAATTCAGCCAGAAAGGAGTGCACTGCTGGTCCTGTTCTGCTTGCTACAGAGACTAGTTCACAGAGTTCCGCGCAATTGCAATTCAATCCTTGGGTCACATACAGCTCCAAAACAGTTGTGTTCAGCATTCAATTAGACAGACAGGACCCTCAAGATTGCCGCAGGATCCTGTCACACTGCCTGGGGTCTTGCCAGTGCCTCTTGCTTGCGCCCCAGGGTGAAAGCAAGGACACAGCAGCCCAAGCAAATGGGGATTGCGGCTGCTGCACATCCAGAGGGCCCTGCAGCAAGCACACAAGAACATGAACCCTGGAGCTCATGACTGCCCACCTTTCTGCAATCGGCAAAGAGTATTTGCCTACGCTATTTGAATATTTAGCCATCGTCATGCAATATTCAGTTGATGCATGTTCATCACACCCGGCAGCGGACGCCTGCAGCAGTGCATGCCCGCAATTGAAAAAGACATCCTCGACCTGCCCAGACAATAGATCTAGACTTGGAGCATCGCACCAAGGTGATAGTAGCCATCAAGGAAATGGAACAGGCCGGCAGCCAACATGTCGCCGCCCCTGACAACGAGGGTGTCAATGCAGATCTTGGCCTTGTACATCTCCTCCCGAGGCACCACAGTGAAGAGCACCTCCCTCGCAGGCCGCGCCAGCGCATACCCAACCACCTGCAGCAGTGACGACTCCTGTTAATCATTATATAACCCTAGTGAGTTTGTGTGCTAGGAATTCTGGAAATTACAGTAGCAGCAGAGCCACCGTGCCACAGCCTCCTGCATGACAAGTGCAGTGGTTGCTGCAGCACTAAGCAGCTGACAAGCAGGCAAAGCATTTTGCACTGCATTTTTTCTGAATCACACTAGCACATTTTGAAGGCATGACATAAATGTGCTAGTGTGATTCAGACAGGATAACACCAAGTGCTCTTGCATGCAGTATGTTGCATAGGTGGGGGCTGCAGGGGGCTGAGAAAGCAAACCTTTCGGAGCACCTCTCCTGAAGCCACTACGAGGGGCGTTGGCCAAACAGCGATGGCAAGCATCAGGGCGGCTGCAAATGCAGGGCTGACAGTGAGCGCTGTGGCCAGCCCCAACAGCTTCAGCAGCCGCCCGGTGGCCGCAAGCTGCAGCAGCGCTATCACAAAGGCCGAGGCAGAATTGATGGACCCAAACAGCGCCATGCGCGAGGCTGCATCGCCAGCCGCAGAAGCCACCACCTTCCAATTAAAGACACACATAAGATCCCATTCTCAACATGTGAGACAGCATGCCAGAGCTGCATGCCCTGAATATTATTCGTTCCCCTGATGTAAGCAATGCACGGTTGGAACGAATCCCTCCAAAGAAAGGCAGCTAATGCTTATTGCGCTCCAGCAGCTCGCCCAGGTCATCCGGTGAAGGCCAATGTCAGAGGCGCATTGAAGGGGAAGGCTGTGCTCACCATGGACTTCTCAAAGTACATGAGGGAGGCGATGACTGTTGTGAACACGATGTATGCGCTGAGGTGGGTCAGGTAGCGCGATGCAGCGATGCACCGGAACCCCTCCCACAGCCGCACAAAGCTGTGCCAGACCTGCGCGCTCAGGGCCTGCCCCTGCCGAGTCTGCCCCTGCCAAATAAAGCATGCATCGCTCAGCTGCTGGCAGCAAATGCAGACGTTCTTACAGCCACCCCTGCGGTTGAAGTTTCAGAGCATCGATCCGTGGTTCACATCCCCATCTTGGTGTCAAACGCATGTCTGTAGCCTGGGATAACAGTAGCGTGACACCAGTGGCAGCTCTAGGATCGTTTCCCAAGCTTCCTCGCTTCAGTGTGAACCGGAACAGTCAGTAGATTGTGTGGTGTGCTTCCACACGGACATGGCATGAGGGCCTGCACCAGTGGGGAGCGGCTCTTGCTGGGGCTCGGCAGCACGGGGCTGAGCCGTCGCAGTCGCGATGCAATGCGGCCGGCAATCTCCAGCGCGGCGGCCGACAGCAGCATGGGCGCCACAATCTGGCCTCTACTGCCGCTGGTCCTCAGCGCGCTCGCCCAGGCTGTGGCCAGCAGTGAGCCCACCAGCTGCCCTGTGTGCACTCCACAGGCATGACTCGCCATTTCGTTTTGCTTTACCTGCCATGCTTTGGTAGCTGCAACTTCTCGACTGGCCTACTTCCACCAAATATTAGAAAGGAAGGTATGGAAGATGGACTTATTTTCAGGGCAGTTATAGATCTTGTGGCTCGACAAAACACAGAGCACACGTCCTTCAGGTGGTACACGCTCCTGAAGTTGGATTTGGCAGATGCCTGTAGTGCATGCTGCTTTGAGAGTTTTCAGCGCATTTGTTGAGGCTAAGGCTGAGCATTTGGTGCTCACCGCATGTGGCGCCTGCCCCCAGGAACCCAAACAGCCGTGTGCCCGCCTCACTCCCAAATACGTCCGCCATCCGCGCCCACATCGTGGACAGGCCCACCAAATTCACCACTGACACCCACAGGAAAAACGCCGCCCTCACAACCCGCTGCACGCACCAAAAAGGCCACTCACACGCCCATCCAGCACCCCATAATATACTGTAGTGGCCACTGAACATGAAGTAGCACTGGTAGCTTGTACAGAGGGGTCAACTTCCTAAGGGGAGTCCTATTCAACCGCTGGTTAGAGGTTGTCGCAGGAGCCAGGGCTCTGTGTGCAGGGCAGAGGAAGCACACGCCTGAGCTGCTGAGAGGCTGCTGTCCCCACTGCGCACGCTGCGCTCCTGCAGGGACCTGCCAGGGAGTGCAGCTGCTGTGCCCCCATTTCCCCCCTGTAATACCTCTGTAGTGTCCCTGTGCCCTCCTGGCTGCTCCAAGGCTGTCCTACTGACTGCAGCAGTGCTGCTTGAATCCACTGCAAGTATGAAGCGCTGATGGCCATGGGATGGGAACTGGTCTGCTCTGTGGAAGAAAGCTGACTCGTTGAAAGGCCGACCTGGTAGTCCATGACCGTCAGGCACAGTGTGTGTTGGCGTTGCCTGGTATGCCAGGTAAAAGCCTGCAGGGAACAATTGTCAGCGTCAAGGCAACCCATTGGAATGCACATGTGAGGCCTGAAGCATTTCACAAATATTCATACAATTCCTGCCTGCAATGCGGGTGCTCACCAAGCAGAGAGAGTGCCAGGAGCCGGTACAGTTGATGCACGGCTTTGTCCCTGCGCCATGCATATTTCATACCAGGGTGATGCACTGATGTTTTGCCTGACAGAACATCCTGACAGAACATGAACGTACAAGTGAGGCCACACAATGGAATGTGGAGACTCACGGGGTGACGCCAGGCCGCACCAGAAATTGGGACACGAGTGGTGTCACAATCAAGGTGAGTAGAAAACTGCCAACAAATAAATACGGTAGCTGCTGTGTTCCTGCATGGCAAGTCAGTGATGTCAACATGCATGACACCAAATCAGCAGTGGCAAGCAAAAACCCAGAGGTAGGGTGCAGACCTAGAGAGACGCCTGCCTCATCTCTGATTGGAAGAAGCAGAAAGTAGGAACCCAGGATCTGCACAGGCATGCATGACACCTCATCAACCATCTGCAGAGCCAACTGGCCTTGATCTAGTGTACAACAGGTGGACGAGAGCGTACACAGAAGAGTGCTGCGAACCCTTTCAAGAGGGTGTCCACCTGCAGTGTTTGAAGCCACCCTTAATTAGAGACTCATGGAGAGCTTAAGTGGGGGAAAGGAAACAGGAGAATGACTTCATGTTACCTCCTCATCTCGTACTTCTACTACCCTCTTCAGGGAAAATCCTACTTTGTTTGAAGAGTATTTCCTTTCTGATGATCTGCTGAATTGATTCGGCAATTGGACACTGCCGAGCATGTCAGATCTGACTCCAATGCCTCGGCAGCAGCCCTCCTCTGAGGGTCCCTATCCAAGCCCGAGCACCGACTCCAACTCTCTACAGCTTCTTTATTTACAATTTTCATGCACAAATCTTGATTTGAAGCACTCGAGCAGGCCAGAGCAACCGAGGTAGATGCAGCAGTGTCAGAAGTGCAGGGTTTTGGTAGGGCTCTGATACAGCTCCAAATGCTTTTCGCTCCCATACTATAAATTATAGTCCAAGCCTCCAGAGACAAGTAATGCATCCTATTGAGAAACAGGTGATGTAGATAAACAGGCGTAGCATGCTTCAAATGGTCACAGGACCAAGGACATTGGAATTGCGATCTGCGTAGGACGAGGGCCTGTTTCCGTCTACAACAACATTATGATAGACATTTTGATATCCAAATGATGTAGATTTTGCAATGATTGTGTATGGCAGAGCTTGAGCGGGAGCCGACAAGTCGATCTACTTTTGGGTGAAGCTTTCACACTTCCACACTGTTCCCCACAGCTGGCTGCAACATGGGGAAAATGAAGGTTGCAATGGTTTGTGCCTCAAATCAGAACAGATCCATGGAGGCACATGCACTCCTCAAAAAGCATGGCTTCCAGGTAATGGGCATGGCCTGTTGCAGATTGGTTACTACAGCGGCCATGTCTTATCTGGTCTCGAACCGTGTGGCATCGTATAAAAGATAACATTGAACTTGCCGATGGCACCTCTGCAGGTTAGTTCCTATGGCACAAATGGGCACGTCAAGCTCCCTGGCACCAGCCAGAGAGAACCCAATGTGTACGACTTTGGCACTCCATATGCGGACATCTATGAGGACCTGCGGCAGAAGGATGAGAACTTCTACTCACGGAAAGGCCTCCTGCAGGTGCAGACATGCCTGGGCACTCCCTCTGCCATGCTGCCTATCTGCTTAGCTCACCAACCGTTTTGCATTGCGAGGTGGAAAAGCAGCAGTAATTTTGTCATCATGTTCAAGGGATGCGCACATCGTGTTGCTATAGCTTGGAGAAACATCGTAGGCGATGGCTAGGATGCATTGCAGTGTCCTGGGTGGGCATTGTTGCATTAGTGGCTGATGGTGAGTCATGTGCATGGATTTGCAGATGCTGCAGCGCAACATGGGAGTCAAACGAGCCCCTGAGCGGTGGCAGGACAACAGGGATGTCTTTGATGCCGTGGTCACGTTTGATGAGCGTATCATGGAGCAGCTCCTAGATGGTGAGACCAGGAATATGTCCCCAGTTTTACGACTGCTGCCAGGAATGCAATGCAGCCATGCGGCTAACGGCACCGTGCATGCATGCTTGCAGATTTCAACGGCAGGCCTCAGTCGACCATGAAGCCCCTTCTGGTCATCAACATCGTGAGTCTCTTCCAGCATGTGAAGAGATCTGGCCAGGAAAATAACCTGCACATTTCTTGATTGCGAGCCCAGCCAAGATTCTTTTACTTTTCAATTGAAGACACTGCTGTGCATGCAGAATGTTGAGGACAATCATGAAGAAGCTGCACGCGTGGCGCCGCAGACTCTCAGGCTGTGCCAGCTGGTGAGGCACTTCACACCATGCCTTCAAAACCAACATTTGACCTCTGCCATTCCTACCAGGTTGCAACCATGTCTCTGTACATCTGACACTCTCGCGCTCTCCTGGGAGTCTCAATGATTGCGTTCACTTGGCACTTGCAGCTTGAGGCAAAGGAGGATTGGGAAGATGGGATTGACGATGTCATCCAGCAGTTCGAGGAGGAGACAGGCAGACGGCCAATCTACACAGTATGCTTCTACTGATGCACAAGATCCTCAGAAGGCAGCAGAAGCAAGCAGCTGGTTTAGGTTTAGGTTGTCCTGGGTCTCATTAGGTACAGATCAGATCAATAGAGAAGACGTGCCACATATGGCACTTCGCTAGGGACTAGTACAGGAAGTCCCCTTAGCCGGCCAGAAAGTAGTGCAGCTGGTTTTTCCCCTGACACGTGCTCTTGCAAATGTCCTTTGCTTCATTATAAGCTATACATGTACATAGGTGTGGAGAGTCGACGTCGCTAGAGCTGATTTTGAGCCTCTGTCACCAATGGCACCCTGGCACTTTCACACACCAGTGATGATAGCACCTTCAATGCATCCATCATGATGCTTGTCATGTCATGATGTTAGTGACACCATGCATGCACATGGTCACGAGGGTGACCAGTGCGTGCATTGATGCTTCCTAGGTGCCTGTAAGTTTGTGCTTTCTACATCTTCACATCGTTCACTGGCAAGTTTTCTGTCCATCCTGAACCATGATACAATGAGGATGAGTGCTGCAGACAGTTAAAATCACACGATCCCGTTAGTGACACACAGTACTTTGAAGAGTCAAGAAATTAATGGGCCAGAACCTTGGTTCGTCTTTTTGGCCTGCCCGTCTAAATCAGATGCATGCAATTTTAAGACATCCGACTTAGATCATCTGCCATTCGATTTTGATAACAGACTATTATCAATTGTATTTTTACATTTTCTGAAGCTGATTTGCATGAGTATATGGAACGTCTGAAGCAATACTTTGCAGATCAAGGCCTGACGGCATCTGATGTTCCGAAAGCTATAATCATTCATGAGATCATAGGCGCAGCAATGGCTGTTGGCTTCTGGACACTATGCTACACGATACAACCTTCCAGGACTTTCATGCAGCCGGTCGCATCTGCTCTTGCAAAAAATCAACGTCTGGAACAGGCTTACAGCATGGCATTGGTGAGGGCACAAAAGACAGTACAATCGTGGAGCTGGTTGAGAAACTCTCCAGGAGTAAGACGGTGAGGGTATCCCAGCATCTGCGTAATCTCTTGTAGTGGCTCATATCTGTTTAGGGTCAAAGGGCATGGGAAGTTTGGTACGTTGAGAGAAGCACGTAATCAATTCAAATAAAAGATGGGTAATTGTGCAGATGCAAAGAAGAATCTAGTAAAGTCTCGCTTTTCGCTTGCACAGGGATCCAGGCCGCCTTACACTGTCACTGGCTGAGTCCATCTGCTTGCGGGCTTGCATCAAGCCCATAACATTCCCATTCAAGTTATGGGCAGCCTGGAAACTGGTGCTAGCTACCAAGAGGGATTCAGGCAGCTTTGCTATGATCACTATGAGAACAGCGTTCAAAGAAGCCTCCAGTGAGCGACCAGCGCCAAGCAAAGGCAACAGGACAGCTGCACAAAGGGCACTGACTGTTCTCCAAGCAGCCGTGCTGAATTGCAATCATTACTTCTGATACAAGGTCATAGTGCCTGCAGCTGTAAGTTTAAATGTATACCTCACGTATACAAGGGCCTGCTGCACTTGCTTGATACAGTGCATACTGGTCAATGCACAATTCAAAGCATTCATCATGTAGCCTGCTGCATTCAGTGTACAGTTGGCTTGTCCCAGTCAGGGTGTAACACGTTCCAATACAGCTGCCGGGTGCGCTCATCCAGCGGCAGAAGAAACTCACTCCTCTGCAGCACTGACTCTTCTGGGATCACATCGCCAAATGCGTCCCGGAGCCCCTGTCGCGTCAGAGGAACTGGCTGATGCCTCATACAGAAGGGTATTGATTATATAGTCAGCACTGGATTTGAAGATGCAGGCTTCCTCATCACATGCCAAACTTCTTGCATGTTTTGAAGCAACGCTTCAAGAAGGTGCCTAGAAGACTCACATTGTCTTCCGTCGAGTCTTGCTCCTGCCTGCTGGTGCCCGAGCGTGCATCAGTCGATGGAGGCAGCAAGAGAGGTGACCCCCCTGACTTCAGGCCTCTATTCCAGGCCGCCCGTGAGGGCTGCAGCCAGTAATCAAGCCAGGCTGGCAGCAGCGGGGATGGCCCTCGCATCTGTACACACAGCATACAGCCTCAATGAGCATGTCATTCTGTATTCTTCCCCTCTTCCAAGCCTGCTGCAAGACACCAGCAATGGCTGACCACCTCACAGGCAAGAGGGATCTCTGCAGCCTCCCTGAAACACAGGGAGCTAGCAACACCACAATCAGAGCTAGCAATGGCACGATTGTGTCATGCAGTGCAGCTGCGTGGTGCAATGGATCGAGGTCATACCCGGGAGCCGTGTTGGGCGTGGGAGGGAACAGCCCACATGTCAGCCCACAGCGGAGTGCCGGAGGCCGGGGCAACAAGCACCACATCGCCGCTGCGCTCAGCAGCAGGGACCAGGTCGCCACTCCACCCCACCACCGCCCACACATCTTTGGCCCCCAGCGCCTTTATGTGCTCCTTGCTGCTGAACACCCGCACCTACGCGCACATGCCAAATGCTGACCCAGCATTCTGACACTTGTCCTTCACGCCTCACACGAGCCGGCAGTTGGCAATGCATGCCCTGCATGGCCCATCTGCCTGTGAGACAGCAGAAAGCCCTGATCTGCTGTGAGTGCGCATGGATCATTTCCTGATAGGTACCTTTGCAACAGGTACCATACAACCGCGAGGGCGGCCTTTGTCCATACTCGGCGCAAGCACTACTTTGCATGTTTTGCGAACTCTCTTGGTCTACTCAGTAGTTGCGAGGGCGCCGAGCATGCAATGCATGGCCACAGGAAGGCAAAACCTGACATTTCAGAGAGTTTCAATTTCTGAGCACACCTGCTGCCGCAAGCGGTCCACTTGCTGGGCCAGGTCCCGATCAGACAGACCCAAAGAGGCCAGCTCGGCCGCGCCTGTGTTGAAGCCGCCTCCCAGCGTTTTGAGCGCGGCGCCCACAAACTCGCGCGGAGAGTCCACCCAGGCGACTCGCTGCCTCAGACACGGCTGCAGCAGGTCCCCCCAGTCCCTGATCGGGTGCCCCCCTGCCCTGTCAGCACCACATAACCCGATGAGTCATCACTCACACTGCGGGTTATAGTCTGTTCAAACAAAAATGGGAGCAAGATCTGCGAGGAGGGAGCTGCAACAACACTGATTAAAAGAAACAGTGGGAGCCAATGAATATCAATGCTGTGCCCATGCACATGCACATTGAGTGATGACATTGAGCATATGCACTCCTTGCGCGGGCACCTGTGCCTGACCAGCATGGCAAGCGAGCCCTAGCTTCACAGCAAACCCCATTCACGGAAATCCCTTCACACGTTGTGGAGATCAGCGACGGGGAAACGAGGCGGAGGGGAATGCTGAGAGCAGGTCTGCAGAGGCATGCCTGAGCAGGGCACTTTTGCGGTAGGCGATGAGGGTGCATCCCCAGCGGTGAGGGCAGGCCCACACCAGGCCCTTTGGGTCCACACTGCCATCTGCGCCGCGCTTCACCAACGCACGCCACCTCGGTGGAAGATTTCCCTGCAGGTGCACAACTATTCTTGTATCTCTGCCACGAGAGCTGGGATGAGAGCTCAGACTGCGGCAGGTGACAAAATGTCTTGTGGTGCGGGCTGGCATTAATTAGTGTGGCAGTTGCAGAGATGCTTGTTAGGCAGCTACTCACCCACCAACGATTGCTCTCTGCCTCGGGGATCGGCTGTATGAGGCCTGCCCGTATGGCCGGCCCAAGCCAGACGTCCCCAAGAGTCACTGCGTCCGCCCTCGCTGCGCTGTTCTTCTTGCTGCACCCACCCCACCAGAAATAATTTTACAAGGATACAGAGTGGCAATCTGCCCATTCTTTTTGCAAGAAGCCACTGTATGCTTTCAGGCAATTGGCATGGCCCTTCTTGTAGCTTTGATGCAACAAAGCATGCGGCATTTCGCCCACTAAAGATAATGACCTGGGCTGGCCGAGCTCCTCAAAGATGTCTGCAATCTGGGGCTTCTGAGCCAGCTGGAAGCGCCCATACTTGCTGAGAGCATGGCGGAACTCAAGGATGGCATCTGACGGCACAGAGCCACGCAGTGCAACAATTTTCAGCGCTATTTCTAACTCGTATGCAGTGACTACTGAGCCGTCTGGCAGCTGCACATCTCTGATGGCCTGCGCTGGCTGGGCAGACCAGAGCCAGCTGCCTGCACCATGCAAGATGTTATTGGGTTTAGCAGTCATCATGTGCTCTATATCACGGCAAATCTGCAGCTTCAAGCATCAATCTAAAATCATTAAAACCTTGGCACAATTAGCATCTGCAAGCATGTGATCGTGGGGTGATAGGCCAGGAGCTTGGTGGTAAGAGGCGTAATGCTTGCCTACAGATGCCAAAGCTGCAGTACCAGCCTCGATCCCGACCTCACGCCGTGTTTTGCCTTCACTCCCAGCCTGCAGCCATGACTCCTTTTTAGCCAGTATACCTCGTCCAAATGGAAGCTTTCACATTCCTCGTGATTTGCAGAGACATCAACGATTGTGAATATGCCTTGATTACCTCGCATTTGTCGGGAATGCTTTTCTTTTTGTTGGACTGCGTGCGGTCATGGTCACCGTCACTCTCAACTGTACCATGAGTATCGCTCAAGCACAAACACTTATACTTCTTTGGTTGAATAAAAAGAGTACTTCTTTTTAGGTAAGTGACTTTTCTTCGCCTGAAAGTGGTGCAACGGCGATCTCTTAAAGCGATCCCGCCCTCTAGGCAGTCTGACAGGGGCCAAGCAAGACGCATTACAGCCAGAATGAGAAGCGTGAGATGGCCTACATTGTTCGTGATGACGAAATGCAGTGTGAAATGGAATGGAAGTACAGACGAATGAAGGAAGCATTTCCACCCACCCCAGCTTCTCTTGAATGGGAAGCTATGGGATAGCATGTCCTTTCGTGGTTCTTTTCTGGGTTTGTGGGGCATTGTGGGGCATTGGGTACCCCCCTTGCTTGTTTCACCGAGAAGCGCTGTTAT
>JADEYI010001806.1_pt1 | contig 13463 bp, 11 predicted proteins | sample 8542331 | NCBI WGS metagenome assembly JADEYI01 (sample SAMN16510988, study PRJNA670497) | mine drainage metagenome | isolation source: biofilm near Copperflume 1 | place: Germany: Marsberg coppermine Kilianstollen | collected 2018-02 | reverse complement strand
TAGCCAGCGAATGTGTCGAGCGCCGTCCTGCTCTGCCCGCCTGCTGCCATGTGGAAGCTATAGTTCCCGGATAACCGACGAGCACCGCCGCTTCAAGGGCACCTATGTCTATCCCTAGCTCCAGGGCGTTTGTGCTCACTACGGTGCGGACGGACCCGTCGCGCAGCCCTCGCTCGATCTCACGTCTCTGGTTGGGCAGGTAGCCGCCCCTGTAGCCACGCACTTTATCAGGATCGTGACGGTGGGTGATAGCTGCCTGGCGCAGGTAGGTGAGCAAGACTTCTACGGTGACGCGTGTGCGCCCGAAGACGATGGTCTGGATGTCGTTGGCGAGGAGTTGTGAGGCTATATCGGTGGCTTCGAGGAGAGCCGAGCGCCGCAATCCCAGTTCCTTGTTGACTACGGGAGGGTTGTAGAAGATGAAGGTTTTTGGACCCTGCGGCGCGCCGTTATTGTCGATCAGGGTGATGGGTGAGACGCCTGTGATCCTCGTGGCAAGCTCCTGCGGGTTGGCGATTGTAGCCGAGGAGCAGATAAACCGGGGGTGCGAGCCGTAGAAGTCGCAAATACGCATCAGCCGCCGCATGACATTAGCCACGTGCGAGCCAAAGACTCCTCGGTAGTTATGCAGCTCATCTATGATGATATAGTCGAGGTTCTCGAAGAGCCGCACCCATTTGGTGTGGTGCGGCAGCACGCCGCTATGAAGCATATCAGGGTTAGAGATGACGATGTGCCCGGCGGTACGTATCAGCTTGCGAGCGGTAGGTGGTGTATCTCCATCATATGTGTAAGTTTTGATGTCGCGGCCAAGCGCGGTGGAGATAGCGTAAAGGTTAGCAAGCTGATCCTGCGCGAGCGCTTTGGTGGGAAAGAGGTAAAGAGCGCGTGCTTCGGGGTTCTCCAGGATTGTGTTGAGCACAGGCAGATTGTAGCAAAGGGTCTTGCCTGAAGCGGTAGGCGTGACCACAGCCACATGCTCTCCTCTGTGTACGGCATCAAGAGCATCGCGCTGGTGAGAGTAAAGCTCATCTATGCCCAGAGCCTTGCAGGTGGCAGTCAGGTGGGGGTCGAGCCAGCCGGGGAAGGGCGCAGTGCGGGCTTGTCGCTCCGGTAAGTCATGCCAGTATGTAATCCGCTCTCGGAACATCGGCGAGTGGCGCATATGGTCTATCAGTTGGGTGAGATTCATAAGTAAGATTGGTATGCTTTGGGTTCTCGACACGCCTGCTCTACGGCTTGTCACCGCGACGATGCTGCGGGCTATACAGCAGATTTGGAAAGAGACAGCCCAGGGACACGCGTGAAATGCCCGGTGTTGCCTGTTATCAATGTGAGGTCGTGAGTAATGGCGGTCGCCGCTATCAACAGGTCCATATCAGCGATTAGCTGACCTTGCCTTCGTAGATCCCCACGAACTCCGGCAAAGATTCTCATAACTGGTTCATTCAGAGGCAGGACCTTTATCCCCTCTACAAATTGGAGAAATATCTCTTCACTGGTTTTTGGATCCCTTGCATAGTAAGCACCTTCATAAATCTCACCATAACCGATCAAGGAGACGGCAAGCCCTTGATTACCTAGCGAAGAAAGGAGTTGTACAAATGGTCTTACCCTTACTGGACATAACACTTACCTCCTCTCTTCGGGCTACCTGCTAGAATTATAGCACAGCGGGCGCAGCCTCTACTTTATCCAGCCTCTCTTTTGCAGCGCTTCGCGCCCGATCTGGCCCAGCACAATCTGCTTGCCCTGCGGGAGATATGAGTGCCATTCAAGGCGTGCGCGCTCAAACCACTGGTACTCGCTGCCGTCGGCTTTGATGCTCTCGCTCAGCGGGAAGCCGAAGGTCGTAAGCCCGCCATTGTCCCGCCAGTAAGTGAGGAACGGCCCACTCACCGAGTGCCCGGTGGGACCAAAATAAACGTTGGTATCTGTGCTGGGGAAGAAGTTGATGGGGCGGTAAAAGGTGCCTGCGGTCAACTCGGCTCCGAGACGTCCAAGATTGATCATACTGTTCTGATATTCGAGGCGCGCCCGCTCAAAATATTGTACGGTAACGCCATTCTCGACAAATTCTTCTGTCAGGGGGTAGCCAAACTGCGCGAGGCCGCCGTTGCTCAACCAGAAGTCGCGGAAGCCGTGCCCGATGTTGTGTCCTGTCTGTGGGAAGTAGCTGTAAAGTGCGGGGTCGCCTGGTTGTGCTTTGTCTGAGGGTAGCGGCCCCGCCACCATAGCGATTGTGGGCGTTGGCGAGGGCGGTAGCGTGGCTGTAGGGGGTACAGGTGTCGAAGTGGGAAGTGGGACCGTTGGAGGCGGCGTTGGCGGCAGTTGAGCTATCGTTGCTGCTGCTGTTGGACTGGGGATCGTCATCGCGCTTGCCTGTATGCTCGAAGCCCATGCACCGCTTTCACTGCCGGCCACAATCCGCCCGCTCGTCGGCTCAATCGCCACCAACAGAGCCCCGTTCTGAGCAGCATCAGGACGAACTTCAATCCAGGTAGCTGAGCCGTCGAGCGACTGGTACGCTCCTTCAGACGTGTCGATAAGGAGCGCACCTGCACTGCTCGACATAATATAGTTGATGGGGAGCGGGGTGGCCTGCTGAGGTGCGCCTGGGGGTGCGCCTGCAACCGCGAATGTAGGCCTGGTTATATTCCTCGGCATATTCGCCACACTCCAGCTATCGCCGCTGTCAGTCGAAACGAAAAGGCCATCTGTGGCTGTGGCCGCGAAGAGGTTGTCGCCACTCCACGCCAGCCCGATTATCTCACCCTGGTTGTTAGGCAGCAGGTGCATACCGAGCGATGCCGACTTCCAGGTTAGGCCGCCATCGGTGGAGTTGTAGATGTATGCCGGTGGGTGATAGCCCCTCGCGTAGCGTAGCCCAACGATGATCCGCGAGGGCGCTTTCGGGTCGGCTGCAAGGGCTGTAATCCACCCGCCAGGTGGGAGCCCACCGGATGCGGAGTGCCAGCTGGCTCCGCTGTCGGTCGAGCGGTATAGCCCGCCCAGCCCGTCCATACCTGCATATAGAATCTGGCGATTGTTCGGGTAAGGTGCTAGCCAGCGTATGTGTGCGCCGTTCGGCGATATATTCTGCGTGGGTACGTCCTTCCAGGTAGCGCAGCCGTCATCGCTCTGGCGCAGCCCGCGCGCTGTGGTTGCGTAAAGGCTGGCAGGCCCTGCTTGTCCCGTCTGAGGGGTCACTAAACGGAGTGAACGGGCCTCTGAGTTGCAGTTCGCCCAGCTATTTCCGCCGTCAGTGCTGCGTGATACGCCGCCCGCACTAAGAACATAAAGCGCCTGCGGGTTAGAGGGGTCGAGGGTGACACTCCACGCGCCTGCGGGCAGCGCACCAAGCCTGGCCCACTGACTGCCCGCGCCTTGAGCGGCGGAAAGGCCGCTGACAGTGAGTAGAAGGATGCCGCAGAACGCCAGGCACAGATATATGAGCTTACTTTTCTTCTTTTTCATCTTCGGGCTTTCTAGCTGGCTCGTAAGGCTTGACCTCCTGTGAGGTTATTTTTTCTTTCTGCAGGAGCTTTCGCAGAGTAGCGCCATCGGGTGTCGGGAGATCAGGCTCAAGGTCGGCGAGGGGCTGCAAGACAAAGCGGCGATCCCACATATGAAGATGGGGCACCACCAGGCTGGGGGTCCTGACATTTCTGGAGCCGAATAAGAGGATATCAATGTCTATTGGCCTCGGCCCCCACTTTTCTCCATCAATTCGCCCTTGCGCCTCTTCGATACTCTTGCAATGCCGCAGGAGAGTTTGCGGATCGAGTCTGGTCTCGAGTTCCATAACCATGTTAAGGTAATCAGGTTGATCGGTAACGCCCCAGGCTTTGCTTTCGTAAAGGGGCGACTTGCGCAAGAGCTTTGTCACAGGCAGACGCTCGATAGCCGCCAGTGCAGCTTCGATCTGGGCCTCCCGATCTCCCATATTGGAGCCGATCCCCAGGTAAACTGTAGTATCCTTTGCCTCGGCAGGCATAATCTCCCCCTTTTCCCCTCGGGAACTACGAATTAGCAATTATGAATTACGGCAATCCAATTCATAATTTGGTTATCGCATCGGCTATCCGGCACACTTCTACTGCCTGGGTTACGTCGTGGACGCGAACAATGTTGGCGCCGTTGGCTACGCTGATCGCCAGGGTAGCGCCTGTGCCGGTGACGCGCTCGGCCCCGGGCTGGGCTTCTCCGCCTTGTGTCTCCGCCAGGATTTTACCAATGAAGCCTTTGCGTGATGTGCCTATCAGTATACCGCAACCGAGCGAGCGTAGCTCGCCCAGTCTCCTGATCAATTCCAGGTTGTGAGCAGTTGTTTTCCCGAAGCCTATTCCGGGGTCCACTATAATGCGCTCTTTCTTCACACCGGCGCTTGCAGCTTGGTCAATGCCCTTGCGTAGATAGTTTATCACCTCGCCCAGTAAATCGTCATAGTGCGGGTGTTGCTGCATAGTGCCGGGTGTGCCCTGGATGTGCATCAAGACAAGCCCTGCGTCTCTCTTTGCAACTACCTCAGCAATCTCAGGGTCGTCGCGCAGGCCCGTTATATCGTTGATGATGTGCGCGCCTGCATCGAGCGCAGCTTCTGCTACTGAGGCCCTTCTCGTGTCTACAGAGATGGGCAGCGCCACACCATCCGCCGCCACGAGCCTCTTTATCAGCGGCACAACACGCCGTATTTCCTCCTCCCAGGGTACAGGTTCAGAGCCGGGACGCGTGCTCTCTCCCCCTACGTCGAGAATGTCGGCCCCCTCAGCCGCCATCCTCCGCGCCTGGGCCACTGCCGCCTCTACGTCATCTCCGAGGGCATCGCCTGAGAAGGAGTCGGTTGTCACATTGATGATACCCATGATGAAAGTGCGCCTGGCAAGGGGGAGTGTATATTGCCCGACTTTCCAGGGCTTCGGTTCAGCATCGAGGTTCCAGAGCAAACCCTGTATCTGCCGTGCTAAGTCGGGTAAGCCCCAGCTCTGCTCCTGTAGCTTGGCGAGGAGGCTGTTGTACTGGGCGCGGGTGCCGGTGAGCAGCGCCGTGGTTTCGTCTCTCTCAAGGGTAGCGCAATCTCGGTGCACAGCACAATCGCCGCCGCGCGCCAGCATCTCCTGCTTCAGGGCGTTAGCCGCCACGCACGACAACCCTTCCAGCTTCACAGGGAGGAAAGCGCCTTTGCGCTGCATGATCTCGCGGCCAGGCTCCTGCGCGCCAACGCGCTCCAATTCCTCTGCCAGGAGCTGCTCATCGCTGCCGATGATGCGTGCATTGTTGTCAGGTCTGCTCTTGTGCTCGTGGCTTGGCATAGTTGATGGTGAGAGATGCAGGCTCCGTCGTGCCCGTCCTTAATCTCTGACTCCCCGAATGAATTGCAAGAACTCTGCTCTGGTTGGCGGGTTATTCTTGAAAAGGCCGCGCATAGCCGAGGTTACCATTGTGCTGCCGGGCTTCTTTACGCCGCGCATGATCATGCAGAAGTGCTGCGCCTCGATTACCACGCCTACCCCTGTGGGGTTGATTGCCTCTACTATGGTGTCAGCAATCTGCGAAGTCAGGCGCTCTTGTAGCTGGGGACGCCTCGCGAAGCCCTCTACTACTCTCGCCAGCTTCGAGAGGCCGACGATGCGGCCCGCCGGTATATAGCCGACGTGCGCTTTGCCTGTAAAAGGGAGCAGGTGGTGCTCGCACATGGCCGTGAAGGGTATATCACGCAGGATGACCATTTCTTTATGGTGTTCCTCGAAGCCGACCGACAGGTATTCTCCCGGGTCAGTAGCAAGACCGGCGAAGACCTCTTCGTACATATCGGCTACACGCCGAGGGGTACCTACCAGACCCTCGCGCTGCGGGTCTTCGCCTATCGCTTCCAGGATGTTGCGTATCGCGGCCTCTATCTTCTCTCGGTCCAACCGCCGTTCCTCCCCACTTTATATAGAGTTCAGGCACGAGTATAACACAATTTGGCCTGGTAGAACGGTGACACGATCCTGGTAAGTGTTCAGATTTAGGGTGGAGCAATCTTCTTGGGGTAACTGTGCGGGTGTTGCGCCATCTGCCCTCACCCGCCCTCACCCCATGCCCCTCTCCCATGAAGGGGAGAGGGGGCTTTAATCACCCCTGTAACCTCGTCAGGGGCTTGGCCGGCCCCCCAAGCCCATACTCTGAACAGTTACCGATCCTGCTATGAAGGCAGCCTTATCTGAGGCGCTCCGGCTTTGCGTCTACTATAGTATCCCGACGAAACTTTCTCTTGGCAAGGAATATGCTAATACCGCTCCTCGTGGGCAATCCCACAGCGGGCGCACCGTTGAATATAAAATCTGATCAGGCTATAATTTCGTAAGCTTATTGTAAGGCAACGCGGAAAGCTTGTCTTGCCCAACTGATAGTGTTGCGGCGTTGTATGCACCGGACTCTCATGGGAAGTAATTCTCAGTAAGACTGATGCGCTTCGCTCCTATAGGTTAGGCTCGCTGGAGCAACACACCCAGGAAGGTGAGGGCAAACGCTTTGCTGATGAGCGTACAGTGTCTGGTATCTACTGAGTTGCGCCCTGATGATACTGTCCTGCTCCTCTTGGAAAGCATAATGTTGGACCTATCACAGGCCTCGGACAATCAATTGGTTCTGCGGGTAGCAGATGGTGACGCCTCAGCTCTGGAACAACTGTACGACCGTTATGTGCGGCAGTGTTTTGGATTAGCATTACGTATGCTTGGAGATGCTGGGGTGGCCGAAGAGGTTATACAGGAGGTATTCCTGAAGCTCTGGAATCAACCGAGAAGCTACTCTGCTGAAAAAGGTAAGTTTGTCAGCTGGCTGTTGAGCCTGGTCCACCACAGGTGCATAGACGAGCTAAGGCGTAGATCGCGCACAGAGGTGGCTCTTGATGACCCTGTGACGGGCAGCTTGCTCAATACCGAGGCTGATCCTGACCCCGGCCCTGCCGACCAGGCGTGGACTCGCGAGCAGCAGCGTGTTGTCAGAGAGGCTTTAGAACAAATCGCCGCGAACCAACGCCAGGTAATTGAGCTTGCGTACTTCAGAGGCCTGTCTCAGAGCGAGATTGCCGCGAAGCTGGACCAGCCGCTAGGGACGGTCAAGACACGTATAAGGCTAGGATTGCAGAACCTGCGCGTACTGCTTGAGTCACATGGCTTGCTAGCAGATTAAAAGTCACAAATTGCGAGCTACTATACACAATGTCACACACCTGAACAAGGTACATATAGCTGGTGGTGGTATTGAAACGTTATCACAAGGAAAATTACAATCGCAAATGACGCAAATAATCTTTGCTCCAGAGCGGCCCGCTTCCAGTAAGGGCGCTGCCGAGCTAGTCAGGCAAACTATGGACCGTCAAACGTCAAATAATAAAGATGATTGGGAAGTAAAACTGGTAGACTACATGCTTGGCACGATGGAGCCTGCCGATGCTCAAAGCTTCGAAGAGAGCCTCAACGAATGCCGCAGGCACGTAGCCATAGCACGTGAGTATACCGATATCTTCGGTTGGTTGGGCGCGTCTGTGCCGCCCGCAGAGCCTCCAAATGGGCACAAGACGCGCCTCATGTCGCGGGTTGCTTCTACCCCACAGGTGAGCGCTCATGATACGGCCGCAACTACCAAGCCGCCTGTTGCGGACGCTCCTGGCGGCTTGCGGCTGCTGGAAAACCAAAGTCCTGAGAGTGAGGCTGGTGTGGCTGCCCCCCCAGGCAAGCCTGCTGCGGCTTCCAGGAAGCAGGTCAGTTACCTGATGCCTGTCTTCGCCGCCGTGGCTGCCGTTTTGCTGATCTTTGCAGGTTGGTGGGGCTGGTCGGCGCAGAATCGCCTCAATATACCTCCAGGTTATACTGCTGTGGCGATTCAAGGCAAAGACAACCTGAAGAATGCCTCGGCTGTGGCTTTTGTTAACCCATCAGCTAACAGCGCGTATCTGGTGGCTAACGGCTTGCAGCCGCTCCCTGCCGGTGAAGTATATGAGCTGTGGCTTCTACCGGCGCAGACAGGCGCGGCTCCTGCCTCTGCGGGCACATTTACTTCAAATGCAGCAGGCACTGCACGCAGCGATGTGCAGCCTTCGGGCAACCTGCGGGACTATGTGGGCTTCGCTGTCTCAATAGAGCCGGCTCCCGGTGGGCCTAAGCCTACAGGCCCAATAGTGATGACCGGCAACTACTCAATACCTTAGCCGTGTCATCCGCGTTGCAAGCGGGAGAATAAAGTTCGTATCAAAAGGGGCAACAGTGCAGCCCGACCGCTGCACTGTTGCCCCTTTTGATACGAGAAAAGGCCCACTTGAGGAGGGCCTTTTCTTGTGACATGGGGCTGCTTTGCTTACTGGCTGGCCTTGCCTTGCGGCATTATTATCACGGCTTTGGCTGTCGCGCTGTTCGCGTTACTGGCCGAGATTGTGCCTTCTACCAGTATGTTGCTGCCTGCCTTGATGTCGGACTGCGCCGCGTTGCTCAGCGCAGGTTGCCCAGCTGTGATGGCAAGCGACTTGTAGGCTGTATTGCCATCGAGGGTAAGGGTAATACCGTTGCGGTTACGTGGCGTCTGCAGCGTTATGCTGTTGCCGTTTACCGCGCTCACGCGGCCCACTATGATCTGGGTCTGCGAGTTGTCCACGCGCAGACCGTAAGCGTTTATTGTGCGTGTGGCGGGCACCTTGGAAGGGGTGCTGGAGGTCGAAGGCGTCTGTGTTGGGGTTGTGGCTGCTGCGCCTGCGGTTGCCTTCACTGCCTGGCCGAGCACCTGCACTTTGTCGCCAACCTTCAGCGAGCTGACGCTCTGAAAGCCGTTGTTGAGCACTACTGTGCTGCTCGTAGTGTTAACTACGACCTCTTCGCCGCGCAGGCCTGTAAGGGTAATTGTGCTGCCGCTGATCGACTTCACCGTGCCGATGACCATGTGTTCAGAGAGGAAAGAGCTTCCAGCCTTGCCGTTGCCACGTCCAGCTAACTGGCCGGGCGCGGTCTTCTTACCCGCAACGGCAGAGCCTAGCGCGTTTCCCTGTGTAATTACACGGGCATCCACTACCTTCGGGTCGTTTGTGGTCATACCGGCTACAACCACTTCCTTGCCCGACTGCACATCGCTTAAAGTGCCCTGTGTAGCTTTGCTGTTTTTGCTGACCACGATCCAGGTGGTGGCGTCTGTGTTGACTGTCTCATCCCCGCTCTTTGTTGTGACGGTCAGGGTGGTGCCTGAAATTGTGCTTACCTTGCCAATCAAACGCACAGGGTGAGGCCCTGTCTGGGCGCTGCTTGAGGTTGGGGTCTGAGATTGAGCAGGTGTTTGCGCGTTGGCAAGCCCTGCGAAGAGGCCGAGCGCCACCAGGCTAATCGAGACAGCACCGATGCCCAAAGTTGTCTTAAGTCGTCTCATTGACTTTATACCCTCCGTTATTTCTGTTGAAGTTAGTTCTTGATTGTTTGCCCCTACTTTGTGGTAAGGCCTGGTTAGCTAACTTGTCGTCGTTGCTCTTATTATACGATGTTGTGCTCAAAGTTGTGTCAACTGAGGGTAAAATGTTTGTAAAGTGCTCTACGGCTAGAGCTTACCAGATTTCCCAGATGTCGGCAGGGTGAACGACAGGGGAAACGACCGACTCGTACTTGCCGTAACGCCCTCTGAAGTAGAGAAGAGGTTCTGCGTCATGAGCGTCGCCGGAGAGTATCTCGCCCATCAATATTACGTGGTCGCCGCCCCTGCAAGTGTCTACCAGGCGGCACTCTGCATAGGCCAGCGAGCCGTCAATTATTGGCGCGCCCGTATCACCGCCGGGCCGCCAGCGCAGCCCGAGAAAGCGCTCGTCTGTCGGCATTGTGAATTGCTGCGCGATATCCTGCTGGCTTGCGGCAAGGATATTCACAGCGAAGCTCCCAGCTCCCTGGATTATCCCCAGCGTGGTTGAGCGCTGGTTCACACAGACTAGGAGCATTCGTGGCTCAAGCGACAGCGATGAAACAGCGCTGGCGGTGAACCCCTTCGGTACGCCGTCCGCCCCCGCAACGGTGACAACTGTCACGCCGCTCGCAAATGATCCCATAACGCGTACAAACTGGTACTTTTCAATTGACACTGTGGTTGTCCTGGGACTCGTGAAAGGTGAAAGGTGAAACGTTCATTACCTTGTTCCTCAGCGTCCCTATCTTCTCTATCTCGCTCTCCAGGGTGTCGCCTGGTTTCAGGAACTCTTTTGGAGTGCGCCCGTTGCCCACGCCCGCCGGGGTGCCTGTGGCTATTATGTCGCCTGGCTCTATTGTCATGCCGAAGGAAACCATCTCAATTATGCCGGGCACGTCGGTTATCATAGAGGCGGTGCTGTCGTGCTGCTTCTCGATGCCGTTTACTCTTGTTTGAATCTCAAGATTGTTACTCTCTCTGATTTCGTCGCCGGTCACTATCCAGGGGCCGGTAGGGCATGAGCCATCGAGGCTTTTACCTTTGAAGAACTGGTTGCCTTGCCTGTACTGTATATCCCGCGCCGAGATGTCGTTCAGCGCCATGTAGCCGAAGATGTAGGCCGGGGCTTCCTCGCGTGTTATGTTCTTACCGGTGCGGCCTACCACAACAGCTAGCTCTGTCTCCCAGTCTATCTCTGAGCTTACCTCCGGGTTGAACGGTATACTGTCATAAGGGCCAATCACGGTAGTAGGGGCTTTTGTGAATATAGCAGGATAGCGGGAGCTTGCTTTGGCGGGGTCCTCGCCACGTGCGCGGAGCGACTCGGCGGCATGCTCCGCGTAGTTGTGCCCCAGGCAGATGATGTTCTTTCTGGGTCTCGGTATCGGCGCACGCAACTTACCGAGGTCGAGTGGCGCGACTGCTCCTACCGCACTGAGCGCCTGCTCGCTTTGCGCGAGCGCTTCATCTGCGGCATTGAATCCTTCTTCACCCAGAGCTATCAACCCCACCATGTCGAACTGCAACCCGCGCAGGCGACCAGTTTGCGGCAGCCACACTGATAGATCAACAATCTGCTCTCCACGCACTACTCCCACGTGTGTTTGCCCTTGCCCTACATCAAATGAAACTAATTTCATGCTAAATCCTTATCACCAATTTATAACTCACGATTGACGCGGAGTGGGCTACCGTGCTCTGCCTATCTCCTCTACCGCCGAAGGGTTCTCCAGCGATGTTATATCACCAAGCGGCTCACCGATGAAGCTGGCGCGTATTACTCGCCGCATGATTTTGGCGTTGCGGGTCTTAGGCAATTCGCTCACAAAGAGCACTTTCTTTGGAGCAAGGCTCTTGCCAAGCTGCGCGACAATCGCTTCGGTGATCTCCCCACGTAACCTGTCGGAAGGCTCATGGCCGGGACCGAGCACCACGAGCACCACCAGAGCTTCCCCCTTTAGCTCGTCGGGCACACCTATAGCTGCGGCCTCGGTCACTGCGAGGTGGCTCACAGCCGCCGACTCGACCTCTGCGGGGCCGAGGCGCTTGCCAGCCACCTTGATTGTGTCGTCCGAGCGGCCAACTATGTACCAGTAGCCATCATCGTCTATCTGCGCCCAATCGCCATGCACCCAGAGACCGGGTACACGCGAGAAGTATGTCTCCTCATAGCGTTTGGGGTCACCCCAGAAGCCCCGTGTCATACCTGGCCAGGGGCCGCGCAGGGCAAGCTCGCCCACCACACCGCGCACCGGATCGCCGTTATCGTCTATCACGTCAGCTGCCATTCCAGGCACGGGCGCGTTGAAGGAAGCGGCTTTTATCGGCAGGAGCGGGTTGCAGCAGAGGATGCCCCCTGAGATTTCGGTGCCGCCCGAATAATTTATAACCGGGCAGCGCCCGCCTCCTACACGCTCAAAGTACCAGCGCCAGGGATCGGGATTCCAGGGTTCGCCTGTGGAGCCGAGAAAGAGAAGCGACGATAGATCGTGCTTGCTCACCCACTCCTCACCTTGCGCCATGAGTGCGCGTACAGCGGTAGGAGAGATGCCGAGGTGGGTAATCCGGTGGCGCTCAATCATCGCCCAGAGGCGGTCGGGGGAGGGGTAGTCGGGTGTGCCATCGTACATAAAGAGTGTCGCGCCCAGCATCAGCGCGCCGCTGATTGCCCAGGGCCCCATCATCCAGCCTATGTCGGTGTACCAGAAAAGGATGTCGCCCTGCTGCACGTCAAAGCAGTGAGCGAGGTCTTGCACACCCTTCACTGGAAAGCCGCAGTGGACGTGCTGCGCCCCTTTGGGTTTGCCTGTGGTACCGGAGGTGTAAATAATCATGTAAAGGTCTTCGGCGTCAGTATGCACGCTTTCGCAAAGGTCGCTTTGCCCCTCAACCAGGTCGTGCCACCAGATGTCGCGCCCTTCCTGCCAGGGAACAGGGGGTGTGGAAGACCGTGCCTCCCCTGAAGAGGCCCGCCCAAGCCTGTTGTGCACAACTAACTTCTGCACCGTGGGCGACATTTTCGCCGCTTCGTCAGCCACCTCTTTCATCAGCACCTGCTTGCCGCGCCGGGTGAAGCCGTCCGAGGTGACCAGCGCCTTTGCGCCGCAGTCGTTGAGGCGCGCGGCCACAGAAGGGGCTGCATATCCGGAAAAGATCGGGATGAAAATAGCGCCAATCTTGCCACAGGCCAGCATAGCGATAGCTACCTCAGGGGTGAAGGGCATGTACAACCCCACACGATCTCCTTTGGCTATATCTAGCGAGCGCAAAGCGTTGGCGAAGCGGCACACTTCAGCATGTAACTGCGCGTAAGTGAAAGTGCGAACTACCCCTTCCTCGCCCTCAAAGATTATGGCGGGCCGTTCGCGCTGGTTCGGGTCGGCTGCTCTCTTGTCGAGGGCGTCATGCACATAGTTGTACTGCGCGCTTGTGAACCAGGTGGTCCATTCCCAGCCACGGCTGGTGTCCATTACCTGCGTGTAAGGCGTGTAGAACTGTAGATCGAGGTCCTGCACCGCCGCGCCCCAGAACCATTCGGGTGAGGCTGCGGCTTTGTTCAATAGCTCTTCAAAGCCGGCCACGCCAAGCTTCTGCATGAATGCGGCGAGGCGCGACCTCTGCGCATAGAAAGGGGAGGGCCTCCAGGCTATATCAAGGGAGCCAGGGCGGTCCTTGCCTGATGGGATAGGTGCGGCGTTAAGCTGCGAAGGATACCTGTGGTCGCTCACATCGACCTCCTTGCCTGAAATCAGATAGCATTTCATGGTACAACGCTGCGTGCGTGGTGTCAAGACGTGGGCGTACCGTAACTGTTCAGAGTAGGCCATGACCCTGCGGGCCACCATTACGAATGAAAATACGAGTGATTTAGCACCCCTCTATACTACTACCCTTCTCATTTTCAGAGGAGTTGAGGTGCAGGGGCGTCCTTCCCCTCACCCCATGCCCCTCTCCCATGAAGGGAGAGGGGGCTTTATTGCTGGGGAGTATATCTCCCATGAAGGGAGAGGGGGCTTTCTCCCTCACCCCATGCCCCTTTCCCACAC
>JADEYI010001805.1_pt1 | contig 13484 bp, 13 predicted proteins | sample 8542331 | NCBI WGS metagenome assembly JADEYI01 (sample SAMN16510988, study PRJNA670497) | mine drainage metagenome | isolation source: biofilm near Copperflume 1 | place: Germany: Marsberg coppermine Kilianstollen | collected 2018-02 | reverse complement strand
GCTTTGCGCCACTCCATCTCACAGAGGTGAGTGACCGGCGGCTGTTTGCGGATTGCTCTACTGCTGGAGTATCTGCTGCAGGACTGTTTCAACGAGGTTGGATGGGATGGCGAAGCTGACGCCGCTGGCGGCTGTGTTGGATTCGGTATTGACGGCGGTCAATGTAGGGATACCGACGAGTTGGCCTTGCAAGTTGATTAAGGCTCCACCACTATTGCCGGGATTGATGGCGGCATCGGTCTGGATGGCGTTGGAGATGGTGGTTCCCGTTGACTCCGTCACGCTGCGATTCAGCGCGCTTACTATCCCTCTGGTTGCTGTCTGGGTGATACCGAGTGGGTTGCCAATCGCCAGCACCTCTTGTCCCACGACGAGGCTGGAAGAGTTGCCGATCTGGGCGACTGTCATGTTGGCAAATGGTTGGATGCGCACGACAGCCAGGTCATTGGTGGGGGAGGCGCCTATCAGTTGGCCCTGTTCGGTGCTGCCATTGGAGAGGACGACTTCGATGGTCTGTTGACCGTTGATGACATGGTTATTAGTCACGATGTCGCCTTTTGCGTCGATGATGACCCCTGAGCCTATCTGTTGGCCTTGCGCTGTTGTGACCTTGAGTTCGACGACGGATGGCTCTATTTTTGCAATGGCAGCCTCCTGGATGGCCTCTAAAGTTGTGCTGTTGGATGAAGTAGACGTGGAGGTGGATGTGGCTGTCGCATTGGAGGTAGAGGTTGAGCTACTCCTGCTGTTTGAAAACTGCCAGCCAGAAAACAATCCTACGCCAAAGATGAGGGTAAGCATGATGGTAAGGAGCAGTATGGCTCCTGAGCGACCGGGACGTTTGCGCGGCGGCGTTGGCGGTGCGGCCACCGGCTCCGGTGGATAGGGAGGTGGCTGGAATGCGATGTGTTCTCCAGTTGTGCGCGTGGTCACGTCATTGTCCAGGACGCTAACGGGCGCTAAAGTTGGGTGGTACTGTGGATAGGGATAGGATGTATAGACGCTAAATTCTTCTTGCTGCATCTTCGTTGTCTCCTGCTTTATTTCATACGCTTTGCTTGTAGTAGTGCGTAAGACTTTGTTTCTTGCGCTAGTTCAATAGTAAAGGAAAATTGTGTGAGAAGTATTAGAAAAAGATGGGAAGATTCACACGGCGCTTTTACAAATATTTTACAGTTTCCTGTCTGGATGCTACCCATGGCCATAAACAATGGACCGGGGAGCTAAAAGAGAAATCGAGACCATGAGATTTTAATTGGAAGCGGCCCCGCGCGCCTGGTGCGACGGCGGAGCCATTGGGGAGGAGAGAAGGGGAGGCACGCTAGCGAATGTCGATGCTGGTGGCAGTGATGCTACCATCGCTGTTATGCGTACCTGTGACGCTGATCCGGGTGCCAGCAGTGATGGCGCTGGCGGCGACAGTTTTACCCGCCTGGGTGTAGCGGGTGCTCGCTGTCGTATGGATCGTGACAGAACTGCCATTTGACGATTTTGCCACGATCGTATTGCCGCTCACGCTCGAAACGGTCAACACTTTGCAGGGTCCGTTTGCTCCTGGTGTAGCATCCGATGCCCGGGGGCCATTGAAGTCGCCGGGAGCATTGTTCAGCGTTTGGGAGCTATTGGTGGCTCCCTGCGTGAAGGTCAAAGCCTGGGCGTTACTGGCGCTCGACTGCGTAAGGGCCGCAGCCTGGGTGGTGCCAGTCATCGAACCGATAATCGTTCCGATGCCCAGGGCGAGCGTGAAGGCAAGAGCCAGGCCCCCGATCACGAGCCATCTGCGCCCGCGTCGCGGAGCGGACGGTTGATCCAACCGGGTCCAGGCCAACTCTTCATTATCTTTCATTGGTATACGTTACCTCCTTTCTTTATAGTATTCGATGCGGCGTCTTCGTTTGCCGCAATCGAAGTATAAAGCGGCTAGATGTGATGACGATTGAAATGGTATGTGATTTCTCTCATAATCTGTCGTGCAACGCAACACCGCTTCCTGCGCATGCGCAGGAAGCGGTGTTGCGTTGCACGGCGTTGGAACGTTGTCTGGCCTTACGAGCCGGATGCGAACACGTACAATTGGCCCGCGCCGCCGAATCCGCCGCTCGTTGAGGAGGAGGATTGCCACTGGCTGGATGGGACTGCGGTGGCGTGCTGCGTGATCCAGGTGGTGAGAGCGCTCTGGCCTCCGCCAGGACTGCCCCCGCCGTTGCTGTTGAGCAAGACGTAGCGGATGGTTCCGCTCTTGACCAGCGCGGCAAGTTGGGTCGTCGTCAGGATGGGGTCGCTACCGGAGAAGCCGCCAAGCGCCATAACGGGCTGGTTGGTTGCCAGGATGATAGCGTCTGCTTCGTTCGAGCTGATAACGGCGACGAGGTATTTCGCATTGCCTTTGTGCGCTTCCAGGTATTTGATCAGCGCGGTATCGGCGGTGCTGTTGCCTCCTCCGAAACCAGCGCCGGATTGTGCGCTCGGACCAGCGACGGGGAGGTTTGACGCCTGATTCGCCAGCACGGGGATGGCAGACCACACCGCCGGGGTGAGCATAAGCGCCAGCAAAGCGACACAGAGCGCCGGGGCCAGCACACGCGCGCTGAGCCGCAGGCGTGGCATCAAACGAGCCGCGATGAGGACGGCTGCCGCGATTGCGCAGGGGATGGCGATCAGGGGGATCAGCCACACGCCCCAGTCCGGGTTGCTCACGATAATGTGAATTTGTTCAAGGGCGGTCAGCAGAAGCGCGAGGGGCAGCAGCCAGCCACGCCAGCCGGAGCGCCGGTAATCCTGCCACATGACGACCGCGCCGATGCCGAAGAGGGCGCTGATGGCCGGGGCGAAGGTTGACAGGTAGTACTGGTGGAAGAATGTTGCGACGCTGAAGAAGACCGCCATGGTCAGCAGCCACACGCCCCATAAAATCATTGAGCGTTGCTGCGGGCTGAATTCGGGTATGCCCCGGAAGCGCGGGCGGCGTTGCCAGGCCAGGGCGAGTATGCCCAGCAGGGCGATGGGCAAGAGCCAGACAATTTGCCCACCTAATGGCTCGTTAAAGAGACGCAGCAGACCGGGATTGCCGGTGTTGAACATGCCGCCACCATTACCACCACCAATACCTTGCGGTGCTTGCCCGCCTGATGTGGGGTGCTGGAAGTCCCCTCCATTAAATGTGCCGGAAGGGGGGAATTGTCCGGTGGTGGTGTTTCCACTCGTGCTGCCCGTATTCGTATTCGTAGTGCTAGAATTGCCGCCAAAGACTTGTCCCAGGAGGCGTTGAATGCCGTTGTAGCCGAGGGCCAGGCTGAGTTCAGAGTTGTTCTGGCTCGAACCGACGTAGGGGCGGCTCGAAGCCGGGGTCAGGTCTACCGCGACGGCCCAGGAGAGCGAGATGGTGAGCATGAGTAATGCTGCAAGGCCCAGGTGCGCGGTGCGTATCCAGATGCGGCGGGGCGCGGCCAGCAGGTAGAGCAGGCCATAGGCGGGTACGACGAGGTAGGCTTCCAGCGTTTTGATGTTGAAGCCGAGGCCGACGAAGACTGCGCAGAGCAGCAGCCAGCGCAGCTTGCCATTCTCCGCCGCTTTTACTACTGCCCAGGCTCCCAGCAGCATGACGAGTACCAGCGTGCTATCGATGGTATTATTACGGTTGGTCAGCACGCTGATGGGGCTGATGGCCAGCGCCAGCGCCGCGAGCAGGCCGGCCATGACGCCGAAGTGACGCCGCACCAGGGTATAGAGTAGGAAGACCGAGAGCACTCCGGCCAGCGCCTGGGGCAAGAAGATGCTGAAAGGCGTGAAGCCGAAGATTTTGGCGCTGGCCGCTTGCAGCCAGAATCCCAGGGGCGGCTTGTCTACCGAGACGAAGCCACCGGGGTCAAAAGAGACATAAAAGAAGTTTCTCCAATTGTCCAGCATACTTCGAATCGCAGCAGCGTAATAAAGATTGGCAAAGCCATTCTGCCCCAACTGAAAGAAGTTCATGAAGATCGAGATGAGCAAGACCCCGCCTAGCCCTAAACGTTGCCACAGCCGGGATGGTGTAACATTCCGGTGTTCGTCAACATACCTGGACTCGATAGGAGTAATCACTTCTAGGGTATCGGACATATTTCCTCCCTTTTTCTTATAGGTATAGTGCTATTCAAGAGATTATTTCCCTTTGAGTCCAATCTTACAGCGCGGTTATTGGGTTTTCGTTGGAAATAGATGAGAGATTTCTCATCCTTGTAATGGAAGCTCGCTGGCAATCAAAAAACCTGTGGCTGGTATGTCCAGGCCACAGGTTGGTGTAGTGCTAGCTTGAGGGCGGCTAGGTGCTTTCCCTGTCTCGTGTTGTTTTTCTACGCTGTAAGAAGTCCTCAAGGTCCCTGCGATATATTCTGTATTCGCCCCCGATATCAATGGCTGGAAGTTCCCTTTTACGTATCCAGCTTCTTACCGTTTCGGTATGAACCTTAACTTCCTTAGCGACTTCATCGACTGTTAGCAGTTCATTATCAGCCATGTCAGGCTTGTTCTCCCCTCTTCCGTTGTTTGGCCTATTGTAGCGTGTAACTGTTTATAAGTCAACGTTACCATGCATAATTGCGGTAACGGGAATAGGACTTGACTTATTTGTCAGAATATGTTTAATATTGTATAGACATATGCCAAATCGCTCTAAATTGTACTAGAAAGGGGGTTTTAAAGCTAAATGGGCTTGCTGTGTGTCAGACAGCAAGCCAGCGAGTGAGAACGTCCACAGACATTGTTACCGTAGTTCTGCTCTAGTAGTGCATTGTGCCATGTACGTATGACAGTGTCAAACACACAGCAAGAAAGGACACGCACTAGATGCCAGTGACACCGTTACAGATTGCGCGCAACCTGCACCTTACTCCGTTGATCGACATAGAGAATCCTACCTTTGCCAAACACTACTGTGATGGTTTGTGCTGGTCGCTCAGTGGCGACTATAAAGGCAACAAACCATTCTCAGATGTTCATCTTGTCGCGAACCTCAAGCGAGATGCCGCACATGGTTACTTTGACGGTCGGCATGAGGATCGTCTGCTTTATGTCGGCTTCTACTTCGGGGCGCTACATGGTTGTCTCCTGTCGCCTCGAACAGGCCAGTTGCGCCCCGATGCGACCGCTTTGGTCACGTTCAGCCATCCCGACACCGCACGTGGCTACCGAGTCGGGCGGCGCGACTACTATATGGACCCGATCCCTGAGAGCCGTGCCTACACCGATGTGAAACTGATCGAGGAACTCAGCCTGACCGCTCTTGACCTGGCGGGCTATCCACATGAAGAAGACTCCTGGTACTACAGCATCGGTTGTGTGCTGGGGAATCTCAGCCTACAAGTGTTTCCGGCCACGCCTGAAGAACATCAGCAATGGGAAGCCGAGTACCGCTCCTGGCAGGAGCAGTACGACAGGGAGCAGACAGGAATGCACGACGCTTGATCGTCCAGGCTGTATCCTTGCAAGAGATGTAAGAAACGCCAGATTCTATTGTGGACGAGCACTTAATACTGCTCGTCCCCTTGGCAAAGGGGAAATTGCATTGAGTACCATTTATACCTTCGACGCTCTCTATCTGATTCCGCCGTCAACATGTGGCATTTACTGCATCACTTGTACAATTAATGGGAAGCAGTATGTGGGAAGCAGCAAGAATGTGCAAAGGCGCATGCGGATGCATAAGTATAATGCCGGGAGTAATAATACCACTTTACCGCTTCTATACGGCGAAATGCACTTGTATGGGCTGGAGTCCTTTACCATTGAAATCTTGGAGCCGTGTCCACAAAAGGCTTTGCTAGAGAGAGAAGATTGCTGGATAGAAGCGCTTCATACAAATGTTAATGGTTATAATAAGCGCCAGAGAACCGATTTGAGAGGGAAAAAGTCAGAAGGAGAGAGTTTCCTTATGCATCTTGAAGTACATGACCTCTATGGATACATTATGCATAAGATACCGCGTAACATCTGTGGGATTTACTGTATCACCTCTCTTGATACCGGTAAGCAATATGTTGGGCGTAGCACTGACTTGAAAACGAGGTTGAGGATGCACAGATACGACTCGGTAAAACACCCTGAATATTCTCCTAAACTTTATGCCGACATGCGTACCTATGAAATAAAGCGTTTTAGGGTAGAACTGCTAGAGGGGTGTACACAGGACGGTTTGGCTTTAAGAGAGCGATATTGGTTAGATGCGCTTGGCACCGAATATAACGGATATAATCGGCTTGGAAAAGATTTTAAGCATACTGACGAAACTAAACGGCGCTTTTCATGGTTGCGTAAAGGGCGAGTATTTAGCGATGAGCACAGGCAAAACTTAGCGCAGGCGGGTGAAGGTAAAAAATTTAGTGACGAACGAAAAAAGGCTCTACAAGACGCGATGAGAAAACGGTCAAGGCTCAGTGAGGAAGATGTGAAGCATATCAGGAAACTCATCCAGCAGGGTGCAAAACCGAGTCAAATCATGAGCATCTATGATATTAGCCGAACAACATTTTATGATCTCAAATACGGCAATAGTTGGAGGGATGTGCAAGCGGATGAGTAAAATGATCGACATGCTGTTACGAATCTGTCTAATCTTCTACCCTGCACAACCAAGTTTGGGATAAGCTGAACAGTATGAAGTGGCTCTTGAGTTAGCTAGAAGATATGTTCACACCCCACTTACAAAGAAACACGAAAATTAAGACAGAATCCGTTCTGGCCCAGTTGAAAAAAGTTCATAAAGATCGAGATGAGCATCACTCCGCCCAGAGCCAACCGTTGCCGTAACCGGGATGGTGTAGCACTCCGGTGCTCTTCAACGTAGTTGGACTCGATAGGAGCAATCACTTCTTCTAATGTATCAGACATAGTTCCCCTCTTTTGCGTAATAAGTTGTGGTTATTCAAGAGATTATTTCCCTTGTGTTCAATCTTACAGTCCGACCATTGGGTTTTCGTTGGAAACACATGAGAGATTTCTCATCAATTATGGAGCACAGGTCCTTTCTTAAAATGGACGGTGTTCGGAAATGAAGCGGGATTGTGGTTGCGTTTGTTCTTCGCGTCGCCACTGGCGGGCGGAGTTGAAGAGTTCGCGGAAGGCGCGGGCGATGACACGCGGGTTGGCTCCGGTAGCGCGTCCACCCAGGCGGGGTAGATGCTGAACGCCGACTTCCCGGTAGGTGTAGCCCGCGCGTTTCAGCCGGTAGAGCAACTCGGCGTTGATCATCGCGCCCCGCGTTTCGAGCGGGTGCTGGTGCAGGGTGCTGGTACGCAAGAGCTTGAAGGCGCAGTCGATGTCGCGCACGCGGACATCTAAAACCAGGCCGATCAGACACTTCCAGCCCCAGGCGTTGAGCTTGCGCATCCACGAATCCTGGCGGTTGAGGCGGTAGCCGATGACAGCGTCGTATGTGTCGATGAATGGGAAAAAGCGTTGCAGGTCGCGAATGTCGAATTGACCGTCGGAATCCATAAACAGGGTGAGGTCTTTCGTAGCCGCCGCGAAGCCGCTTGCCAGGGCCACTCCATATCCCTGATTGGTGGGATGAGCGATGAGACGGATACGCGGATTGGTTTCGGCAAGTGTGGCAACAATGGTGCCTGTGCGATCTGTACTGCCATCGTTGACAACCAGCACTTCGGCGTCCACGCGCCACTCGCTGAGAGTGTGCAGGACAGCAGAGACGGTGCCGGCGATGACCTGCTCTTCGTTATAGGCGGGCAGGACGACCGAGAGGCTGTGATTGTTGGCTCGCGCGTTTTCGTATGCGCCTGGTTGCTGCGGCTCGCGCGCGGTGATGACCTCACTTCTGGTTGTTACGGGTGACAGGTTGCTATTAATAGAGAGAGTTTCAAGCGCGGACACGACGCCGTTTCGCGGGGTCTGCCTGTCTGATTTCTTGCTGACGAAGACCCACAGGCGCATTCCCAGGTAAGAGATGAGCGCGGTACCGGCGATGGCTAGCAGCTTCGAGATGTTGGCCCACACCGTCGCATTGAACAGGAAGGGATGAAGGGCGCGGCTTGCGAGCCAGAGAATGGCGCTGCTCCAGGCGATACCACACATCGTGATGAGGGTGAAGCGCGCCAGTTCCGCCCGCGTAGTGCGTTGTTTTTGTGCGAAGGTCCAATACTTATTGAAGAGAAAGCTGTTGATGGCGCCTACGCTGTAAGCGAGTGAATTGTAAGCCAGGAGCTTAGTAGAGCTGTTGGTAGGGAAAAGCCATAGCAGGCTATTCAAGATCAACAGGTCTAGCAGGGTATTCAATCCGCCTGCGAGGGCAAAGCGCAGTACTTGCCCGGAGGTATGGAAGCGACCACGTATAGGCGCGTGATGTGCCAACTGGTCGCGCATATCCGGCGCGACGGGGTGGTTATGATTGGGATTGACGATGTCAACAGTTGGTTTCTCAGAAATTGCTACTGTTTCTATCAAAATGCTATTCCTTTCAAAGAGGGTTTTTCATCGTTGTCAGGTGAAAGTCAGTGGGCGTCCCCGTCTCGCTCATACGTTGGACGGGAGAAAGAACGGGACGCCCACAAGGGGCGTCGCTACTGACTTGTTATCAGCGTAGCAGCTATTGATGAGAAGGATATTGGAAGCAGATGAGGGAATTCTCACGTTGCTATTGATTCTATGACTTGAAGCGCTGGCGCAAAGCAGAAAGGATTCCTACTTTCAGGAAGAATGCAAAAACGGGAATTCGTGTGCTATGCTGGTACATTGGAAATTTCTCATCTGCTTCCAATAGTGTTTCAATAAATCAATGGTATTCTTCAAAGTGTCGGGAGCGAGAATCATTTCCGATAGAAGAGAAACAAGGGAAAAAGCAATGCATATTCTTGTCGTAGAAGACGAGCAGCGCCTGGCGCATCTGCTGCGCCGCGTTCTTTTGGAGGAGCGCCACACGGTTGACCTGGCCTATGATGGAAACGCGGGTCTGAACCTTGCCCTCTCAGATACCTATGATGTGGTGGTTCTGGATGTGATGTTGCCGGGGATTGACGGGCTTGAGATCTGCCGCCAGTTGCGCGCCGAGCGTATGGTGACTCCGGTATTGATGTTGACTGCGCGTGGAGCCGTCGAGGATCGTGTGACGGGTCTCAACGTGGGCGCGGATGACTATCTGACCAAGCCATTCGCGATGGAGGAGTTGCTGGCGCGCATCAATGCCTTGCTGCGGCGGCGCGATCGCCATTTCGAGGAGGCGCCCCAGCTTGCGGTAGGCGATCTGATGCTTGACCTTGTGCGACACGAGGCGCGCCGGGCGGGGCGAGTGATCGAGTTGACGGCTAAAGAGTTTGCCTTGCTGGAATACCTGATGCGTCACCCTGGCAGGGTGCTCACACGCACGCAGATTGTTGATTCCGTCTGGCGGTATGATCTTGAAGCGCTTTCGAATGTGGTGGATATCTACATTCACTACCTGCGCGACAAGATAGATCAGGGTTTCTCGCATCCATTGATTAAAACGGTGCGTGGCGTTGGTTATAAAATCGAAGCATAACAAAGAAGTTATAAGGAAGAATGCGTATGAGCTGGAATAGACCTGCCTGGTGGCCTCACCTCAGAAGGGGTCGCCTATCACGAGAACCGGGCGCGGCTCTGTTCCTGGGGCTGCGTTTGCGCCTGACGCTCTGGTATTGCCTGGTGCTTGGAGTCGCGCTGGTGCTATTTAGCGTGGCGCTCTACCTTTCAGTGCGGTATTTTCTGCTTCAGCCTGTAGCTGATGCAGCGGCGGCGAGCGCGAACGGACGCGTGCATCAATGGTTCGCTGACCCGTTAGATCACGGTTGTAATCCTCCAGATGTTTCATCAGGCTCTTCAGGCCAGCCAGGTCAATTTGGCCCTCCTAGTCCGGGACAGTCAATGTACGAAATTATTGCTTGCTTTGATCAGAATGGTTCATTGATGGCGCAAAGCGGATATACAACTTTGCTCCCGTCCGCCTTTCTCGCCAACAATCTTGCTCAGTCTGCTTTGCAGTCGCCGTCTGGTCGGGCCAACGATATTGTGAATGGAGGTTCGGTTGGGCCGATTTATCGCGCTGCCCAGGTGGTGTCAGGCCCAACAGGGAATGTGGGAGTCATAGTGATTGGCGAATATATCCAGACTCAGGAAAATGATCTTTCCCTGTTGCTCACGCTCTTGCTCGTTGTTGGTGGAGTGGCGCTACTGGGGGCGGGAGCAGGCGGGTTGTTCCTGTCGAACCGCGCATTGGCCCCGGCGCGCCTGTCCTGGGCCAATCAGCAGCGCTTCATTGCTGATGCAGCGCATGAACTGCGCACGCCTTTGACGCTGCTGCGCGCTGACGCCGAGGTGCTGCTGCGAGGTCGCGAGCGGTTGGATGAAGATGACGCGGCTCTGTTGGAGGATATCGTGGCCGAAGCGCACCATATGTCGAACCTGGCTACCAACCTGCTGACGCTGGCCCGGTTGGATACCGGGAGTATCCATCGAGAGCACGAGGTAGTCAACCTTGCAGCGCTGGTTAAGGAGGGAGCGCGGCGGGTGCAGGCGTTTGCCGAGCAGCGCGGTGTGAGCGTCGAAGTTGAGAGCAGCGGCGATGCTTATGTGATTGGCGACCCGGTACTTTTGGAGCAGGCCATGCTTGTGCTGCTCGATAACGCAATCAAATACAATCGACAGGGTGGTCGCGTCATCGCGCGCACTGCGGAGCAAGATGGGCATATGTTCCTGGAAGTGCGCGACACCGGCATCGGCATCGCAGCCGAACACTTGCCGCACCTGGGCGAGCGTTTCTATCGCGTGGACAAGGCCCGCGCGCGTGAAGCGGGCGGCACCGGCCTCGGCATTTCAATTGCGCAAAGAATCGCGCTCGCTCACGAAGGTCAGCTTACGCTCTCCAGTGTTCCTGAGCAGGGAACGATAGTGAAGCTCGCGTTGCCCCCGGCGCATGGAGATTTCTCGGACAGTTTAGAGATAAGCGATACATCGCTTTCAGAAAAGCCTTTGTGAAGAGCAGGGAAGCTCTTTCCACACACAACCACCTGTGAAGAACCTGCTTTAGCTCATGAGAAGCGTAACAGGCTCATGTAGAGATTTATGCACATTTTAAGGAGGAAATCATGAAATTACGACATTTTTTGCTGGCTGGAACTGGCATTGTGATTGTTATTATTGTTGCCGGTATGATTTACACGGCGCGTTTTGCAAGTGCCGTTAACTCGACGCAGGCTCATATTGCGCCGGGGGCGGCTACTGCTACCGGAACGCCTATCCCGTCAACGGGATTGACCACCTTTCAGATCGTGCCTGCCCAGACCACAGCAGCGTATAGCGTCTATGAAAACCTGGTTTTCCAAAATAATCCGAATAACGACGCGATTGGTACGACGCACTCGGTGCAGGGGAGTTTCAAGATACGATCCGGCGCATCGCCACTCGTCGCGGGCATGAACATTCAAGTTGATCTGAGAACGCTGCAATCGGATTCGTCGAGGCGCGATAGCTACATACAGCAAAATTCTCTGCAAACTGACACCTATCCATATGCAACCTTCGTCTCAATCAGCACGCAAGGCTTACCGGCGAGTTATACCAACGGTCAGACCATTCATTTTCAACTGACGGGCAACCTGACGATGCATGGCAAGACCAATAAAGAGGTCTTCGATGTGCAGGGCAAGGTGGTGGGCAATACTATAACGGGTACAGCAACCAGCACCATTTTCATGACGGACTTCGGCATCCAGCCGCCGAACCTGGCTAACATCGCGATTGCTCAAAATAAAGTAACAATCACTTTGACCTTTACGGCAAAGGCGGCGTGAGATACTCTTTCATCGTATGAATTGTGCCGGACGAATGAGGCTGCTTGTGGCGCAAGCGCACCCATTCGCCCGGCACAATTCATACGACCGGATATGATACAATCAGGTGATGGAGGTTACTACTAAGGAAGTGCAGCTATGGATGACACGCTATCACCCCTGATTTTACGCGCATTGCAGAAGAACCCGCGACCCCTGGAATTTTTCTTGCGCGAGCAGAGTCATCTGCCGGGACTGCGCGCGAATGTGAAGCTGGTGGATGATGTCAGTAACTTGCTGGCAGAGGTGGTTATCACGAGGGAGGATGATGTGCGGCGCGTCATTGAGCACCTGATGCGCGATGAAAAAACGTTGGAGGTTAATACTCCAGGTGAATTTGTTGTCCTTTGCGGCGTAGTGGCCTGCGGGATGTGCGCTGCGGTACACCCGGTATGGCGTCCCAGGATGATTGAGCGTTTGAGCGAGTTTGCCTGTAACGCTTCCTGGCGGGTTCGCGAAGGAACGGCCATAGCCTTTCAACGGCTGCTGGAAGCGGTGCCGGATGAAACGAGCGTGTGTTTGCGCACGTGGGCCAACGAGGGCAATTGCTGGCAGCAGCGCGCCAGTATCGCGGCCATCGCTGAACCGGCCTTTATGAACGATGTGGCGATGAGAGAAACGGCTTTTGATATTCAGCATGTTATATTGAGGCGTTTTCAGGCTATTCCCCTGTCCGAACGCAAACGTGAGGATGTGCGGGTATTACGCCAGGCAATGGGTTATACCCTCAGTGTGATTACAGCCGCCTTGCCTGAGCAGGGTTTTGCTTTGATGCGCGAGTGCGCCTCATGGGATGATGCTGATATCAACTGGATTTTACGCGAAAACTTGAAGAAGAAACGCCTGGCGAAGTTCTCCGACCAGGTGGAGCAGCTCGCGAAAAATCTTTGACAGCGCCGGCACGTTTCAATTATAATCCGTAAGGTTCAAAATACCAGATAATGCAATGTGCATGCTACTTTGCCGCCTGCGATGGCGACTTCATAAAGAGGGTGTCTGCGGGCTGTTCGCCGCAGGCCAACAGCCCGCAGACACCCTCTTTATTAGAATGAAACGAGTTTGAAGTAAGGAAAGGGGTTCACTCCATTGGGTGCAACATCAACAGCAGATTTTTTTAATGGAATGGTCATTCGCTATAACGGCGAATTGTATACAGTAACCGAGTTTCATCACGTTAGTCCAGGAAACTGGCGCGCTTTTGTGCGCGTGAACCTGAAAAGCCTGCGTACCGGGCGCGTGATCGAGCAGCGCTTCCGCGCTGGTGAAGAGATTGACCCGGTGCGGGTGGAGCATCAAAATTGGCAGTTCCTGTACGTCGATGGCGAAGACTATGTTTTCATGAATACCGAGACCTTCGATCAGCAGCCTATCTCGAAGTCGATGCTGGGAGATGCGGTACGCTTCCTCAAAGAGCAGGATATTGTGGAGTTACTGGTTGACGGCGAGACGATTATTGCCGTCGAACTGCCGAACTTTGTAGAGGTACTCGTAGAAAGCGCAGAGCCGGGTGTGCGCGGCGATACCGCGAACAACGTGACCAAACCCGCTATTCTGGAGACGGGCGCGAGTATCAATGTTCCTCTGTTTGTCAATCCTGGTGATAGGATTCGCGTGGATACACGCACCGGCCAGTATGTGTCGCGTGTGAAATAA
>JADEYI010001804.1_pt1 | contig 13487 bp, 8 predicted proteins | sample 8542331 | NCBI WGS metagenome assembly JADEYI01 (sample SAMN16510988, study PRJNA670497) | mine drainage metagenome | isolation source: biofilm near Copperflume 1 | place: Germany: Marsberg coppermine Kilianstollen | collected 2018-02 | reverse complement strand
GTATCGTTCCTGGGGCGCAGACGTAATTGGAATGACCAACCTGCAGGAGGCCAAACTGTCGCGGGAAGCGGAGATCTGCTACGGCACTCTGGCCATGGTGACTGATTACGACTGCTGGCATCCGGGCCATGATTCCGTTACAACCGAGCAAATAGTTGCTGTCCTGAATCAAAACAACGCCACCGCTCTGACGGTGCTGGACGCCGCGGTCGCCGCATTGCCCGCGAAGCGGATTTGTCATTGCCAGCACGCATTGAAAGACGCAATTCTGACCCGTCCGGCGCTGATCTCGCTGGCGACGCGACAAAAGCTGCGCCTGTTGCTTGACCCCTATTTGCAGCCAGCCCATAAGTTGCTGGAAAAGCAGTAGACTCGATCAAGGAAAAATCATTCCAGAAAGCCTTCAAAACGTATGTCGATTCTTGTAGTCGGTTCTGTCGCATTTGACAGTATTCGCACGCCGCATGGCACGGTAGACCGCTGCCTTGGCGGTGCGGCGACACATTTCGCGCTGGCTGCCAGTTTTTTCACGGAGGTTCGTGTCATTGGAGTGGTAGGTGAGGACTTTACAGAAGAGCATGAAGATGTGTTTCATGCCCGCGGCATCGACATTCGGGGAATCGAACACACAGAAGGTAAGTGTTTTCACTGGACCGGCGAATACCGCGAGAATCTGAACGAGGCGCATACTCTGCAAACGGACCTGAATGTGTTCGAGCGTTTTCAGCCGAAGATTCCCGACACGTACCGCGACAGCGAATTTCTCTTCCTGGCCAACATCGATCCAGTGTTGCAGCAACAGGTCCGCAGGCAAATGCCCAAGGTGCGAATGGTATGCGGCGACACCATGAATTATTGGATCACAGGCCATAGCGACAACCTGGCGCTCGTGCTGCGGGGTCTGGACGCGTTGCTGATCAACGATGGCGAAGCGCGGCTGTTGGCGCAAGAAGCGAACCTGGTGCGCGCCGCCCAACGGATCATGGAGATGGGGCCGAAGACATTGATCGTAAAACACGGCGAGTACGGAGCAACTGCGTTCTTCGGGCAGCACTCTTTTGCTCAGCACATCAGCAATCGATTCTTCCACGCACCGGCACTGCCGCTTTCAGAGGTCATTGACCCCACAGGCGCGGGCGATTCTTTCGCAGGCGGTTTCTTCGGCTATCTGGCGTCCCAGACGGAACTGACTCCGGCAGCATTCAAGCGAGCAATGTTTTACGGCGGAGTCATGGGTTCGTTTGCAGTCGAACGTTTCGGCACGGAACGTGTACGGCAGCTGACGCGAGATGAAATCGACCAGCGTTTCGAGAGCTTCAGGGAGCTTTCGCACCTTGACGCCAGCTAAACGAAATACTCAACCCCCTCGACAGAATGCCTTGGCGCCGGATGTGAATCCGTTGCGCGAAGAGTCGCAATTGGTCATGGCGGTAGCGACACTGCTGGTCACGGTATCGCTCGTACTTTGCGGGCGAAACAACACCTTTCTGCTTTATGGGGATGCAGTGGCGCATCTGCATATCGCGCGTCGCGTCTTCGACTCGCTGAATCCTGGATTCGCACAGCTAGGTTCCGTATGGCTTCCTTTGCCACATCTTCTTCTGTTGCCTTTTGTGCAGCGGACATCCTGGTGGCAAAGCGGCGTTGCCGGTTCGATTCCCTCCATGATCAGCTATGTACTCGCTTGCGTCGGCCTCTTCCGGCTGGCGCGGAGATGGATGCCTGCAACGCTTGCCGCTCTGGCCTTTCTGGCTTTCGCGCTAAACCCGGGCCTACTTTATATGTCCGTCACTGCAATGACAGAACCCCTGTTTCTTGCATTGATGGTGTGGAGCGTCGTACATCTGACGACCTTCGAGTCCGCGGTGGGAAGAAGCAACTCGAAAGAAGCTCGTGCGGCGCTATGGAAACTGACCTTTGTGCTGATCGCTGCCATCTTTACCCGCTACGACGGATGGATTCTGGGCACCCTGGCCTGGCTGATGGTGGCCTACTGGACTCTACGACATGGATGGTGGCGCATTCCAGCAAACGCGCGCACCCTCCTAATTTGCACGCTGCTGCTGGCTTCGGCACCTTTGGCATGGCTCGGATATAACTGGCGATTCTATGGCGATCCACTGGATTTTCTGCGAGGCCCATATTCCGCCCGGGCGATTGCCGAGCGCACGACAAAACCGGGGGCGCTGCCCTATCCGGGATGGCACCATCTGTGGTGGGCATTTCTTTACTACGTAAAGTCGGCAAAGATGGGGGCTGCTCCGCTGCGCTGCGGGCGATGGCTGCTTCTCATGGCAGCTATAGGAACGGCGTTCGCGCTGCGGCGTTACAAAAGCCGCGCGGTTCCAGCGGGTCTGCTGTTCTGGATGCCGATTCCGTTCTACGCTTATTCTGTCGCGTATGGCTCGGTACCGATTTTTATTCCCGCCTGGTTTCCCCACTCTTTTTATAACACTCGCTACGGTATGGAGCTGCTGCCGGCGTTTGCGCTGTTCCCCGCTTTTGCATTAGCGGCGGCCATCGGCAAGCGTCCCCAGTGGTGCAAAGCTATGATTGCCTTCGCCGTTGTCCTGATCCTGACCAGCAATGCTTGTCTGCTACGCGCCACGCCGCTGGTGGTGCAGGAGGCCAGGGCAAACTCCGCCACCCGAATACCCTTTGAACGCGCACTGGCGAACAAGCTTGTACTGCTACCGCCGCAGTCCACGTTGCTGATGTATACCTCAGCGCACGTTGGCGCGCTCCAACAAATCGGGCTGCCATTGCGCCATACGATCAACGAGGGGGACTATGGCTTGTGGCAGGCCGCGCTGAAGGATCCTGCTGCAAAAGCAGACTATATCGTGGCGCTCGACGGCGACCCAGTTGCGAAAGCGGTGCAGAAACACCCGCAGAACCTGAATCTTTTATTTCTGATCTGTAGTACTGGCCAGCCCTGTGCGAGAGTCTATCAATCGACGCAGCGCACACCATAATGCGGCTAACACTCAATATTTTCTTCGGAAAGGAAACGGGCGGCGAAGATTTTCTTCGCCGCCCGTTTCTTTTCCGAGATATACCTGCGTTATTCGTGGAACGAAACCAGGGACATGGGCTGTGTCAGGCCGAAAACGACTTCGGAATTTTTCGGCAGTATAGCCTGCTTGCTTTCCAGCAGCCAGTGCGCGCCCACATAGCCGGCAGCAGCGCCGCCAGCAATCAGTGCGGCAGGACCGCCAGCAATCATAAAACCGGCAGCAGCAGCACCACCGCCAAACAAACTCGCCTCAGCGACGGTGCGTTTGCCGTGAGCGACACTGGTCACGTTGCCTTCAGAATCCGGTTTGACTTTGCGGTAATTGCCGAGATCGTAGCCCTCCGCATGAAGAAAATACCGAGTTCCATCCGGCAGAACGACTTCGTCCGGACGAAGTCGAATCGAAGCTCCACCGGTAATGCGCCGGCCCGCGCTGACGGAAGTGACTCTGCCCGTAACAACTGAGCCAGCGGGAATGACTACGCGGCTGTTCTTCATGACCGACTGTACGACCCGGGCGCTGAAAAGCGCTCCAGGCTGGGTTGTGGCCGTTGAAAGCTGCTGATTCAACGACACAGTGAGGGTGGTTCCTTCCGGTAACTGGTTCGGCCCGGAGGGAACGCTGGTCACGATATCGGCGTCCGCGTCGTAGGCATCCGGCGAGGCAGCTGGCCGACTCACCAGGCCGGGATGCTGGACGAATTCATGATCCTCGGGTGAAGTCGGCATGGCCTCCATGTGCGCAGTCGGCTGGCTTGCAGTTAAAGTAGTGTCCGATGCGTTTGCGGTGCTGGAAGACCCCAGATCGTTCGTGACGATAGCATCATCGGGTGGATGTGAGACGCCCTGATATGGGCTTGGCTTCGCGCTTTGCCCAAATGCGGTTGCCGCGATCATGATGACGGTCAGACTTCCCGTTGCTATCGATTTCATTTTTATCCCCATCCCGTTGTTACTCCGGCATAAACCATGCTTCGGAAAATTTGCGGAAAAAATCTATTCCGTTTAGACGCAGCCGAACTACGCTGGTCACTTTTAACAAGAGTGTTTGAATTGCTCCACCGGGCCTTGCAATCGCACACACCGTTATCATTCCCAAGTGTAGAGGACTGTTTCTATTCTCCGGCCGAACGACTTTCCCAAGGTATCCGGATGGTTATCAGCAAGGCAATAGGGATAGCAAACTTGTTACTATTAACACCATTAGATATTCTTGTGTTTCCGGCAAATGTTAGTCCAATTTTCCTGATTACCAGAGCACATATCGCCACATTCCCCTGAGTAAAAGCGCCTTGTCATTTTGCTACAATCAAGATAACGGGACAGCTAAAGCGACGACGCGCACCCTGAATTCACAGTTTCTGTGCCCTACAGCTGGTACGCCTCAATTCCCTTTCCGGACTATGACCCCGCAAATGGAAGACCGGTTTTAGTGAATTTACATCTGGCCTGGATTCACATTTTCAACCAGAAACGAGCACCGGAAGCACTCTCGAACGCATGTCAGAGTTAATCCACTTCATCCACGCGACTGCGGGAAATCCCATTCCGGTGGATCGCCGTCCTCGATTGAACGACCGCCTGCAACACAAAATTTTCAGGAGTGATATGACCGAAATTGCATCCATCCACGCACGCGAAATTCTAGATTCTCGCGGAAATCCTACTGTCGAAGCCGATGTGATCCTGCAGAGCGGGGCCATTGGCCGGGCCGCAGTGCCCAGCGGTGCTTCTACGGGCGAACATGAAGCAGTTGAACTCCGCGATGGCGATGCGGAGCATTATCTGGGCAAGGGAGTGTTGCATGCGGTCGAAAATATCGAAAGTGTTCTGGGGCCAGAACTTGCCGGAATGGACGCCAGTAACCAGCGCTTGATTGACCAGACAATGATTGCGCTCGACGGCACGCAGAACAAAGGTCGTCTTGGCGCGAATGCGATTCTGGCTGTTTCGATGTCCGCTGCGCGCGCGGTTGCCAATGAATTGCGTGTTCCCCTCTATCGCTACCTCGGAGGGGTCAATGCTTCGACACTGCCCACTCCCATGATGAACATCTTGAACGGAGGCGCGCACGCTGACAACAACGTTGACTTTCAGGAGTTCATGATTATGCCGGCAGGTGCCGAAAGTTTTTCTGACGCACTGCGCTGGGGGGTTGAAGTGTTTCACACCCTGAAAAGCGTGCTGAAAAAGAAGGGTTACAACACTGCGGTTGGCGATGAGGGGGGATTTGCGCCCTCGCTCAAATCGAACACAGAGGCCATCGAAGTAATTCTAGAAGCGATTACACAAGCGGGCTACAAGCCGGGTGAGGATATTTTCCTGGCGCTTGACCCGGCAGCAAGTGAGTTCTACGACGCGGACAAAAGTAAATATGTGTTCAAAAAATCTGACAAGAGCGAATACTCCAGCGAGGAGATGACGCGCTTCTGGGAGAGCTGGATTCGCCAGTATCCCATCGTTTCTCTGGAAGACGGTCTGGCGGAAAACGATTGGGAAGGTTGGGCGCACCTGACGCGCGAACTCGGCGACCACGTTCAACTGGTCGGTGACGATCTCTTCGTGACAAATTCCCAGATATTGCAGCGTGGAATAGACGAGGGCGTGGCTAATGCAGTTTTGATCAAGGTGAACCAGATTGGCACGGTGAGCGAAACGCTGGAGGCGATCGATCTCGCGCGACGCTACGGATACACATCGATTATTTCGCACCGCAGCGGTGAAACGGAAGATACCTTCATAGCGGATCTTGCGGTAGGAACCGGCGCGGGGCAGATCAAGACTGGCTCCGCTTCCCGCACGGACCGTATCGCAAAATATAATCAACTGCTGCGCATTGAAGAAGAGCTTGGCCAGGCCGCGCAATTTCTCGGCCTGGAGTCGGTCAACTTCGGAGAATAGCTCAAAGGACGTGGCCTGAAGCTGCGCTTTTCTTTCTACAGTAGCTTGTGTTGAGAACTGCCATATGGAAATCGATGCCGAATAATAAACCGCTTGTTTTGACGATCCTCGATGGATGGGGATATCGCGCCGAAACCAATGCGAATGCGATCGCGCAGGCCCGCAAGCCGAACTACGACCGCCTGCTCGCTGAATATCCCAATACCCTGCTGCGAGCGTCCGATCACTTCGTCGGTTTGCCCAACGGCCAGATGGGCAACAGCGAAGTCGGCCATCTCAACATTGGTGCCGGACGTGTAGTACACATGGACATCACCCGCATCGACGAAGCAATTGCCAATGGCAATTTTTTCCGCGATCCGATTCTGGTGAATGCGATGCACTATGCTGCATCTGGTGGCCACCGTGTGCATCTGCTCGGACTGGTTTCCGACGGTGGAGTGCATTCCCATCAGCGGCACCTATACGCCTTGCTGAAGCTAGCTCGACAGCAACAAGTCTCCCGGCTTTTCGTCCATGCATTTCTCGATGGACGCGATACGCTGCCCACCAGCGGCGCGGGATACCTGGAGCAATTGCAGCAGCAAATGCGGGAGCATGGAGTCGGCGCAATCGCTTCTGTCTCCGGTCGCTATTATGCAATGGACCGAGACCGGCGCTGGGAACGCGAACTGAAGGCATTCGAAGCGATGGCGAAGGGCCATGCTGAAGGAGGCCTGCATGCAGACCCGGTTGCCCGGTTGCGGGAGTCTTACAACAATAACGTGACAGATGAGTTCGTGATTCCCTTTGCCTGCACGGATGCGAGAGGCAAAGCGATCGCTACCATCGCCGACGAAGATGTTTGCATCTGCTTCAACTATCGCGCCGATCGTGCCCGCCAGATTACCCGCGTGCTGGCACGAAACAGCGGCCTGACCGCGCTGAATGGCCACGATCTTCCCGGTGCCGATGAGCTGGACAACACTATTCCACGCAATACTGTTCCGAAGTCCCTGCGCTACGTCTGCATGACGCAGTATGACAAGTTGTTCACTCTTCCCGTGGTCATTCCTGCAGAGTCGATGGATAACTTACTGGCAAATCTGATGGCGCAGGCAAATCTTCGCAACTTACGTGTCGCGGAAACAGAGAAATACGCACATGTCACCTATTTCTTTAACGGAGGGATTGAGAAGCCTTTTCCGGGAGAAGAACGGATTCTGGTACCTTCGCAAAAGGTTGCCACCTACGATCTAGCTCCTGAGATGAGTGCCTCCGGTATTGCGGACGTAGTGAGTAAGGCCGTAGCCGACACAGCGTTCGATGTGATTGTGGTGAATTTTGCTAATGCAGATATGGTCGGCCATTCAGGAAAAATGGAACCGACAATTCGCGCGGTGGAAACGGTGGACGCATGCCTGGGCCGCGTGTATCAGGCAGTGAAACAGCATGGCGGTTCCCTGTTGATTACGGCCGACCACGGAAACGCAGAGATGATGATCGATCCCGCCAGCGGTGGACCGCACACCGCGCATACCACAAATCCGGTACCATTCGTTCTGGTCACGGAACTGGGCTTGAAACTGAACCTTCGAAGTGGGGGATCATTGCGCGATATTTCTCCGACGGTGCTTGATCTGCTAAAACTCCAGCAACCAAGGGACATGACAGGAAAATCTCTCATTATTCATCCTTAGGTTGCCACGAACCGCAGCTAGAGCATTCCTACTGATGCTGTGTAGTTAACATTTGAGCTTAGCCGGGTCGTTCCTCAAAGAATGTCATACCTGGAGAATCTCGTCACTCCACAGGTATAGTAGCAATACTTTAAGAGTGTGCCACCGATGCCCACGCAATGGGATCGTCGGATACGCCCCAATCCTTGCCAAAGCTCACCTTCAGTAGCAGAGCATGCAGGCGGAGAAAGGCCATGCCTAGGTGCATCTCAAATGCAGGGCGCATGTTCAGACGTTCTCCAACAGAACAGTAGCTGCATAGATATACATTCGCTTTTCTGGCAACTTAGCAACAGTCTGCTGAAGCGTCACCAACCCCTCCCGCACTGGAACAACGCACAGTGTAGATGGAACACGGTATGTGTTTGCTGCGGTAAAGCGTATTGAATCTAACCATGAAAATGATCGGCTTCAGCTGCAACCTGCCAGCCGCCGTGGCAGTAAACTCACGGGAAGTTCCAGTCTGTGCAATGCCCCACGGCTTAGGCGCAATGCTCGGGGCACTGGACATTTCACCTATCGCACAAACAAAGCTAGGAAAGCTCTGGATAGTTGAAAATATGAGATTCAGATATTTTTTGCGGGATCATCATGACACGAGTACACCGTGGACAAATTAGAGATCGGGATAAGAGCTACATTCCTCAATTGCCATGCAGCGGATGGTCCAGATATCGCGTCATGATGGCAGAGCACATCTCATCCTTGCTCGTGTTGAGTGTCCAATGATATTCGGTATCAGCTCTTGTCGTCTGAGGGCGAGTCAGGTCGATAACGGCGATTCTTCCATCGTCATAGATGGATTGATACTCTGCGCGCAAATTTTCGAACTGTCTATGAGCCAAAATACTCAATAACCATTGGTCTCGTAACCATTGCGAGTTAGAATTGGAATTTTTCAATGCAATGCAGCCTTCAACATCAGTCCAGTGGGCATATCGGTAATCATAGACCACGTAGCGGATCGAGTATCCACTTAAATAGTCGATCAGCGCGCCAGACCGCCCGGATAAAGGCCAGCCCGGATATGGACTAGCAGCAGCCGGCCAATCTGCTATAAAAATAGTACCTCGCGTATATGTCAACAGGTATGGGTATGCTGTATTTTCGAGCGCTATCGAACCGAGCGGGAGGGAATTTTCGACTAAATGGTATCGCCACCGTTCCAATGGACTTGCCAGAGGCAAGCCGCTAAGGCTCGCCTGTAATGAAGGCTTATAATCTTTCCATTCCATATCCATCTGACGAAAAGGTCTCGGAACTTTTCCGGCCACGTCATAATAAAAAACCATACTAGTAAAGGCACATATCCCCAGATAGAAAACTGTACGTGCTCGCTTTGACTTTGGATATGAGCAAAACTCATAAGCCGTCGCCAAATAAAACATAATGACTGCGCAAAAAAACTGAGGGAAGTTATAGCGCCAAATAGAGTCCCCACCGCTCTTATAGTTAAACGCGGTAATTGCAAGGGCCGAAGCAGTCAAAACACAAAAACTGATTCGGCTAATTCTATTTTTAGTCCCGACAACGAGCGATAGAATAACAGCGAGGGAAGCCAGAATACCTCCCTGTATAAATATTTTTACAAAAGTCCTCGTTGAATGGAACTTAGATATGGAAGAAAATATTCCATACGCAGAAAAATCGTACCCGCGCCCGAAGATCGGAAATAGCAATGTCCCGCTTGTTTGTCTCATGGCCAGCATCCACAACGCCATCATTATCAAGGAGCCAAACCAGAATACAACGGTAGATACTATATATTTTTTTCTTGTACTCCCGGAAAAACATAGCCCACAAGAGATAAATGCGAATACCACAATGATAGGCAGGTATGTCGACTTTAGAGTAATTGCGGCACCACCCATAAATCCTGCAATAACTATATATCTGTAGTAGCGGGCAGAGCCTTGCTCTGCCGCCTGCAAATATATCCATAGAACAGCCAGCAGAAATGAACATGGAAGGACGACGAACGTTAGGTTCATCGCTTCTTGTGGAACTAATGAGACTAATAATTCCATCAACCCAATTTGGAACGGCGAAAGCTGTATCGCCATCCCAAGATCAAATAGGACGCCCACAAGAAGGACTATCCCAAACGTGCGGTCAGCCATTGGAATATTCGATAACGATGTGCCCAGAATGACAAATAGTTGGAGGAAATAACCTCCTCCAAGACTGGAAGTGATGCGACGTTCGCTGAATGGATCCGCTGCAAAGTGATGTAATGCAAGCATTTTTTGCGGAAACACCATGTATGCAACGCCGTCGTCCAGTGTATTGAACATTCCCAATCGGACTGTTGCAGCGATTCGAAACAGCATAATCAGGAGTGCCACCAAGACCAGCACACGAGTTAACCGGTTCGCTTTTAACCAGAACGGTGTCCAGAAATATCCTTTTTGCCTATCGCCAGATAAAACTAAATAGAGTAGAAACCCTGCTGCGACCAAAACCAATAGAAGATAGCCATATATTAAATGAAGGATATTAAGACATCCTCCCAAAAAGACTATTGTGGCCATACCTAGAACACAAGAAACAGATGCTGGAACCTGTTCAATCCGCGTGAGCTTCGCCGTTAACCTTCCCCATCCGGTAAAACAGAGCAGCAGAATTGATCCCCAGCAAAGCGCATATAAGAATTCCGCAATCGTCACATGTGTAATATGCTGTGGCAATCCAGTAACCGTGGGGTATGTTGGAATGTCTGAGACGAGCAATTCGCTAACGATGGATTGGAAGAGAAGCATTTAGAATTTATTCCTTGTAGCCTGACGGCTAAGCACGAATTCCCGTTCTGAACAACACCAGATACCGTGGCCAGCTAGTCGTCAAAAATTCATGGACACGCCCTGCGATGAATGTGTTGAGATATATCGTTTCGCAATCTGCATGCACATTTCCGTTTCGCTGGTTTGCAACGTCCAATTCGCTCGCAGTGGCTCGGTAGATATTTTGGGTTCGCTAAGATCAATCACCGCTATTTTACCGTCATCATATACGATGAAGTGTGTGGCTCGAAGTTGGTCGAGCTGGCGGTGTGACACAAAATCAAGTATTTCCAGTGCATGATCGAGTTGAGAAAAATGCGCCTGGTGTGGAATGGCCTGACAAGACCGCATATCGAACCAAGCGGCGTAATCATACCCATAAATAATATAGCGGACGCGGTTTCTTCGTAAAAATTTGACTATGTCATTTAGATCGTGCGTAAACGGCCACCCAGGAGCAGGACTGGCTGCGCCGGGCCAGTCATCAAGTAAGAATTTTCTACTGCCATGATCCTTCAGCAGAAACGAATCTGTCGTGACATCGAGCGCAACCGCCACAGTTGGCAGCGAGGCTTCGACTGCACGATAGGCACCGCGGTCTGCCGGGCTGACTAACTGCATTCCAGTCAGACTTGCCCGCAGGTTATGCCTGTATAGAATCGCCTCAACTCTCATTTGTTGAAATGGTGCTACTCTTCCACCCTGCACATCATAGTAAAAAACACATGCTATGAGAGATACCACTGCACAGGTATACCCGATTTTTGTCCAGCGATCAGGTTGCGTGCCTGCGATGTACCGGGCACTTGCTTGAACGGCAAAAAAAACAAGTATGGCTGTGAAGAACTGGGAGAAGTTATAGCGCCATATATAATCACCTCCACTTTCAAGGTTAAATGCAGTAATTGCGAATGCAGCGGACAGTAAAATACTAACGCTCAACTTTGAACGCTTATCATGTATCCCTGAAATCAACTGTATTACTACCAGAATTAATAACACAATTCCTTGAATAAAAGAGCGCACTATAGCGCGAGAAGAGCTGAATCTTCGCATGGAAGGAAACAGTCCATAGCTTGAATAGTCCACACCACGACCAAGAATAGGGTATAGATACGTGCCACTCTCGTGCTTCATGGCAATCATCCATGCCGCCATCACTGACAGAGCTCCTAGACCGGCAATTACAGGAAGAATCCACGTTTGCATGCGCTTTAATTTCCAGAAAATAAATAAATAGGGCACAAGTGCTATTGCTCCAGCATATGGAAGAAATGTGGATTTTAATGAAATTACACCGCCGCCTATGACGCCCATCAGAGCAGCGTACCTCCATCTTTGACTTTCTGCCTGTTTAGATGTTTCGTAAATTATCCAAACCATGCTGAGAAAGAGCGAGATGGGTAGAATTGTGAATGTCAAATTGAAGGTCTCTTGCGGGACTAAATAGGCGATCAGTTCCATTGCAGAAATTTGCTGCGGTGAGAGATCAAGTGCTCTACCTAAATCGAGCAGCGCCAGAAACATTAGCGCCAATCCAAGGGTACGATCCGCCATGCCTATATGCGCAAGTGACGTAACCGCGATGAAAAATGCTTGTAGTAGATACGCACCACCAAGGCTTGATATAACTCGCCGATCACTGAAAGGATCTGAGGCGAAATGATGTGCGGATAACATTTTCAGAGGATAGACGAGGTAGGCTGACCCATCATCATCCGCACGAAATTCACCGAGTCGTACCGTGGCAGCTACGCGGAAGAATAGAATAAGCAATGCAAGAATTATTACTATTCGTGACCACTTCGAGGTCTGTTTCCAGACGCTTAACCACGCATACTCTTCCTGCCGCTGTTGGCGCAATAGAACATAGAGTAATAAGCCAACACAGACCAAGGCCAGAAGAACGCCTACATAGATTCCATGGACTAAGTTTAGAAAACCGCCGATCCAAACCATAACAGCGATTCCCAGCGAACAGGCAACCGATGCCGGCACACCTTGAACATCGAATGCCTTAGCAAGCATTCTACCCCACCCGTTCAAACTAACCAGCATTAGCCAGGCCCAGGCTAGTGCGCAAAAAAAATGAATAAGGGAATGCGCTGTGATTGGCTGTGCGAGGCCAGTATAGGATGGATAATTTTCAAGATGGTAGTTTTTTAATGTCTCCATCAGTGGAACGGAAAACGGCATAAAATACTCCGCAAGCGGTATCTTCCCATTCCCATGTTGTCATGAATCTGCTTTACGTGCTGGTCGTATTAATGGTCCGCCTTGGGTGGCGGCCGTACTGCCAAGGTCGACCACGGTCGGACGGTGCCGATCGGCGTGGGGCAGACACATCAATTTGTCCGACCACAGAGGAGATACGGCGATAATTTACACTACGTGTGATTCGCCTGCATTTGTAGCTACAGGAATCGACTTCGTGTTCGTAGTCAGCCGGTCGTCATGTAAATTTTATGCATAACCCTCGGCCGTATTTCTGTTTGGAACTTTCACCACTCGATGAGGATAATTCCATACGTGCGGACTTCAGGCACGGTGAATGCCGTGCGTCCGTCCGACTGAGTAAACCCCACTGGATGATTGCCTTCGACGCCGGGAGCAAGCATAGAAACCTTGACTGCCTTGTGCCCTCCGGGTAGAGCGGCACTCACCTGTATCGTAGGAATTGTTGGAATTTTCTCAACATTATAGTTCAACATATGTATCGCCAAACGTCGATTTTGCGGCTGACTGGTGCAATTGGCTACCAGAAATTCTGGCCCGTCAATCCGTAGCGGAATTTGATCTTCAGCAGCCCAATGAACAAGCTCTACAATTTCTCTCCAGTTTTTTGGGCGCACCCAGAACTCGTTCGTGATCGCAAAGTATGGGGTAGGAGGTGGCATCACGCCGCTAAATTCCACAGATGACAGGTAAGCAACCCTTCCGCGACCTATCTGCTTCCGTGCTGCTGTACCCGCTGGGCTTCCTAGCGACTTTACTCTCTCCTGATAGTCGGAGGCATGCTCTTGTTTGTCCACTAGCCCAGATAGTCCTGGAGTAACCCTGACGCGTCTCCAC
>JADEYI010001803.1_pt1 | contig 13490 bp, 21 predicted proteins | sample 8542331 | NCBI WGS metagenome assembly JADEYI01 (sample SAMN16510988, study PRJNA670497) | mine drainage metagenome | isolation source: biofilm near Copperflume 1 | place: Germany: Marsberg coppermine Kilianstollen | collected 2018-02 | reverse complement strand
CCAGCGGGCTGCCGCGACCGCCCCGCCCGGTCCCGTCCTCTGCATCGCCCCGGCAGGCAGGCCGAATGTTGACAGAGGACACTACTCGGGCTAGAGTCCGCGACATGGACGTCGCGATCTACGCCAGGCTGTCACAGGAGGATGAGTCCGCGCGCGCGGGCGAGGCCACCGCAACCGAGCGGCAGATCGCGGATTGCCGGGCCCGGGCGGAACGAGACGGCTGGACCGTCGTCGCCATCTATGATGACCCGGACCATTCAGCGTCGAACCTCCGCCGACCGCGGCCCGATTTCGAGCGGATGCTCGCCGACCTGGGCGATGGCGTCCAGGTCGATGCGGTCCTCTGCTACAAGCTCGACCGTCTGCTTCGTCACCCGAAGGAAGCTGAGCGAGTCATCGAGCTCGCGGACCGGCGCGGGTTCGGGATCGTGTCGCTCAACGATCCCGGGATCGACCTGACGACACCGACGGGTCGGGCGATGTTCCGGATGACGATCACCTGGGCGAAGCTCGAGACGGAGACCATGAGCCTCCGCATCCGGCGGAAGGCGCGCGACATCGCGGAGACAGGCCGCCCGAACGGCGGCGGCATCCGATCCTTCGGCCTGACGCCTGACAAGCTCGCCGTCGTCCCGGCGGAAGCTGCACTCGTTCGCGAGGCCGCCGACCGCATCCTCGCCGGCGAGTCGCTGCATTCGATCGTCGTCGACTGGAACGCCGCCGGGGTCCGGACGCCGGGTCGAAAGAGTGCGCCCGAGGGTCGCAGGTGGGAGGTCTCCTCGTTGAAGAGGATGATCACCGCCCCGCGGATCGTTGGAGACCGCACACTCCACGGCGCCACGGTCGGCAGCGGGGTCATCCCTCCCCTGCTCGATCGCGAGACATGGGATCGGCTCCGGGCCGTCCTCGCGGCCCCGCGCGGCCCATCGAACGGCGTCACGGTCCGCAAGCATTGGCTGACCGGCCTCGTCCGCTGCGGGCGATGCGGAGCGAAGCTCGTCGCTCGCCCCGACTGGCACGGCACAACCCGCTACGTCTGCGCCCCCCCGCGCGGGTGCGGCGGGATCACGATCGCGAAGCACAACCTCGAGCCGCTCATCGCCGAAGCGATCGCCATCCGTCTCGACAGCGACGACTTCCGGGCCGCGGTGGCGCATCGACGCTCGACTGCGAAGGCGGAGCCGGACCTCGATCAGCTCCGGGCCGACGAGGCGGCACTCGAGGAAGCCGCGGCGGCGTACTTCGTCGAGCGGGCGATCTCCCGAACGGAGTACACGAAGGTGCGTGGGATTTTGGAGGCGCGGATCGAGGAAGCGCGGCGGCGTCTCGATCGAGCGACCCGTGAAGTCGGTCTCGGGCGCCTCGCCGGGGTCGACGTTCGCGGTGAGTGGGATGCGCGATCGGTAGCCTGGCACCACGAGATCGCCCTGGCCATCATCGACCGTGTCATCGTCAACCCGGCGCCGCGGCGCGGCGTGCGCTTCGATCCGGGCCGGGTCGATGTGGAGTGGCGGGTATGACTCGCGACGAGCTCCTCAGGCTCATCGGCCAGAAGCTCGGGGATTGGGGGCCGCTGCCCAACCTACCCTCGGGGATCCTCGTCGACGAGCTCGTCGCCGCACGCACGCTCCGCGTGCTCGATGCGTGGACCGTGTCCCTCGACGAGGTACTCGTCTCAGTCGTCGAGACGGCAATCACCGAGGCGATCCGGGCTCAGGAGGACGCCTCGCTGTCGACCACCTTTCGCGAGGCGCGGGGGCCGGCGGTCGGAGAAGACCGGCCGAGGCTGGCGGGCCCGGGTGCCGTCCAGCGCGCCGTGGAGCTCGGCCTGTCGACGGTTCGATATTGCCCGCGCTGTGGCGCCGGCGTCTGCCTGGTGCGGGCCTCCAACCTTGAACTGTGGGTCGTCATCGAGGGCCGCCCGGCGGTGACCGGCTCCGTCTGGGAGGTCCGCCCGGCGCCGAAGCGCGAGACCGCGAGACGGAAGGCGCTGCGTACAAGCCCCCACGCGGACCGTGACGTGGAAACCGCGCTTAGGCCTCCGATCGTCATTCGGTGCCACGGCGACAGCAGGACGCTACCGCGGTCGCGGCGAGGGGCTGAACGATGCGGAGCGCTCCTCCGGATCGACGATACGGGCATGCCGAAAGAACTTGACGAGCCCGCTGCCGACGGCTAGAGTCCTCTGTAGCTGAACGCGCCGAGACCGCCCGGCACAATCTGACTAGCGTCGTGGACCCGAGAGGGTCCGGGCGCTTTCTTTGTGTTCAGCGAGCTTCCCCCGATGGTCCACGGCGGCCATCGGAGGCAGTGCTACGAACGAGCCCATGGACCTGGTCGCGATCCGCGCGGCCATCGCCATCCGAAGGATCGCGAAGCGTGACCTAGCTGATGCCATCGGGGTGTCGGCGTCAACGCTGTCGCATCTTCTCGCCGGCAAGCGGCCGCTTTCTGCGGCCCGGAGAGAAGCCATCGTCCGGCACCTCGTCAGCCCTGAGGCTCACGATGCGGCCTGAGACGGCAGACTGCGCCGCGGGCGTCCTCGTCGAACGGACCACCGTCGCCCGCGGTCTCCCGCAGACGATCACCGACCCCGTCGTCCTCGCGCGGATCGCCGCGATGTTCGGCGACGGCATCCCACGCCCAGCCTCCACGCCGCCCCGCGCCCCGGCGCGCCCAGAGGCCGCCTAGTTCCGAACACACGGAACCGGGCGGCCCACGACGGCACGCCCGGCTCCTGACAAGGAGTCGATCCTCATGTTCAACATCGACACCCTCGCTGCCCCGAAGGGTACTCGGAGGAACAGCCGACGGCAACGTCACCGCGAGCGAACGATGAATGCGGAGGCGATCGACTGGACCGCGCCCGCCTACCTGGGCTCGCCCCTGAGCGCCGCCGACGAGCTCGCGCTCGTGCGGCAGCGGCTCGCATCGCCGTTCCGCCCGCTGCCGATCGACGAGAAGCGGGTGACGCCTGCTCACCGTCCCCTAACGGCGGAGGACATCATCGTCGAGCGGGCGCTCCTGGCCTGGAACGACCCGACGGGCGAAGCGGACGCCGCCGTCCCGCTCGACCCGGCCGAAGCGTTCCGAACAATCGCCGGCTACGCCCGGCGCCATCGCCCGCGCCCGCAAGCTGTCACGGCCCCGCCTGAACGGTTCGACAACGCGACGGTCCTGCTCGGTCTCGGCGCGGATCCCGGGCGTGCGAGCGGGATCGTTCGCTGTCCGGCGCACGAGGACCGCTCGCCGTCGCTCTCGTGGCGGGTCACCGGCGACCGGCTGCTGCTGCGCTGCTTCGCGGGCTGCTCATGGGACGAGATCCTCGCGGCGGTCGCGGCATGAACGATCCGTTTGACGATCCGGACTGGCCGCAGCCTCGTCCCGCAGCTGTTCGCCTCGCGGAGTGCGTCGCGACGTTCCGCGAATGGCTCCACATGCCGGATGCCGGCGCGCTCTACACGGTGCTCGCCACGGTGGCCGCCAACCGGGCGCCCGGCGATCCCGTGTGGCTCCTCGTCGTCGGGCCGCCAGGCGGCGGAAAGACCGAGACGATCAACGCGATCGCCAGCCAGCCGGACGTGTTTCCGGTTGCGACGTTGACCGAGGGCGCACTCCTGTCGGGCGTTGCCAAGCGCGAGCGAGCCGCCACCGCGAAGGGCGGCCTGCTCCTCGAGATCGGCGAGTTCGGCATCCTCCTCCACAAGGATTTCGGCTCGGTCCTGTCCATGAACCGCGACAGCCGGGCGGCGGTCCTCGCGGCGCTGCGCGAGATCTACGACGGCGCCTGGACGCGCTACGTCGGCACGGACGGCGGCCGGACGCTGTCGTGGACGGGCAAGATCGGCCTCATTGCCGGCTGTACCCCGGCGATCGACAGCCATCATGCCGTCATCGGGTCGATGGGCGAACGCTTCGTGCTCTATCGGCTCCCGGCCACCGAGGCCGACGTCCAGTCGCGCCGAGCGATGGCCCACGTCGGCCACGAGAAGGCGATGCGCCAGGAGCTCGCGGTAGCGGCGAGCGCGGTGCTTGCGACGGTGGACACGGCCCGCCTCGTCGCCGCGCCCGATGAGGAGACGATCGATCGGCTCGTCATGATCGCCGGGCTGGCCGTTCGCTGCCGCTCGGCGGTGGAGCGCGAGAGCTATACCCACGAGATCACCCTCATCCCGGAGGCCGAAGCGCCGGCCCGACTCGCTCTCGTGCTCCTGCGACTCCTGAACGCGTTCATCGCGATCGGTGTCGACGACGAGGAGGCCTGGCGACTCGTGCGCAAGTGCGCCCTCGATTCGATGCCGGCGACGCGGCGGTCCGCCATCGAAGATCTGATCGGTCGCCCGGACAGCTCGACCACGACGGAGATCGCCGAGCGGACGACGTACCCGACAACGACGACTCGGCGGACCCTCGAGGATCTCGCTGCTCACGGCATCGTCGTGCGCCAGACGCAGGGACCGGGTCGCGCGGATCGCTGGGCGGTCTCGGAGTTCACCCGCGGACGCTGGCCGACCGTTCCCCAAATGTCAGACAAGACATGTGACGAGCACGAAAACGGCGCCGGACCAGTCCCTATCTCTCTCCCACTCCATATAGATGATGACAAAAGGGGAACGCTTCACGTAGAAGACGTAGAAGACGACTACCCGCGCTCTGCTTACGATCCCGCGTGGCCGGCATGACGTACACCGAAGCCTGCGGCCTGCTACAGATCGCTCGCGGTGCGCCGCTCGACGTTGCCGAGGCCGCCTACCGGGCCCTCTCGAAGCGCACGCATCCGGACGTCGGCGGCGACACACGCCGGATGGCTCTTCTCAGTGATGCAGTGGGCGCCATCCGAGCGGCGGGGTCCGTCTCGCCGGTGCCGCCGTCGTCGTGCCGCACGGTCATGGCGGACGATGTGCGCCTGCCGTGGGGCAAGCACAAGGGCATGTCCCTGTCCGTCGTGCCGCTGGGATACCTCGCCTGGCTGGCGTCGGAGTGCGACGATCACCGGCTCCGCCTCGACGCTGCCCGCGTGCTTCACGTCCGGGCTGCGGCACTCGAGGACTCGGCGGCATGACCGGCCGACTGACGGCGGAGCAGCGGCGCGACCGGGCGGTCAGCGAAGCCGACCTCCTGGTACAAGTCACAGACCTCGCCGCCGCCCTCGGCTGGTCGTGGGTTCACTTCCGCCCGGCGCAGACGACGCACGGATGGCGGACGCCCGTCCAGGGACCGCTCGGCGTCGGATGGCCGGACCTGGTCATCGTGAGGGGCTCGCGGATTCTCGGGGTGGAGCTGAAACGGCAAACCGGGCATCCGACCGATCGGCAGTCATGGGTCCTGTCGCTCCTCGCGGGGGCAGGGGTCGAGACGCACGTCATCCGCCCGAGCGACTTGAACCGGGCCGGCGAGATCCTCCGATGACGCGCCGGCATCCACCGATCCACGCCGTCCCGCTCAACGCCGGAGAGCACACGGCCTCGTCTTCGTGCCCGTGCCGACCGGAGCAGATGCTCGATCTCGCCGAGCCGGCGCGCGTCATCTGGGTCCACGGATCGTTCGGCGAGCGCGAACAGGCTCGAGTTATCGACCCGCCGTCTTTTGTAGGCGATCGCCGAGACGAGTACCCAAGCAGCCAACACCGTGGAAGCGCGCCGGTGTCCGTTCGACCGGTTTCGCCGTCATGACCCGAAGATCGACGGCGCCGAAGCATCTCCACGCGGCCGGTCGGACGCTCTGGCTGGCCGTGGTCCGCGACTACGCCCTCGAGCCGTTTCATCTGACGCTCCTCCAGGCGGCCTGTGAGGCTCGTGACCGCCTCGACGAGGCTCGCGTCGCCATCGACCGCGACGGCGCTGTCGTCGGCGGCCTGCACGGGCCCAAGGCGAGCCCGTGGGTCGCAATCGAGCGCGACTCCCGCGTGGCGATGGCTCGCCTGCTCCGCGAGCTCGGTCTCGACCTCGAAACCCCCACGACACCCCGACCACCCACGAGATGGAGGCCCTCATGACGACGATCCAACGAGCTCGGTCTCGACGTTCGAAGCTGCGCCGAGTCGAGCTTCTTACATCCGCGGAGCGGATGGACCTGGAGCTCGGAGCGCCGCCGGCGTTCCCCTCGGAAGCCGCCCGCCGCGAGGCATGGCGCACCCACCGCGACGCGATCCTCGATGACTACGCCGCCTGGCCGGGTACCCACGGCGTCCGGCCCGACGCGTTCTGGGCGTACGACGTGGCCGACGCTGCCCTCCGCTCCGCCGACGAGAGCGCAGCGGACATCGATGATCAGATGGCGGCGATCGAGGACCTCGACCGGCGGCGCCTGCGCTACCTCACCGCGCATGGGCTCCTCTCGACAGGCGAGAAGGCGACCCTCGTCGTCGACCCTCGTCGCCGGGACGTCCTCCTCGCCGGCTTCCGCGGTCGGAACGGATCCCCCGCCGCGTGAGAGCGATCCGGGGTCGACTCCGCGCCGCCGAGATCTGGGGCCGTTGGCTCGATCTCGCCGCTGAGCTCGACCTCCCGCCGGGTGAGCCGGGCGACCTCCGCCTCCCTGGCTCGGCCACGACGCTCCACGCACCGGATCGCGCCGAGCGGGCCCTCGACGACCTCGCCGGGCTCGCCCACCGCCGGCTCGACCGCTTCCGGTACGACCCAGCGACGCGAACCCTCGCCATCGACCCCCGCGCGACAAGGTCCAACCTCGCGACCCTGGCGGACACCCTCGCGGCGGACATCGAAGCCGAACATCGGCGCCTCGTTGTGGCCGACCTCGACGCCGAGGGTCGACGCGGCCGCCTCGACGCCGCCCGCGTTGCGCGGCGATGGGGGACATCGCGACGGACGCTGTTCCGCTGGGCCGGCGAGGGAGTGCCAAAAACGCCGCGAAATGGCACTACCGCGGCCGGAATCCCGTGTGACGCTGAGGGGAGCCCGGCCGTCCCTGGAGGGTCGCGACCGGGCTACACACGGAGGTCGGCATGACTGTTCTCGCGCTCCGACGGAAGGAACCAACCCCTGTCGAGGCCGCCACCGCGTTCGATCGGCGGATCGCGGACCTCGGTCGCGAGATCAACGCCATGGCCCGCGAGTCCGCCGCCGCGCTGAGCGAACTCGAACGGCTCGAGCTCGACGCCCTCGCCACCGGACGCGACACGGATCGCGGCGCGGCGCGGCTCCGCCGCCGGGTGGCCGAGCTTGACGCCCGCCTCGCCCCAAAGCGTGCCGCGCTCGCGACCGCGAACAGCGCCCGCGTCGCGGCGATCCGCCCGATCGCTGAGGCGACCTTCGCCCGTCTCGCCGCAGAGCGCGACCAGCGTCACGCCCGCCATCTCGCCCTCCTCTCCGAGGAGCTCGGCCTCGTCGAGCGGGTGGCGGAGATCGACGCGCAGATCAGCGACCTCGAATATGCCGACATCCTCGACGTCCGCGCGCAGGAGCGCGCGATTCACGACGGGCAGCTCGCCTGTCGCCCTGCTCGAACCCTGAGCGATGGCGTCCTCGTCGCCTCGGTCGACGGCCTCGTCGCTCAGGTCCGCCACGCGCTCGTGTTCAACCGCGCACCCTGAAGGGAGATCTTCGAATGACGCTCCGTTTCCCCGCCCCCGCGGTCAACCTCGATCGGCACCGCCGGCCGTCCCTCCGCCGCGCCATCCGGGCGATCGGCTCCGGTTCGTGGAGCCGGGCCGAGCTCGAACGTGATATCAGCCAGGCGACCCTCGCGCTCTACGGCACTCCCGGCGAGGACGCCTTCGGCGGCTCGGCGGTCCACCTCCCGGCGTCAGTGCCCGCGTACCTCCGCGTCCTCGAGGAGCTCGACGTCCGGACGGACGGCAGCGCCGCCGCCGCCTACGCGACCCGCGCGCTCGCCGAGGGGACGCCGTCGATCACCGCGTCGGGCACCGGCGGACTCGTCGGGTTCCAGACGCTGAGCGACTCGTTCGCCCTCGCCCTGACCGCGAACGTCGTCGTCAAGCGGATGCCCGAGGTCGAGGTCATCCCCGTCGTGACGAAGTCGGGCATCCTCCCGACCGAGTCCGCGATCGCGACGACGACTGCCGTCGCCGAGAACACGGTCGTGAGCTCCTCCGATCCGACGTTCGCGCCGGCGGCCTGGTCGCTGTCCAAGCTCATCGCGCTCCGGACGCTGAGCTCCGAGGTCTTCGATGACATGGCCGACCCGGACGCGTGGTTGAACCGCATCCTCTCGCGCGACATCGCGCTCCTCCAGGACTCTCAGATCCTCGAAGGGTCCGGGGCGGGCGCGAACATCACGGGCATCCGCAACCGCAGCGGCCTCACGACCTCCTCGTGGACGGCCGGGGCGAACGGCTCCACGCCCGCCGCCGACGACCTCGTCAAGATGGTGTTCGACATCTACTTGGCGAACGCGACGCCGACCGGCTGGATCATGGCGCCCCGCACACTCCAGAACATCGCGCTGCTCAAGGACTCCAGCCTCCGGCCGATCTTCACCGCGGACTCGCTGTTCGCGGATCGCAACGGAGGGGGCGCGATGTATCCGCGCTGCGCCGGCTCGCTCCTCGGCCTCCCGGTGTACGTGACGACCACCGTCCCGACCAATGAGACGCAGGGTACCTCGAACGCCGCGACGCACATCTTCTGCGGCGACTTCAGCCAGCTGAAGATCGTGGAGCGGGCGGCGGTGACGATCCAGTCGGCGTTCAGCGACCCCAGCCTGCGGGCGCCCGGCCTCGAGACGGTCCGCCTCGACCTCCGTCGCTCGAATCAGGCCCTCCTCTCGACCGACCAGGAGCTCGTCACGGCCGGCCTTCGGACGTCGGTCGCGATCGGGCAGCCGAAGGCGTTTTCCGTCTCGACCGGCATCATCTAGGAAGGGAGTCACACGATGACGACAGCGAAGCTCAGCCCCGTGGAGCGAACGCTCCGGGCCATCCGCGGGATCGCCGACACCGACGACGAGCGGACGGTCCTCGAACGTCTCGAATGGTCGGGCGTCGACAACGGCCCGGCCTGCCCGCTCTGTGCGGCCCATCCGCCGCTCGACCCGGCGAACCCGCGGTCGTTCGAGGCCCACTCGCCGGACTGCCTCGTCGGCACCGTGCTCGCTCGCTGAGACGAGCCATGACGACTCAGGCCGCGCTCGACGCGATGGCGGTCCGCATCGGGACCGAGGCCGGCCGGCGGGCGGCCGCGTGGCGGCTCTTCACACGAGCGGCCGGAGTCTATCCCCGTCCGCCCGCCTATCGGAGCGGATCGACAGCCGATGCGGCCTGGGTCGAGGCCCAGCTCGCGAAGAGGGTCGCGTACATCGCCGCGATCGCCGAGAAGCTCGGTCTCGACCCCGCGGAGGCGACGCGGCGGTGGCGCGCGGGCGAGCTTGCCTTCAACCCGGTGACGCGGCGCTGACCGGCACGCCGAGCCGCGTCAGCGCACTCGGTAGCGCGGCCATTCACCCCCTCATCCCGCTCCGTCGTTACGGGCCCGCGGCGGCTCGGCCGTCATCCCCGAGGGTGTAGCGTGTGGACGCGACCACGGTCCGACGCGGCAAGGAGCGGGCGATGAAGCGACTGGTGATCCTCACCGTGGAGATTGCGGGTGCTGATGGGGGGTCAGGCCACGTGACCTGGCAGATGTGGACGAACGCGAGCATCTGCTAGAGACGCCGAAAGGCCCACTCCGGTCAGGGAGAGCGGGGCGGTCGCACCGATGGAGGCCAGCGTCATCCGGTCAGTACGGCCACGGAGCGCTCGCGTCTCGAGAGCCGGGGCTCAGGGTTTGGTCACGAGCGTGAGCACGCCGAGGATCAACACCCCGACGATCCACGGGAAGAACAGGACGCTCGCCGCGATGACCGAGGCGAGCCCGCCGGCGGCGGCTCCTGCCGTACCGGATCCCCCCGCCGCGAGGAGCGGGCTGCATGACACGATCGGATAGCCGATCGTCCACAACACAAGCAACGCCTTCATGATTCCGTGGATCGGGGACCTGGGGCGGTAGCCGGGCGGCGGTTGGACCCATGCAGGCGCGAGCGGCTCCGGGCGGGCCTGCACCCAGTCCGTGCGAAGGTCGAGACCGCAGCTCCCGCAGAAGGCCTGGCCGGCGGTGTTCGGCGCCGCGCACCCTGGACATCGTGGGCGGGACGGTCCGGTCATGGGCGGCACTCTACGCTGTCGAATGACTCCCCATGCAGGTCCTCGGGTCTACCGCCGCCCGCTCAGAGATCCACGCGAGCCCGGCATGCCAGAACGTCGCCTCATGCAGGGGACAGACCCCCGGCATGCTCCCAAGGCAGCCACGAGGACCTGGGCACGCTCGGCAGCGTTCGATCACGGCGGTAGGTGACGTGGTCGCTCGTGTGCGCATCTTCAGTTGACGGTGATTGTCCATGCGCCGTCTGCGTTGACCGACACGAGGAAGGAGGCATCCGGGAGCGTCGTCTGTCCGCTGTAGTGACCGATCTCGTTGACGAGCAGGTTCGATCCCGAGCTGTCGTACGACGTCACGACGAAGTTCGACACACCGTCGTGCGTGATCGTGATGGTTGTGAGCCCCGATGCCTGGGGCGAGATGACGACGACATCGTCGCCCTTGCCGGACAGCGTGCCGGTGCCGTCCCACACCCGAGCGGCGGCGACGGGCTCGATCTTGACTGCCCAGTGTCCGCTTGAAGTGATCCGGAGTGCCACCGAATGCACACCGGCATTCTCGTCGAAGAGAACGGTGCCCGAGTAGCCGCCGATCGTGTTGACCAAGAGGGCGTTCTGGGAGCCGTCGGAGGCGAGCGACTCGACGACGAAGTTGTCGGACGATCCGTTGGCCTTGATGACCGCGAGCGCGGCATCTCCATCAGGGATCGCGAACTTCTCGACCTTCGTGCCCGACCCGCTGAACGAGATGGTGGTGAAGGCGGCCGGGGCTGCGGAAGGAGCCGAGGAGGCGGGGACCACCACCGCGGGAGATGGAGGAGCCGAGGCTACCGGGGACTGGCCAGCCGACGACGGCGTCGCGGCGGGGGCGGGCGTCACGTACACCACGATCGGCGTGGGCGATGCTCCCGAACACCCGGCCAGGCTCGCGGCCGCGATGATCGCCGCGGCTAGTCTCCGCATCCTGGCCTCCCCTCCGTGGTCCGCCGTCGATCTCGCGGGCCCACGTCCGGCCAGTCTACGCCCGGACCATCGGGTCATGGAGCTCGACTCGGCGGCAGGGAAACCGTCCGCGACGCGGACGGTTTCGGGGCGGCCATCGCGCCACGGCCCCCGGGTGCCCTCGGGGGCCGCCTCCTCTCCGCCATCCCCGTGACGCCCACGGACGGCCGCGCAGCTGCGATCGGCCCGGCAGGGTACATCCGCAGCTGCGCCACTCGGATCGCCCGTCCTGGGGCATCTGTGACGGGCAGGGCGAGCGAAGATCGCCGCGGACGGCTGGTCGGGGTCGAGTCTCGTGCGAACATGTACCGCCTGCGTGGGGGTCCACGTCTCGCTACCGGGGGAGGCTGAATCATGGATGGACCTGGACTACCCGCGGGCCCGGGGCGAGCTGCGCCGCGCGGGCGCTCCGAGTGGCTTCGCGTCACTCGCCGGCGCTGGGTGGCCTTCTGGGCCCTCCCGCTCGCCGAGGCGATCCTCCCGGGCATGGAGCCGCCCGTCAGGCGCCTCTTCGACCTGGTCGATGAGCGCGAGCGGCTGCGGCGACTGGCCGACGGCCGGGTCATCGAAGGGATCGAGGCGACCATCGCGGGGTACACCCACGGGATCGACGCGCTCGTCGTCCGGGTGTCCGTCACCTCGCTCGGCAGGCTGCACGCCGCGCTCGTCGTGGGGACCGACGCGCCGACGGTCGCGGCGCTCGCATTGGCAGTGCCCGACACCGATGCCGCGATCGAGCTCCTGTCGAGCTTCGCGGCCCGGGCTGAGTAGCCCTGGTGGTGGATGGACGTCTACGGCGCGTCCTCGCTGGTCGACGTCGTCCTGGACACCTGCCGACGCCTGGGGGCCGTCCCCGGTAACGGATGGGCCTGCTGGAGCCCCGCGCGTCCCGCGAGCCGGTACCGTGCGAGCACATGCCGACGATCTGCGAGGAGGGTGGTATCCGGGTCGCATTCGCAAGCAACGATTGCCCAGAGCCGCCGCACGTCCATGCTATCGTGGAGGACCGGGAGGCCAAGTTCTGGCTGGTACCGAGTGTTGAACTGGACAAGGGACGCAATGGTCTCAACCGTCGTGAGCGGCGAGCCGCGGAACGCCTCATCAACGAGCGGCGAGATCAGGGTTCCACTCGACTGGTTCCCCCGCCTCATCGAGGCAAGCCCGAGGGAACGCCGCCGGTATCAGCTCATCGGCGGCGGGCGGCTCATCCATTGGCCGGACGTGGACGAGGATATCGACGTCCCGAACCTGCTTCGGATGTAGTCAGGACCGTCCGTCCGGCTCGGAGCGAGTAGTAGCACAACTGGTAGCTTACGCGCCGGATTCGACCCCGCACGTCCGTCCGACAGACGGCCAATCTGAGCGTGAAACCGGACGCGCCGGACGGTTCCGGACCCCCGGGGTGCGTCTGCGGCTACCGTCTCGGCCGCGTTCTGGCACGACGACGGCAGTCCGATGGTGGAGCTCCGCGTGGTCGAGCCGATCGCTCCTGTGGGGCGTGCCGTCGTCTCAGCCGGGAGGCGTAGACTCACCCCGGCCTCCCGTCCCCCCCACGGTGAGGCTCAGGCCCCGGAGTCGCGCTCACACGCGGGACCGGGGCCTCTTCATGTCCGGCGTACCCTGAGGGCGGCCCCCGGCTCCGCGGGCGGACGACGATCGCGGTGCATCCTCGCCGTCCAGCCGAGCCGCTGCGACCGGGGGCCGTCGCGTCATCCGAGGGTAGGGCTCGGGCGGGCGTCGGGCGCCTGGGGTTCGCCTGGGCATGACCCACGGAGATCGATCCGGCCTTCGTGATCGGCAGTCGGTGCGACAGCGCTCCGAAGCAGCCCGCAGGCGGTGCAGATCGCCGTCACTCGTGGGCCGGTCTCGCGGGCGGTCGGCACGAACGTCCACTCGTGGGCGAGGGCGGCGGGAGATGTCTTCGGGGAGAGCGCCATTGTCCTGCCTCATGTGTCGGCCGAACGGATCCCGTCCTGTACCACCCGAGCGTACCACCTAGCGCCCGGATTTCGGCTATACGCCGTTGCGGAACATTGCCTAGCGGCAAGACGACCACCCTCATCGCCCGCATCGTCTGGCTCGTCGCCCAGGGCGTGGATCCCTCGGTCATCGCGGCGATCACCTTCAACCGGCGGGCGGCCGAAGAACTCGAGACCCGCCTCCGACCGGCGCTCGAACCGCTCGGCACCGCCGCTGCGATTCGCGTGCGCACGTTCCACGCCCTGGGGCGCGAGATCCTCACCTCGGTCGGCGAGACCGTCGAGCTGCTCGTCGATCGAGCCGAGATCCTCCGTCAGGTCGCACCGCACGTCGGCCCGGCCGGCTGGCGCCGTCTCGACGATGCGTTCTCGCGCCTCAAGCTCGACCTCCAGGT
>JADEYI010001802.1_pt1 | contig 13517 bp, 8 predicted proteins | sample 8542331 | NCBI WGS metagenome assembly JADEYI01 (sample SAMN16510988, study PRJNA670497) | mine drainage metagenome | isolation source: biofilm near Copperflume 1 | place: Germany: Marsberg coppermine Kilianstollen | collected 2018-02 | reverse complement strand
TCAGGTGCTGCGCACCCAGACGCTGGTAAAAATCAATGGCGTGCCGGTTCCATTCGAGCACTACCCAGTCGAGCCTGCCGCAACCCCGGCGCAACGCCTCTTGTGCGCAATACTTCATCAAGGCATAGCCGCCGCCGCGCGCCCTGAACTCCGCAAGCACGAAGAGGTCTTCCAGATAGAGAGTGGGCAGCGCCAGGAAGGTTGAGTATGTCTCGAAGACAAAGGCATAGCCGGCTATCTGCCCTTCAACTTCTGCAAGGAATATCTCAAAACGGGGGTGCGGGCCGAAAGCGTCGGTGATCAGGCGTTGTTGGGCGGCCTCGTCCGGGGGCGGGAGGCGCTCAAAGTCGGCGAGCGCGATCACAAGCCTGATGATTTCCGGTGCGTCGCCGGGAGTGGCGTGTCGCACGACGATGGCGCTGTCAAAAGTCTCGTTGGGTGGTGCGCTCTTGTTCGGTGGCTCTTGCATGATCTTGCTCCAACTTTGTCTATTGCGGCTCGGTCAATTGTCAGTCCTGCTCAACTGATTGCTCGCGCAGTTCTGCGCATAGCGAGTTAAACAGAAAACCCAGACAATCCTGACGGACCATCCGGGTTCCTGTTGCTCCTGAAGCTCAGCACTTCCGAAGTAGCCTCAGTATACATCCGGCTGTCCCATCTGTCAATGGTCACATGGATCACTTTTCCACATTATGAAGCGAGTTGGAAGAATACTACTTGCGGGCGCTACTTGACTTGCACTCTTTGTGGTAGCTGTACCTCCTGGCTGGATGCGCTAGATTTTGGATCATATGCTCTTATGAAGAGGATGTAACTGCCTGCGGCAATACCTGAAAGCGGGATATTACGTATGTCTGGGTAGACGAAGCCGGGCCGCCACTGTGATGTCTGTTGCGTTCCCTCGCCGGGCGCGGTGTCTATTTGCTTGGCGGTTTCCCTGCTTTGCAGGCTGGCGATACGCACCACGATCCGGTAATCTCCAGCCGGGTAGCCCGTTGGCCGCCAGTACAGCCCCAGCTGGATTGCGTCACTCGCCCCTGCCTTCACACTTCCCTCGCTTACTGTAGGTTTCATATCTGCCGACAAACGGGCTAATGTAGATGCTGCCAATGTGAGGGGTAATCCTGAAAGCGCGCTAGCTTGGGGCGCGTTGGTCCGCAGCAGCGTCGCGTAGTCTATATCCTGCCGTGACGTTGATGTACTCTCCAAAAGGCGCACACTCTGGCTCGTCAGCTTAGGAATGGCGATCTTTTGGTCGAGCACCACCGCCTGCGGCCCGACTGCGCCCGCGAGCAACGCGGCCTGGGCCTGTGGCTCTTTCAGCACATCCTCTTCGTTGCGCTCACGCTTGAAGCTGAATACGTCTCGCAGTAAATCGCCCCATGGTGCGCGGTCGAGACCCTCCGCTGTATAGACCGTGAAGCCTGCCGTGTCTACGATGTAGCCGCCATCAAGAGGGACCCGGGCGGGTGGCACTCCCGCCGCGAAGGTATAGCCGGGGTCGAAGGCCATTGCCTGCTCTCCCGGCGCCAGGCTGCGGCGAAGCTCCTGTCCCGTAGGCTGGTAAACGGTATCGTAGGTTATGTAGCTGGCGACTCGCCACTGAGTGATGAGAAGCGGCAGCGCCAACACTCCCAGCACGGCAGCCGCCGCCACTTTCTCGGGGGTGATCGTCTTCCATAGCTGGCGCGAAGCAACAGCGCCCGCAAGAAGCGCCAGGGGTGGCACCCACTGTGTGTAATACTGGCTGTGGAATGAGCGGCTTACTATGAAGACGGCAACTACGGGCGCGGCCCAGAGCGCCGGCAGCACCCATTGTACAGCATACTGCACCTCCCCACGCCACCAACGCCAGAGCATATAAGCTATTGCTAACATGCCTAGCCCCGCCAGCAGGAATGTTAACTGCGCTTCCGGGTAGGCTGCCACGCGTGCAGCCTGGTCTATGTTGGCGCGTACTTCCTGCGGCCGCAGCAGTTGGAAGAAGATCGCCTGCCGGATCATCTGTCCCGGCGCGGCCACGAAGAAAGGGATTGCCAGCGCTCCAGCGCCAACAATGCCACCCGCTGCAAGCCAGAGCGCCTCGCGCAACTGCCTGTTCGTTAGTGCGTATAGCAGGAGAGCCAGAAGGAGGGCAACCCCTGGTATCTTGCACATCGCTGACATGCCTGCGAGCAGCCCCGCCCCAAATACCCACCTGCTACGCCTGCGCGGGTCGCTGGGCGCGTAAAGATACAGGGCAAATGCTGCCAGCGATGTGACATTCACCAGCGTTTCCAGCACGCCCACATTTGGCAGCCGCCTGTCCGACTCCGGCGCGAAAGCCGCCTTGCCGTCCAGGGCGATCACTATAGCAGATACGGCAGCCGAAGCAGCGCTGCCCAGTTTCCGCGCACAAACCCACACAAGCGGGATGGCAAGAATGCTGTAGATGAATAGCCATTGGCGCGCTGCCACAAAAGCCGCCGTCCCTCCCCAGGCTTTTTCCAGTAAAAGGGCAGGTGTAAATGCCCACACCACGCCTGGCGGGTGCGCCATGAAGGTATCGCGATAGGCGGGGTGCCCCTGTGTGAAGATGGCGGTCTGCGTGTAGTAAACCATTTCGTCGAAGTTCGACCCCGGCCACCGCCCATCCGCACCTGGAAGCAAGTGACTGCTTCGCAGCCAGGCTCCTGCAGCCAGCGCAACCAGCAGCCCCGCTAAAGCAACAAGCAAGGAGATTCGCCTGTTGTTGTGCTTCGGCTCTAGGGCAACGCTCTCTACGCTGTCCATGTCGGTGTTACCAGGAGGAATAGAACGGGCGGCCCAGATGAGGGTGAGCGCACCAATCACCCATGCTGCCCAGGGCAACAGTGGCAGGCGTAGCGTGAGCAATGCATACCCCGCTCGCTCAGGCGCGTCTATATCTGTCGGCCCTGACCAGGCGGTGGGCAGGTCCGACATGCCTCCCCACAACCACCCTGCGTAGCCCATTACCCCACGCGCCAGCTTGAGCGCTACTTCGGTTTGTAGGAAGATCATCGTCGTGCCGTAAAGGAGCAGCGCCCACCCCACAAAGCCAATCCAGCGCCTCCATGCCCGACGTGTTTCACTCCGCATAGGCGCAATTATAACATGCTGGAGTCAGGGCTGACCCCCGGCATGTTATAATACCTTTGCTTCGCTCGTTTCGCCGCTTCACCTTTCACCTTCATCATGGCATATCTCTTGATTTACTGATTTACTATAGAGCCACAACTACCTGGAGGAAATCTCATGTCTACTGAACATATACCTAACCCACCTACTAATCCGACTGCGCAGACTACGGATGCGGGCGTGAAGGCGCAGAGCGCTCCGACTGCCCAACCACCGGCTGTTGAAGCGCAGGCTGCCCAGGCGCTCCTGCCGCTTGGGGCAGACATGGCGCGTATATTTGAAGAGCAAAGCGATATAATATCCCAACGGCTTGTTTATAATACCCAGGTACTGATGGGCGTCAGCGCCCTCGGCTCTGACCCGGTGAGTGCGCGTGACACTACTCTGGTCGTCGCGAATGCACTGCGTAACGGCAACCCTGACGCGATAGAGCGTACGCTCGTCAATTTGGGCGATGCGCAAGTCGCACAGATCAATGATAAGACTTCACCGTTGAAGCTAAACTCCCAACTGGCGGGGTTGCTGGAAGGGATACTGCTCGATACTGTCTCCCGAGCTTATAGCGCCGACCCTGCCAGGCTTCGTGAAGCTCGCACAATGCTCGATAACCTCTTCTTGCCTGCAAACGAGGTGATGCAGTCGCAGCCGCGTGCTATGGTAGAGTTCCAGGCTCCCGGGCCTGGGCCGAACGCCCGGCAGTAAGGAACTCTGCTGTGTTTCAATCAAAGACTAATCACCATACCCTGCTCAAACCGTTAGCGGCTTTGCTGCTGGTTAGCGTCTGGCTTCTCAGCTGGGTATACGCCGCAGCGCAAGGCTCATGGCCCCCACTCAACGGCTCGGTGGCTGACGACACAGGCAAGCTCGATAGCGCGGCTGTGAACCAGGCTGCCCAACGCTTACAGGCGCTTGGAGCGAAGCCGCTCGCTATTCTGACGCAGACTAACCTCGGCTATCTCGACGACCAGCAATTTGCTCTGGCCGCCGCCGCAAACTACGGTTTAGCAAATGGCAGCACTGTAGACCCGAATCTCCTGGCGGTTGTGGTTATTCTTGACACCAGGCGGTCGAATATCGTCTACGGCGACAATCTCAAGCCCGTAATGGAACAGCGGCCCGCTTCCGGCGGCGGCACCGTAGCTGACCAGATACGCAACAACTACCTGAACCCCAAGCTGGCCTCAGGCGACTTTACCGGGGCATTCACAGATAGCTTTTCCCAGGCTGCCCAGCAAATTAGCCTCTACAGGAACCCGGTCCCTACCGCCACGCCGCAATCCCCAGTGGTCAATAATACGCAGATAGATACCCGGGGCATTGGCAACGCTCTCCTCTTGGGCCTTGCAGTGGTGATAGCTCTCGCTATCCTGGTTGTCGGCGGCCCGATGCTTTATCGCAGATGGCGGAGCGGCCAGGATGCGGCTGCCAAGCGGCGCACCTTGCAGGAGCAGCTTCTGCAAGCCCGCAATGTCACCGCCGACATGATCACCAACCTTGATTTCCCACCCGACCCTAAAGAGCAAATCCAGTACAAGTTTATCGCTCTTGCCCTGCAGAACGAACGGCCTCAGCAACTCGCCCAGATCAACTCGCAATATCGCGAGGTTTATAATCGCCTCGCTAATGCGCTTACCATCTTCAACAACCTTAACAGCACACCCCACAACAGCGATCAGGAGATCACCTCAGCTATAGCACAGTACCAGCAGGTGCAGAGCGAGGTGAAGGGCGCGGAGGCCTTCTTGAAGTATTTGTCCGACACCAGCAACCAGCTAGAGGTGCAAGTGTCTGCCGCGCCGGAGGAGACAGATGCGGCAAAAAAAGATATGGCCGCAGCGACTGATGCGCTCTCCCGGTTAGCTGCGGCGGCCCCCGATCTCTACTCTCCAGAGCCTTCGCGCCTCTTTGCCGTCGTCAACAGCAAACTCTCCGAGACGGCGAATGCGCTCGCGGCCAGGCCACCTATGCCATTGCGCGCTTATGACAATGCTGTGCAGGCTCGTTCCGCCGCAGGCTCTATCCTCAAATCCGTAGGCTCGTTGTCGCAAGCCTACAACACTCTGGCGCAAGAACGAGACAGGCTCAACAGTGTTCGCGCTCAGGGTTATAAACTCGCCGAAAGCGACAGCGGCTTCACGGCTGCTCTTGCTGCCCTGTCAACAGCGGCCCGCCGGCTTGAGGCGAGTGGCGGAAGTGGAGCAGGGCTGGACGATGCCCTCAAAAAGGCCGCCTCGGCTGTCGCCCAGGCCGGTGCAGGTGTTGATAACGCCGTCGCCCTCCATGCCTTAAATGAGAAGGCGTTGGCCGGCATTCAGGCGGCTGGCGAGGATATAAAGAAGTACATTGTGCAGGGCGCTCAGGCATTCAGCAGCGTGGACGACTACGCCGAAAGCTCCTGGCAAGATATACGTGGTAACGGCACCGAGGCTCAACGCGCCGCCGACCGCGCATATGCTCTCTGGCAGGAAGCCACTGCTCTCAACGCTCTAACTCCTGACTCGCCACAGGATTTCGCGGGCGCACAGCAGCGGATCGCTGAGGCAAACAACCAGCTTGCTCAAGCTCATGACCTGATAGCTGCCATCCTGGACCGGCTCAAGAACTTGCAAGAGAGCCAGCGCACAGCGCAAGCAGAGATTATCGCTGCCGAGCGCGACATCGCGGCCGGGCAGGTCTTCATTTCGCAGTACGACCCTGATATTACCCCTCAACCGGCTGCGCTGCTCAAGCAAGCCGCAGACCTTGCGCAGCAGGCAAAAACGGCCGTGACGCAGCCCAAGCCCGACTGGATACGCGTTACCACGTTGGCGCGGCAGGCCAATGACCTTGCTGACCGAGCATTGGCTGATGCTCGCACCCAGGAGCAGGCAATGCAGGCTCGCAGACTAAAGATGCAAACCGCATCCCAGCAGGCAGCCGCCAGCCTGAGCAAGGTCTCTAACTTCGCGGCCGTGCATCGTGGCGACATTGACAACTCTGTACTCACCGCGATTTCACGCGCACAGTCGGCTATCACGCAAGCTCAGCAGATAGCCGGAGAGACCGAGCGCACAGGAATAGAAGATATGGCGCGGGGCGCGGCCCTCGACAAGGCTGCAGCCCTCTTTGCCTCGGCTCGGAGTATCTCCGAAGAAGCCTACAACACGGCTGCCCAGCAGTTCGGTGTGATGGAGCAAGCTCGCCGCGATGCCTCATCGGCTATTCGTCAGGCAACGGAGCGAATTCAGTTTGTCGCGGCTTATATGAAGGAGCATCAGAAGGAGATCAGCAACGCCAGCTGGTCGCAACTGCGCTCGGCGGCAAGTGACCTGCCTGCCTGGCGGGACAACGTCTCGGCAAGTGTCCTGCGAGACATGTTAGCCAGAGCAACCAGAGCACAGAGCCTTGCAGACGCAGCATACCAGAGCGCCCAAAGAGAAGTAGCCGCATACGATCAGACGAACTATCAACAGCAGGGCAACACCGGCTTTGGTGATGGAGCCTCGATTGCCCTGGGCGTTCTAGGGATGCTGCTCAGCAGCGGCGGGGGTGGCCGCCACTCGGGTTGGGGTGGTGGTGGTGGAGGCTGGGGTGGCTCATCACGTGGCGGTTGGGGCGGCGGAGGATCGTCGGGTGGCGGTTGGGGAGGAGGCGGCTCCTCAGGCGGAAGCTGGGGAGGAGGTGGTTCCTCCGGCGGCTCCTGGGGCGGTGGAGGATCATCGGGCGGGGGCTGGTAACTTCACAGTTACGAATTATGAATTAGCTGTAACTCGTAGCTCGTAACTCATAATTCCGCTAGCTTTGGTCCTGCGATTGAGACTGCGTAGTTCTCTGAGGAAAGGTGCTTGCTTGCAGCTTGGCTCACGCTTTCGGGTGTTAGAGCGTTGATGATAGCAGGGTATCTTGATATATAGTCGAAGCCGAGATTGTATAGCTCCATCTCCAGAATCGTGCGCGAAATGCCGTCGCTCGTCTCAAGGCGCAGAGGGAGCACGCCCGTCATATAGCGTTTGCCGCCCTCCACTTCCTCAGCAGGTATTGGCTCCGTGCGTATTCTCTCTATCTCGCGCCTGATGCTCTCGATGGCGCGATTCACATTTTCAGGATTCACACCTGCATGCGCAGCCCACGGTCCTGCCCCCAATCCCGCTTCGAATGAAGACCCAGCATAGTAAGCAAGCCCTTGCTCGTCACGCACGGTCTTACCGAGCCTGCCCATAAGCCCTATCCGCCCCAGCAGAAGATTCATCAAGTCGAAGGCGCAGTAATCAGGGTCAGCGCGCCGTATCGCCGGAAAGCCGAGCACTATGTCGTTCTGCGTCTTGCCCGGCACAAACTTAAAGACCCTCTCTGCCCCTTGCGGTTGGCCCACCTCTGCTATCTTGTATGGCTCAGGCTCCTCGTCCCCGGCCTGCCAACTCCCCAGCAGTTCGTCCGCTTTGCTCACCATCTCTTCCGGCTCTACGTCGCCCACCACGATCAGCACGGAGCGGTCTGGTCGAAAATACCACTTGTAAAAGGCAACCATATCCTCACGCCCGATTTTGTCCAGAGTGTCCAGGTAGCCTGCGGTGCGTAGATGGTAAGGGTGCCCCTTCGGGTATAACACCTCTCGGAACGCGCGTTCAGCTACTGAGCCTGCATCCATCTCCATTTCAAGCAAGCCGGTGCGTAACTGCTCGCGCAGCTTAACTATCTCATCATCGGGGAAGTTGGGGTGCAGCGCTACTTCGGCTATCGTTTGCAGCAGAAAGCCCGCGTCTTCTTTCAGGGCGCGCCCTCCTACTTCCATCAGGGCCTTGCCCGCGTCTACGCCTACTGATGCGCCCCGGCCTTCGGTTTCTTCGTTGAGCGCGTCGAAGCTATGCTGCTCGGTGCCGCGCCTCATCGCCCTGGCCGCGAACGAAGCAAGCCCCGCCTTATCAGCAGGGTCGTACATCGCACCGCCCTTTATTGAGAGGCGGGCAACAAGCGCCGGGATAGTCGCATTTGGGTAGACGATTACCGTGAGCTTGTTGGCGAGCGTGCGCCGTGTGATTGTTTGCGGGCTGAGGCCCGCATTCTTTTCTCTTGACAAAGTTTGCATCTCTCTTATTCTACCTCTCGCCCATCGTGGGTAATGGCTGCCGTGCTATCTTCCTGGGCTTCTTCTGTAGGCACGAACCACCCCACCGTGCGGTTGTGCTTGGCTAGGTATTGCTGCGCTACACGCTGCACATCCTCCGGGGTGACAGCCGCAAGGTTATCCAGAACTTTATCATACATGTCGGCACTAAAAATGCTTTCCAGGTAGCCTAGCATAAACGCCTGGCTCGACACACTGTCGGAGGAGTAGACGAATTGCGCCCGCGATTGCCTGACCGCTTTATTCATCTCCTCCTGTGGTATCTCCTCCTCTTGCAGCTTGCGTATCTCTTCGAGGAGGGCATCTTCTATCTTGCGGAGGCTAGCTTCGGGATCTTCACCGGCGTGCGCCGACGCGCCAAAAGTGAATAAATGGGGGTCTTTGTGAAGCGAGAAGTACGAGCCTGCGCTGGCCGCGATCTGCGTTGCCACCATCGCCCTGTACAGCCGGGCGGAGCGTCCCAGGGCAGTGCCACCGAAGCCCATAGGCTTTGCCCCTGAGAGGAGTGCGTCGGCCACCATCAGCGGGTAGATATCGGGGTGGGAGGCTGAAGGAGCATGGTACACGATCTCAAGCTGCGCCGTCGAGCCTGGGTGCTCCACGCGCACCCGTCGCTCGCCATTTTGCTCAGGCTCTATGGAGCGCACCTCAGGTATATCGGGCCGCGCCTCGTACGCATTGAACGCTCGCCTTACCTGCTCTACCACCTGCGCCGTATCAAAATCGCCGACGATGGCTACGGTGGCGTTGTTGGGGGCATAGTACGTCTGGTAGTGATTATAGAGATCGTCTCTGGTCATAGTACGTAGATCGCACTTCCAGCCTATAACTCCGTTGCCGTAAGGGTGTACCTTGAAGGCGGTGGAGGAGACTTCCTCGTCAAGCATACGGTCAGGTTCGTTCTCCGATCCTTCGCGCTCGGAGATAATCACGGTGCGCTCCGAAGCAACTTCCTCAGGCTCGAAGAGGGAGTTGGCGATGCGGTCGGCCTCTATGCCGAGAGCAAGCTCTAATCGGTCTGCGGGCAGCGTTTCGAAGTAAGCCGTCCAGTCATCAGAGGTGAAGGCGTTGAGAGTGCCGCCATTTTCTGCCACCATCTGCATGATCTGCCCCTTGCCCAGCTTCTTTGTCCCCTTGAACATCATATGTTCTACCCAGTGCGATATGCCTGTTATTCCGGCGTGTTCATTGCGCGCTCCAACCCTGTACCACACCCAGAACGATACTACAGGCGCTGAGTGTATTTCCTTTGTAAGTAGTGTCAGCCCGTTGGGGAAAGAGTGTCGTTGGAAAGTATGCATCTCCCCTGCGGATGCTGCGGTGGCGCTTTCTTGCCCATAAGGCGAGGCTGTTTCTCTCTCGCCGGAGGCTACTTTGGTTTCTGTATTGCTCATCCTATGAATCTCTCCTGCGTTTTTTTTTATACAACCGTATACGTCGAGTACTATAGACATTATACCCGACTGAGCCATCGCAGCGCACTGCTGGCTCAAGTAAGTGTTCAGATTAGGGGTGTAGAAGACCTACCTGTAGGGGCATCACCAGGCCGGCTCCAGGTGAGCAACTTCGCTGGTCAGAGGGATAGGCCGACTAATTGTCTCTCTTGTCGCGTAGCTTTCCTGATCGGCAAAGGTGCGCCTGGCAAACCTGCGCGATGATCACGCGCTAGCGCCCAATGTCCTTACGCGCAAAGCGTGCTGACGCCAGCGCCAGCGCCACGGCTGCAACCGCCAGCACGCCCAGCATATTCCACAGTGGTAGGCCATGCAGCAGTGGTGTGCCATAGTAGTAGAAGGCCGAAAGTCTCAGCACCCCAGCCGGCAAATTCAACTCTGGGCCAATGAAGGTGATAGAAAACCAGATTACCAGCAAGAAGCTCAAGAGGCCAGTATCTATCGCAGCGCGCAGCCAACCGGCGAATAAATAGCCCAGAGCCGCCATCAGGAGCCCCATCGGAATGATGGAAAGTGTGGCCGCCGCCAGATTGCCCCCGTCAAGCGCCAGGCCGCTAGCTTTGGCAGCCAGCGCCGTGAGCGCCAGGGTCAGCACCCCAATGATGATCGTGGCTGTGGTGAGCGCGCCAAAGCGCGCCAGCAACAGCGTCAAGCGCGGCTGTGGTGTCGCCAGCACCAACTCATGCAGGCCATCTTCTTCATCGGCAGCCCATCGGCTCGCCTGAGTGACAGCAAAGGCCATCAACAGCACAGGTAAGATGAGGTAGAGGAAGCTCAGGAGAGAGGCGTTGGTAGTGGCATCGCCCCCGCCGACCCTGGTAATCACGTCTTTCAGGATCGGTGAGCTGCCGTAAAGGGCCGCCAGTTTTTGTGCCGTTTGCTCGACAATGAAGACCATCCATCCGGCAAACCCGCCTATGGCGAGCGTCCACCAGAAGGTGGGAACCGCAAGCTTCGCCAGGCTACGCGCATAGACCGAGCGCAGCGACCAGTCATTCACCGGCAGTGCGCGCGCAGGCCGCACGGCACGCTCCGGCAGGTGCAGAAAGCTGGGCAGCGCCACCGTCCCGCCGACATCGCGCACCACAAAAAGCCGGAGCGCCGCTACGCTCAAGAGGACGCTCAAGACCAGCAGCACAAGTAGCGCGCCTGGATTGACACCGTAGGTGGGCACCAGAGGTTTGCTCAGATTGTAGTAGTAGACAGGCGAAAGGCGCGACAGCCACTCGGTATCAGGGATGACCCGGTGGACCATATCCAGCACGATGAAGACGAGCAGTAAGCCACCCGTCGCGCCTGCCGCCGTGCCGCCCTCTTTGGTGAACTGGGAGATCAGCAGGGAGGCGCTCCCAAAGACGCCGCAGATGAGCGTGAGATTCAGGCCAAAGAGCAAGGCACCTCCCAGGCCAAAGTCGGCGTTGAAGTTCTCGCCGCCCGCAAACACGAGCAGCCCGATGAGCAGACCCATCGCTAGCAGCGCCGTCCACATGGCCGCCAGCTTTTCCAGCGCCACACGCACGCGCCCGCGGGGCAGCGAAAGCAGCACATCCACCGAGCCGCGCTCCTCCTCGCCTCGCAGCATGCGACTGCCCACCAGCAATGGCCAGAGGGCCATCACTAAAATCGTAAAACCGTATTTCCAGGTAGCATAGCCCCCAGGAGTGTCTACCGCGACCGGCTCGGCGATCCAGGAGAACGAGCCAGCCAGACTGACGAGCGAAGCACGGGCCGCAGCCGTCCCCAACAGCGAGGTGACGGCGGACAGGACCGCGTACATGAGCAAGCCTATGCCCACGCCCCACCCAAGAATAGCAATGCGAAAATCACGCAGGGTTTTGAGATAGACGCTAGTGAACCACATGGTTCGCCTCCTTGGTGGGAATGGCATCGTCTTCGTAGAAGCGCAGGAAGATTTCTTCCAGGCCGGGTTCGTGGCTGGTCATAGTCACCACCGAATAGCGCGCCGCCGCTTTGACAACGGCATCCTCCCCTCCCGATACTGTCAAGCGTAGCGTGCGCCCATCGGCCAGCGCCTCGACGCTCTCCACGCCTTCCAGCGTCTTGAATGCCTCAGGCGGCACGGCACCAGCAAAGGTGATGGTGACTTCATGGAGCTTGAGGTCCTTGAGTTCAGCCACGCCGCTCACGCTCACCAGTTGTCCGTCACGGATGATAGCCACGCGGCTGCACGTCTGCTCTACCTCGGTCAAGATATGCGAAGAGAGAAAGACGGTGCGCCCCTCGTCGCGTACTTCCTTGATCATGCGGTCGAACTCCTGCTGGTTCAGCGGGTCCAGCCCACTGGTCGGCTCGTCCAGAATCAGCAGGCGCGGGCGGTGCATAAAGGCCTGAACCAGGCCGATCTTGCGCTTATTGCCGCTGGAATACTGACGGAACTTGCGACCCGGGTCAACGTCCAACCGGGTGATTAGTTGTTTTAGATAAGCTTGATCAACGCCGCCGCGCAGGTGGCCGAAGTACTCAAGAATCTGCCCGCCGGTCAGGCTACCGTCGAGCGCAAGCTCGGCAGGCAGATAACCGACGAGCTTCTTGATCTCCACAGACTGCTGCCAGACATCCATCCCCGCGATGCACGCCGTGCCTGAGTCGGCGCGTAGCAAGGCCATCAACAGGCGAATGGTCGTGGTTTTGCCCGCGCCATTGGGGCCAAGAAAGCCAAAGATTTCGCCCTCTTCCACATGGAAGTAGACATCGCTAATACCGCGCTTGCTGCCATACCTCTTGGTCAGGCCCTCTACTTCAATGATTGCAGGCATATTGTTCATGACCTCTTCTTACTGAATTTGTTCCGAGATTTCGTTGACTTGCTCCAGCCACTCGAGCATGATGCGTTTGCCTGCCGCGCTGTCGGTCGGTGGCTGTTCCGGCTCCAGCCAGCGTCGCATCAGATCGCTGAGCGCATCGGTAAGCTGCTCCATTGACGGCATATCTTCCTGGCCCATGAGGTCAGGCATGTGGATGATGCCAGTCTTCAGAGAGCCAATCAGAAACCTGATGACCGGAACCGGAAGATCGGCGCGAATCAGCCCTGCCCGTTGAAGCCGAACGATATGGACGTCAGCATTGCCCACAAGCTGGTTGAGCGTCTTTTGGTCAAGAGTGTCCAGCAGCCCCTGGAAGATGTCGGGCCTGCCTTTCATGAGGGCTGCCATGAGTGGATTGGAGAAGATAGCGAGCATTCCATGCGTCCACACACGATGAAATAGTCCACCCTCCGGGTCGGCAGCAATGCGCTGCATCATATCTTCGCTTGCCTGCCGGCCTGCGCGCCAGATGACCGCGCTAAACAGCCTGTTTTTGTCCTTCCAATGCAGGTAGACGGTGCCTTTGCCGACACCAGCTTCGCGGGCCACGTCGTCAATCGTCGTCTTGCGATAGCCCCAACGCACCAGTAGCGCAGCGGCAGCATCCAGAATGCGCTCCTCGCGCTGCTGTCGCTCGTCAGGCCAGGGTTCTTCTTCGCTCATTGACCTTCGATTGGCGATCTTGCTGCCAGTTGCCATACATTCCCTCGTTCCCAGTGGTTCTCCTGTGACCAGATGACTGGATACGCAAGTCCAGTCACAGCATAAGCGATAAAAGGTCAAAAGTCAAGGGCATTCTCCAAAGTAAATGTTCAGAGTAGGGGTAGAGCAAAGCAGGGCACTAGCATTGTACAAAGGCAAGGCCCACCCTCTGGCTCCTTCCCACACGTGGGATGGGGAACTCTTATCAGGAGAGATTAGGGGACACCCCTAATACCCCGTCAGGGGATACTCCCCTGCACCCCTACTCTGAACACTTACGTGTCGGCCTATTTT